>Ga0316205_10004716_pt1 | contig 11731 bp, 10 predicted proteins | sample 3monthpyrite_MG_FD_204941 | JGI IMG/M metagenome (GOLD analysis project Ga0316205, IMG submission 204941) | Microbial mat bacterial communities from mineral coupon in-situ incubated in ocean water Damariscotta River, Maine, United States -... | ecosystem: Environmental > Aquatic > Marine >... | reverse complement strand
TGGCATCTATCAACTGAGCGTTGATACGGATGCGATTAGCAGCCTTGCGCACGCTCCCTTCAAGCACATGTTCTACGCTCAGCTCGCTCCCAATCTCCGTCACGTTCTTGGGCGAATTCCGATACGCAAAAGAGGAGTTCCGCGCGATAACGAAAAGATCCCGGTTCTTGCTCAGGTCGGTAATGAGATCTTCGGTCAAACCATCAGCAAAATACAACTGTTCCTGATCCGCGCTGATGTTCACGAAGGGCAGCACCGCAATTGATGCCTTTGCCCCGGCAGGCGCGGGCGCTGCCTCGGATGCTAACGGTGCCTTGGAGAGCTCTGCGACGAACCGAAATCCCTGTCGGGGAAATGTTTTGATCATTGACTGCGTCGCACCGTCGTCTCCCAACGCGCGGCGAAGCGCATTGATGCGCGCGTTCAGCGTTCCGTCGCCCACGATCCGGCCTTGCCAAACACCTTCGATGATCTCGTCTTTTGTGACTACCCGTTCGGCCTTTTCAATCAGAAAAACCAGAAGCGAGAAGGCTTGCGGCTGCAAGGGTATGACGGTTCCCTCCCGCGCCAGTTCCAATTGCTCGGTATCGATGGTGTATGGGCCGAATCTGAAATTCATTGTCCGGCAAGAACGCGCGTTGAAAAAATCATGGTCTGGCAAGCCAAAAGCAATCTCCTGTTCAAGCGGCCTCTCAAGCGCCGATCTATCTTGGTTTCAACATAATCAAGCGAGGACATCATGACATCTACTCTTTCTCAAGCCAACTCATACGCGCCGACCGCAAAGGACAACACGGAAACGGACGCGCGCTCCACACCTAAGAGAAATGTCTGGGCGGTCATTGCAAAACGCTTTTGGGACTATACCGAGGCGACAGGCGAAGGGAACACAAAACCCTTTGAGGGTTTGCTGTAGAGCAATCAATCGCGACCCTGCGGGTCCATTTCGGCCGGTTGCCGCCTTCAAATTTCGCCAAATCGCAATTTGGAGGCAACGCCAAAAGAGATTGAGATGAATTCCTTTCTGGAAAGATGGTGCGTCAAGCATGATGTATCGTCAGCCGATCATTGTGCCCACGCCCGCTCGCTTGATCCGCGCGAATGCTTCGACAGCAATTGCGGTGTCTTGCGCACCCGTTCCGGTGAGGTCGCATAGTGTCACTGACTGCTGCGTGCGATCGAATTGCATGGCACCGGACGTTAAGGCCCCAAGTTCCAAGATATCGCGATCGCTGTTCGCTTGGGTCAAGTGCTGTAATTCGCCACCTATTTTGCATTGTGCAAGCGTATCGCAGACGACCAAATCGGCGCGTCGCAATATCTCGGACTCCAGTTCTTGTTTGCCCGGCAAATCCGACCCCATGGCAGTGATATGCAAGCCGGAATGCAACCATTCGGCTGAGACAAGCGGCTCTGTGGCTGGGGTGGTTGTCACCACTATCTGAGAAGATTTGACGAGTTTTTCAATACTTTCGGCCGGTTCAACCTGAGTTTTCAGTCGCTCGGTCATGTCCGCACAATAGGCCGATACGCGACCGGGATGTCTGCCATGCACCAGCACGCGCCTGAACGAGCGGACCAAAGCAAGGCTCTCTATTTGGTAGCGCGCCTGAACACCGGTTCCGATGACGCCAACCGTATCAACACCTTGCAGAGCAAGGTGTTTTGCGGCGACGGCTCCTGCCAGACCGGTCCGTAGGTCCATCAGATAGCCATTGTCGAGGAATACACAGTCAAACAGGCCGGTTTTGGCGTTCACCAAGGCAATGGTGCTGCTGCAACTGGGTAACCCCATACCGGGGTTGCGAAAGAATCCTGTGGCAATTTTGACCGCAAGATGATCGACGCCCTCCACAAAGGCGCCCTTGGTGTCGATGGCGCTGTCTGCGTCAACCTCGATATGCATGACCGGCGGCATCGAAACGCGGCCCTCTGTCATCCATGTAAAGGCCTGTTCGGTGGCGGCAAGCGCAGCTTCATCCAGCGGAAGGCAGGCACGCAATTCGGCTTCCGTGACAATCAACGTTCCCATATCAATGTCCCCCGGCATTTCTGCACAGCAGACTAGACCATGCGCTTGGACCTGTCTGTTCCAAAAATCCTGAAGGCGGCATTCGCCGTGCGGCGGCAACGCCACACAGAGTGGGCTCATTCCTGACGGCTCGGTGATGCAAGACACAACCACATACGGTATGTCAGCTTCGGGTCTTGCGCCTCTCCAAACATCGCGAACTCGCAAAATGAAACTGACGCCTATAGAATATGAGATGAATTCTTTTAAGGAGGGTGACATGGGAGTACTGGTGGTGACCGGTTCCAGCCGGGGAATTGGGGCGGCGATCGCACGTCAGGCAGCGCGGCAAGGTTGGTCAGTCTGCGTCAACTCTTCGAAATCAAAAGAATTGGCTGAGGCAATTGCTGCCGAAATCAGAGATAGTGGAGGTAGCGCCATTGCCGTTGTTGCCGACATCTCCAACCCGTCCGAGATTGATGCCATGTTCGAAAAGGTACAATCTCAACTGGGGCCGGTCACTGGTCTGGTGAACAATGCGGCTACCGAAGGAAGCCAGGGCCGTATTGAAGATATGGATGCAGAAGCGACCCGAAAACTGTTTGAGATTAATGTGTTCGGCCAGTTTCTCTGCACGAGGGCGGCAGTGCGACAAATGTCTAAACGTTTGGGCGGTGCGGGTGGGGCGATTGTCAATATTTCATCGGCGTCAGCGCGTCATGGCGGTGGTGGTCATTACGTTGACTACGCCGCGTCCAAAGCCGCTATGGATACGATGACCTATGGTCATGCCGTGGAACAAGCCGCGGCCGGTATTCGCGTCAACTGCGTTCGGCCCGGCACCGTATGGACGGAAATGAACCGCCAATATATGCAGCGAGATCCCGCTTACGAAGAACGCATTATTGGAAAGACTCCACTGGGACGGGCAGGTTCAGAAGAAGAAATTGCAAACGCTGTTCTATGGCTTCTGTCAGACGAGGCCTCTTATACCACGGGTGCAATTCTTGATGTATCAGGCGGAATGGTGCCGCCTTAAGCAGCTTGATTTGCGAGCACTGGACACTTTGTGCGGCAACATACGCTCTGGGCCAGGGCCGCCATTCGCTGCAACTGCCTGCAATGACCGCTCCAGGCAGAGACCCATCCGCACGCCCGTTTCAAATTAGGAAATCACCGCTTTGCGGTAACATAAAGCGTAGGCTCTATCGGTTGAATGATCGTGACTGGGATTGTCGTACATAGGAACTTCAATCACCTTGAGTTCCGCGATTGCGCGGCGTGCTTCTAGCCTACCGATCACTGTGTCAAAATCCGCCTTGAGATAAAATGCCTTGTTCACGCCAATGACAAAAAGCGCCCCAGGGCGTGCAATGTCGAGAAGGGGTTCAAGCGGCGCGGGCCCGAGATGCCCAGACGTAAATGTCCCTGCGGAAACGACGGCGCCATAGCCGTTCTTGATCGGCGTAAGATCACCCATCAGATCGGCTAGAAACACGGCACGATAAAGCGATTTTTCTCTCGCCTTTGCCAGCATTTCCTCAGAGATATCGATGCCGTCGATATCGTTCGGGCTACACGTCAATGCCTCGGCAACCAAACCGGTCCCACACCCGATATCGGCAATCGGCAGATCGTCCGCGCGTGCATGCTTCCGATAGGCAGAGGCAATTGCCTCGGGATATTGCCACCCCAGCGCCTCGGCAAAATCTGAATCATAGGTGGATGCGAACGCATCGTAATACGCTTTGTTGTCTTGCGGCGTCTCAAGCCTGTAGGCGTTTTCGAGCAGTGTCTGCCCTTTGCTCTTTGGGGTCATGGCGTCTTTTTCGCCTCAGTTGCCTGCGAGAACCTGTTTTCGATCAAAGTCTGAAAGCTCTTTGGATATCCGATACAGATGCCCAACCATGTCTCTGCAAAGCCAGATGCCTGCATGTGCCGTCCAAGAGCGTGCAAATATGCGTCCCATACCTCATCATCAATCAGACCCCGCTCGTGTTGAATGTAGGCAGAATACATCAGCGACATATAGGTGCCGACACCGCGTTCGTACTGATATCGTTCCACATCAGTCAGCGCCGCTGCGTCTGCACCCCCCTTTGTCATCAGTTCGGCATTCTCGGCAAGCAAGCTGAACACCTCCCGCTCCAGGCTCATCAACGATTGGACAGTCGCGCCTTCGATGGCCCGCGCGTTGTGGCGCACCTCATGGATCAGGAAGATGATTGTGATAATCACACCAATCGCCCCGGCGACGGATGCGATACCTTCAATCGCAGCCCAGTTCACGTTTTCCAGCATGGTTCTCTGCTTTTTTCCGGCACCTCTGGACCAGAATACTCGGAAATGCAGTAATTGGCTTGGTATTTTTCGCGCGATGCTGTCCGATACCCGGACATTGACGCAACTTGTCCAGGCTAATGTGGATCACCCCGCCCTGAGCGAGCGCAGGAACAAACCGATCCCGCCGACCAGCAGCACCAAAATCACGATCAGGTCAAACGCGCTCATCCGCGCCAGTTGCAGTGTCATGTTCGCAATCACGCCAAAGATCAGCGCGACCAGTGACGCACCCGCGATCCCCCAGCCGAACCAGCTGCGCGCATTGTAGAAAATCATCCCCACGCCGAACATGAACGGGATCAGGATCATCCCCGATGTGATCGCAACCCCGCCGATCCCAAAGACCCGGGCGCCAAAGCCAAAGTTGGGCCGCACTACAATTCCATTGAGCAACAGATACCCGCCGCCCACCATCATGATCAGCCCGATCAGAAACGTCCCCGTTCCGCCGTCACTACCGCCCGCGCCACGTGCCATCGAAGTCTCCAATCCGTCGTCCTGAGCCAGAGTTTAGGGCCGCCCTTCGGCATTTGCCAGCCGCATCGTGCGCAGGCTGGTTCTGTAGGGAAAATGCGCGCTCACCTCCCCGCGACCTGCCACCGCGATCGGATCGGCAAACTTTTGCACCGCCGCAGGTATCCCCTTGGCCGCTTCCAGATCACCGTCATAAAGCGGCAAGCGGATGTCGGCCTCAATAAAGGTATCGGCGTCGAAAATCGTCGCCGCGTAGCGCATCGGCATCGTGTTGGTCGAAGCCTGGCGCAGCGAGCTGGACATACCCAGAAGCGTTGCCATGTCAGTTCCTTTCGATGCAATTCCCATAGAGCCAATGCGATTGCCCGATTGCGCAACCCGCTGCTTTCGCACATGATCCACTGCAAATTCGCAAGGAGATGACAATGATCCGGCACGGCGGAAAAATACTGAGCGATCAACTGGTTAAACTGGGGGTGACGCGGGTGTTCTCGGTTCCGGGCGAAAGCTTTCTTGCCGCGTTGGATGGTCTATATGACAGCGGCATTTCCAATATCGTCTGCCGACACGAAGGCGCGGCTGCCATGATGGCCGAAGCCTATGGGAAAATGACGGGTCAGCCCGGCGTCTGCTTTGTCACCCGCGGTCCGGGTGCGACCAACGCATCGGCGGGCATTCACATCGCGATGCAGGACAGCACGCCGATGGTGCTTTTCGTGGGTCAGATCGACACCCGGCATGTCGATCGAGAGACATTTCAAGAAGTTGATTACAAAGCTGTTTTCGGCGGGTTGGCGAAATGGGTGGCGCAAGTCAACGACACCGACCGGCTGCCCGAATACATCGGGCGCGCGTTTCGCGTGGCGATGTCAGGCCGCCCCGGGCCAGTGGTGCTGGCCTTGCCCGAAAACATGCTCAGCGCCGACGCTGAAGTGTCTGACATTTGTATCCCTGATGCAGGCTCAGCGCCTTTGCCTGAAACGACCGCGCAGACAATCTTGCACGAACTTGCCCAGTCCGAACGCCCGCTTGTCGTTGTTGGCGGCCCGCATTGGTCTGCGCAGGCGCAGGCAGATTTGCAGGCTTTTGCTGAACGCCAGCAAGTGCCAGTGGCCGCAGGGTTTCGCCGTCAGGATTACATGGACAACCACCACGCAAACTATGTCGGTGACCTGAACGTCGGCGTTAATCCCAAGCTGGCGGCACGGCTGCGCGAGGCCGATTTGCTGATCCTGTTGGGCACGCGGTTTGGCGACATCGAAACCCAAGCCTATACGCTGGTCGACCCCGCAAATCCGGGCAAACGGATCGTGCATGTGCATGCGGATCCTGATGAATTGGGGCAGGTCTACACGCCTGATATAGCGATCAATGCCACAGCCCCAGCGGTGTTGCGACAACTGGCAAACGCCGAACATGCCGGCGAATGGGCCAGTTGGACGGCCGATGCGCGCGCCGATTATGAAGACTGGTTGCAACCACAGGAAAGCCCCGGTGCGCTCAAGCAGGAGCAGGTGATCAAATGGTTATCCGAACATTTGCCCGATGATGCGATTGTCACGAACGGGGCGGGCAATTATGCAGCATGGCTGCACCGTTATTTCGTTTACAAGCAATATGGCACGCAGCTTGCGCCGACATCCGGCTCGATGGGTTATGGGTTTCCTGCGGCTATTTCGGCCTCATTGGCACACCCGGATCGGACTGTGGTGTGTCTGGCGGGTGATGGTTGTTTTCAGATGACCTGCAACGAGATATCGACCGCGGTGCAACATGGGGCCAAGCCCATTGTGGTTGTGATGAACAACGGGCGCTATGGCACGATCCGGATGCATCAGGAAAAGACCTATCCGGGCCGCGTTTCAGGGACGGCGCTGACGAACCCGGATTTTGCAGCCCTCGCGCGCGCCTATGGCGGTCACGGTGAGTTGGTCACGCGATCAGAGGATTTCGCGGCGGCCTTTGCACGGGCGCAGGCGGCAGGGACCGTGGCCATCATCGAATGTCAGGTTGATGAAGAGGCCCTGGCGACAGGTGCGACGCTCAGCGCGGTCCGCAAGGCGGCACAGCAGGGCTGATGAGGCCACGCGAGGCATGACGGTGGGCCCCAGCGGGCGGTCGTTTCAGGATCGCACCCACTTGCCGGGCTGGTGACCATGCCCATGCTGAATTCGGTCGGAACGCGATGTTTGGGCATAGGCTGCCTCCAACGGGGTTACAGGGTGAACTGACGGGTGGCGGTGTTCCAGGTCAGTCCCGTTCTATGGGCCAGACGTTTGCAGCTATCGTCAAGCCCGAAACGATTGAAGAAACGACCCCAGGAGCGGATGGGGATCGCGTGGATATCGCCAAACCCATCGACCAGCACACACTCGCGCGGGCCCGGCACGCCGCCGATCCGGCGGTGCCCGAAAACAAAGTTTCGGGCGGTCATGTCGCCGGCGCGAATGTCGTAACGGTAGAAGCGTTCGATCGTGTCGTTCAGCAAGGCAAGATCGGATGTCGAAAGTGTCTTGCCCGTTGTCTTGGCCTTGAGCGTCTCTCCCAGATCTTTCCCGTCCAGCACCGCATCGGACAGGCAGGCAAGGCCGAGGCTTGTCTGGACGAAGCCGTACATATGCGTGATCGGCGGATGGATGGGCTCAGGCCATGGTCCCAGCATCAGGCGCAGATATTCCTGATATTCCTTGCGGGCCCAGCGTTTGCGGATGCGCGGAAAATAACTTTCGGTCAATGTCGCCAGCCGGGCGCGTCCTTTGGTCAGGGGCATGTTCCGCAGCACCTTGACCAGCTTTTCAGGGTCAGTGGGGTGGCGATAGATTTCGCGCTGCGTGCCGCTGGCCAGCAGCAGGTCTGTTGAAAGGTCAAGGGTGGGGGTAGCCATGTCGGTGCGACCTAGAATTCCACCCCGATCTGCGCCTTGATGCCAGAGCGGAAAGGGTGTTTGACCAGTTCCATCTCGGTGACCAGATCGGCCAGTTCGATCAGGTCGTCATGCGCGTTTCGGCCTGTCAGCACCACATGGGTCATTTCGGGCTTGTGGTCGCGCAGGAAGCTCACCACCTCGGAGGCACTCACATAGTCATAGCGGATCGCGATATTGATCTCATCGAGCAACACCATGTGGTTGCTTTCGTCCAGGATAAGCTCTTTGGCTTTGGCCCATGCGGCCTGCGCCATTTCGGTGTCGCGCGATTTGTCCTGCGTTTCCCATGTGAACCCTTCGCCCATGGTGTGAAACGCGCAGGTGTCGCTGAACCTCGACAGGATCAGGTCACGCTCGCCTGTGGACATGCCGCCCTTGATGAATTGCACAACCGCGCATCTCATGTCGTGGGCGATGCAGCGAAAGATCATGCCGAAGGCGGCGGAAGATTTGCCTTTGCCTTTGCCGGTGTGGACGATGACCAGGCCCTTTTGGTCGGTCTTTGTCGCCATGATCTTGTCGCGGGCGGCCTTTTTCTTGGCCATCTTCATGGCGTGGCGGTCGGTATCTTCGGTCATCGTGGTCCCTTTTTTGCGTTCGTGGGGTGCACCCACCCTACAACAACCCGGCGATGCGCGCACGGGCGGAGTTCGATTTGGGCTGCCAGAGGTTGCGGTCGATGGCCTCTTGCAGGCGCTGGGCGATTTCCCTGAGCGCAGGGGCGTTTGCGTCAGCGATGAAGTCGCGGGTGTTGTCGTCTTTTATGAAGGCTTCTTCCACCAGATCGAAATGGTGGTTGCGCACGGCCCCGGTGGTCGCGGCAAATGCAAAGAGGTAATCGACGGTTGCCGCGATTTCGAACGCGCCCTTGTAGCCGTGCCGTTTAACGCCATCGATCCACTTCGGGTTCACAACGCGCGACCGGACGACGCGCCCGATTTCATCGTCCAGCGTGCGGATTACCGGCCGTTCAGGGCGGGAGTGGTCGTTGTGATAGATCGGCCGATCCTGACCTTGCAGGGTGCTGATCGCCGCAGCGGCCCCGCCTTCGAACTGATAATAATCGTCGCTGTCGAGGATATCGTGTTCCCGGTTGTCCTGATTTTGGACGATAGCCTCGGCCTGGGAAAGACGTGCTTCGAAGGCTTGTCGGTCCTTGCGGCCCTCCGCGCCTTGTCCGTAAGCGTAGCTGCCCCATTCCAGATAGGCTTCGGCGAAGTCGGATTTGTCGGCCCAGATATGTTCGTCGACAAGCGCTTGCAGGCCAGCCCCGTAGGCGCCGGGTTTGGAGCCAAAGACACGGGTTTGGTCCTGGCCCGCTTTGGTGCGTGCCGCCGCCGGGTTGAGATCGGCGGGTTCGTCCATGGCCTGCACTGCGCGCGCGGCGCTGTCGACCAATGCAATGAGTTGGGGAAAGGCGTCGCGGAAGAAGCCGGAGATCCGCAGGGTGACATCGACCCTCGGACGCCCCAGAACGGATTGCGGCAAAACCTCGAAACCTGTGACCCGCCGGTTTGCGCTGTCCCATGTGGGTTTGACGCCCATCAGCGCCAAGGCCTGGGCGATGTCATCGCCACCGGTGCGCATATTGGCTGTGCCCCAGGCGGTGACCAGCATGCTGCGGGGCCAGTCGCCGTGGTCTTGCAGGTGCTTTTCGATCAGCAGGTTGGCGGATTTCCAGCCCAGCGCCCAAGCGGTTGGGGTTGGCACGGCCCGGCTGTCGACGGAGTAGAAGTTGCGGCCGGTTGGCAACACATCCATGCGTCCGCGTGTGGGTGCGCCAGAGGGGCCGGGAGGGACGAAATTGCCGGAGAGTGCCGTGAGCAGTGCTGCACCTTCAGCCGCGCCGCAGGCCTGGACAGCCGGCAGGATGTTTGACTGGATCTCGACCAGCACCGCGGCGCTCATCGGCCCTGGCGGGGCCTTCTCGCGGGTGATGATGTGCTGGGAGAGGTTTTCGAGTTTCTCTATAGTGTCGCCGTTTGTCCGCCATGTGGTGCCATCGGCGAGGGCGTCGGGCTTTTCCGGTGGTGTGCCTGCCATTTCGCAATCAAGCGGGTCGATGCTGAGGCAAAGATCGGTGGCGAGCGCGCGCAGCAAGGATGCGTTCCGGCCTTTCCCGTCGCCACGCGGCACGCGGGCAAGAGCGATAGCAAGGTCGCGTTCCTGCTGGCCCGTCGGCGATTGTCCGAAGATGTGCAGACCGTCGCGGATTTGCGCTTCTTTGAGCTCGCAAAGATAGGCGTCCAGTTTGCCGAGGTCACCATCCTGATCGCCGGTGAAGCCTGCGTCTTTGGCCAGCCCGGTGACATCCGAGAGCAAGAGGATTTCCCGGCGCAGGTGCGCGAGCCGGCGGGGGTCTACGCCTGCGGCTTCGTAGTATTCGTCAACAAGGGCTTCCAGATCGCGCAGCGGACCATAGCTTTCGGCCCGCGTCAGGGGTGGGGTCAAATGGTCGATGATGACGGCTGATGCGCGCCGTTTGGCTTGGGTCCCCTCGCCGGGATCGTTGACGATGAAAGGGTAGATGTGCGGCACAGGGCCAAAGACGGCCTCGGGCCAGCAGGTTTCCGACAGCGCGACGGCCTTGCCCGGCAGCCACTCAAGGTTGCCGTGTTTGCCCATATGCACGATGGCATCCGCCCCCCAGTGGTGGCGCAGCCAGAAGTAGAACGCGAGGTAGTTGTGCGGCGGGACCAGATCGGGGGAATGATAGGTGTCGGTCGGATCAATGTTATAGCCGCGTGCAGGTTGCAGGCCGACGACCGCGTTGCCGTAACGATGGATGCTGAGAGCGAAACCTGTGCTTGCGGCCTCTGTCGGAGCCTCCGGCGGGAGTTTTTTGACCAAGATGAAGGGGTCTTGATCCGGCTGGCCCCAGCGCGCGGTAATCTGTTCCTTGGCCGCCCAAGGGAGCGCTTCGAAGTATCGGTTGTAGGCTTCAAGCGGCAGGAATGCGCCGCCCTCTTTGTCGGCCCGATCGGTGAGCCAATTTGTTGGCCCGGCCATGATTTGCGCCATCAGTGCGGCACTATCGCCGGGGGGCGTGACTTCATGCCCTTCGGACTTGAGCAGGTGCAGCACGTGGACCGTGGCGGCAGGCGTGTCGAGGCCGACGCCATTGGCAAGCCGACCGTCCTTGTTGGGATAGTTGGCGAGGATGAGGGCGGTCTTTTTGGTTTCCGCAGAAGTGCGCCTCAGGCCGGCCCAGTTTTTGGTCAACTGCGTCACAAAGTCGATCCGGTCGCCGCGAGCCTGATAAGTGGCGATGGGGCATTCGGTGGCCGCGTCGAAAAACGCCTCGCCTTTGAAGCTGACCGCGCGGGAAAGGATACGTCCGTCTACTTCTGGCAGGGCCACGTTCATCGCGATATCGCGGGCAGTAAGCCCATGCAGGCCATCGGCCCATGTGGCCTCTGCAGCCCCTGACAGGATCACTTGAAAGATCGGGGCGTTATTGCTCAGGAGCGGGTTTTGCGGACTGTCGTCGCCATCGTGCGGGCTGCCGACGGCGAAGGCGGTACAGTTGAGGATAACATCGGGCGGAGCATCCGCGAAGAGCTGATGCAGGGTGGCAGTGCTGATCGGGTCTTTGAGGCTGGCAACGAAGATTGGTAGCGGGTTCAGCCCGGCGCGCGACAGGCTGCGGGTGAGCCGGTTGATCGGGTTGAGCCCACCCCCTTGTACCAGCGCGCGGTAGAAGATGATGGGGACAATAGGCGCGCCTTCAGACCAACTGGCCTGCGCCACACAGAGGTCGGCGATGCCTGCGCCCGGCCAATAGACGCCTGCACGCAGGAGCGGAGCAGGGGCGGTCGGCTTGTCACCACCGTCGATCATGGCTTTGGCGTAGGCCAACAGGTTGGTGCTGTTTTCTGGCCCGCCCTCTACCAGATAGGACCAGAGCGTGTCGTAGTCCTCACCGCTGACGGTCGAGAGTTCGCGCAGTTCGGGATCGGGTTTGTCATCGCCGGGCA
>Ga0316205_10004715_pt1 | contig 11733 bp, 12 predicted proteins | sample 3monthpyrite_MG_FD_204941 | JGI IMG/M metagenome (GOLD analysis project Ga0316205, IMG submission 204941) | Microbial mat bacterial communities from mineral coupon in-situ incubated in ocean water Damariscotta River, Maine, United States -... | ecosystem: Environmental > Aquatic > Marine >... | reverse complement strand
CCTGGTAGGTCGCTTGCGGCGGGAACGCAGTGGCGGTGCATTACGAGAGCAGGTCATCGAGGCCATGACCACCAACGAGACCTTCTGGTTTCGTGATAATCATCCGTTCAAGATACTGACAGAGGAAGTATTACCCGAATTCAGTAAGCGCAAGGTACGCACGCCAAAGATTTGGTCAGCAGCCTGTTCGACGGGGCAGGAACCCTATTCTATTAGTATCATTGTTCAGGACTATCTGCGGCAGAACCTCGGTGCCTTGAACGACGTGCAGGTGACGGCGACGGACATTTCGCCAGCCGTAATCGAGGATGCCAAAAAGGGCTATTACGATGCCATGGCGGTGGCGCGCGGGTTGCCGGCAGATATCAAGAATCGGTATTTCGTGCGTGATAGCGCTCACTGGGAGGAGCGCTGGCAGGTAAGCAATGAAATACGCCGCAGAGTGCGTTTTACCCACGGTAACCTGCTTGCCAGCTATGCATCACTTGGCAGGTTCGATGCCATATTTTGCCGCAATGTGCTGATCTATTTTTCGACTGAGTCGAAAATCGATATTATCAAGCGTATGGCTGATTGCCTGAACCCGGGTGGTTACCTGTTTCTGGGTGCGTCCGAGGCGATTACCCAGTATTCCGATGCATTCGAGATGTTGCGTTGCAATCCCGGCGTGGTTTACCGCAAAAAGTCCGCCTGACTCTATTTTACTCGCTGTTTCCGGCTTCAGTTTTCTCTTCCAAAGCTTGCCAACCTTTGCCGCCGGGCGGACAGGGCTTGCCGCCATGCCGCTCTCCATCACCTGCCAGATTCGATAAGCGCTTGAATTAAAAGAGCTGTGCCTAATTGGCACAAGGGTTGCTCTAGTCACTGCAAAGTAATTTGTAGGAGGCAACATGGCGATCAATTTTGACAAGGCACTGGGAAGCCTGCCCGAGAACCTATCGGTCTTTGGCCAGCGCTCCAGCCTGCTGGCCGCAAATATCGCCAATGCCGACACCCCGGGTTTTAAAGCCAGGGATATCGACTTTCAAAGCATGCTCGCCAAAGCCTCCGGTTCCCAAATAGCAATGAGTGCGACCCATTCTGGTCATATTGGCGGTGCCGACACCGGTATCGGTGCTATGGATATGCTCTACCGTGTGCCAACACAAACTTCACTCGACGGAAACACTGTCAACAACCAGGTCGAGCAGGCCGAGTTCACCGAAAACGCAATTCGCTATCAATCCACACTGACTTTTCTTAGCGGCAAGTTCAGCGGTCTGAAACTGGCGATCAAGGGAGAATGATAAATGTCTTTGTTTGACGTATTCGATATCGCCGGTTCGGCAATGGGAGCCGAAGCGGTACGTTTGAATGTTACCGCGAGTAATCTGGCCAATGCGCAGAGCGTTGGTCCTGACGAAGCCGGGACTTATCATGCCCGGCACCCGGTTTTCTCTGCGGTAATGCAGTCGCTGCAGGGTGGCCAGGGCCAAAGTGTAGGTGTAAAGGTGGATGGCATTGTTGAAAGCCAGACTCCGCTTGAAAAGCGCCATCAGCCAGGCCATCCCCTGGCTAATGAAGAAGGCTACGTATTTTTACCGAACGTCAACATGGTGGACGAAATGTCCAACATGATTTCCGCTTCGCGTTCTTACCAGAGCAACGTCGAAGTCCTGAATACCTCTAAACAATTGATGATGGCCACGCTCCAAATGGGGCGGTAGGTCAATAGGGTATCACCATGATTAATACTCAAAACGGATTAGGCGGGCCCGAGTTTCGCACCATACAGGATCTCAATGCCGAGACTTCTCGTAAGGAACTAGGACAGGAAGACTTTCTTGAATTGATGACTGCGCAGTTGAAGAACCAGGATCCGCTCAAGCCAATGGAGAATGGGGACTTTCTGGCGCAGATAGCCCAGTTCTCCGCGGTTGAGGGCATTGGTGACCTGAATGAGAGCTTCACCGGGCTGAGCGATTCACTGGTATCCAACCAGGCGCTGCAGGCGACCAATCTGGTGGGGCGCAGCGTGCTTGCACCGACCGGTGTAGCTGCACTTGCTCAGGGTGGCAGCATTCGCGGCACGGTTGAACTACCTGCCGCCAGCGGTGAGGTTGTCGTGAACGTCTATGATCAGGCGGGCCAGGTGATCCGCCGGCTGGAACTGGGTACACAGGCATCCGGCCCGGCTGACTTCAAATGGGATGGTTTGAAGAACGACGGTACCTTTGCCTCACCCGGTAACTATTTTATAAGCGCTGAAGCCAGCATCGACGGTCAGTTTGAAAGCGTCGAAACCCTGTTGGCTTCAGGAGTTCGTAGTGTCACATTGAGTAACAGCGGTGGGCTGTTGCTGGATCTCGACGGTATTGGATCCCTGGACTTCAGTGAAGTCAGGCAGATCCTCTAACCCGTCAGGCTGAAGGAGAGAAAGACTATGCCATTTCGTACAGCATTAAGTGGTTTGAACGCAGCATCCGCAGAACTGCGGGTTATTGGTAACAACGTGGCCAACGCAGGCACTACGGGTTTCAAGGAGTCGCGTGCCCAGTTTGCGGATATTTTCGCGACCTCGAACCTGGGCGTCACGTCCAACGCCATCGGTACCGGCGTGCGGGTGTCATCGGTATCACAACAGTTTACCCAGGGCAATATCGGCTTTACCGACAACAACCTGGACCTGGCTATCAGTGGTCAGGGCTTTTTTATCATGAATGATAACGGCGTTAACGCCTATACTCGTGCTGGTGCACTGGGTATCGACCGTAATGGATTCGTGGTCAACAGCCAGCAGCAGGAGTTGACCGTTTTCACGGCAGACGCTAACGGAAATATCACCGGCGCCACCGGGTCCTTGCAGTTGGACCGGTCCGACATCGCCCCGGCGGGGACCGCGACCATCGATGTACAGGCCAATCTGGATGCTTCGGCAATCGCGCCTGTCACGGCCTTCACCCCCTCGGATGCCAGTTCCTATAACAACTCAACGTCACTGACGATCTTCGACAGCCTGGGTTCGCCGCACCTCAGTACCATGTATTTCCGCAAGACAGCGGACAACACCTGGGATGCCTACCAGTATGTCGACGGGGTTCAGGTGAACGCTGGCTTTCCAGGCGGGGAAACCATTACTTTTGATAACACGGGCGCCATTACCGGTGGCAGCCCCACCAGCATGACCTTTACGCCCACTGGTGGCGCGGCACCATTGACTATAGGTGTCGATTATAACAATACCTCCCAGTACGGTAGTCCGTTCAGTGTCAATGCACTGGTACAGGACGGATTCGCGACCGGACGCCTGAGCGGTATTGATATCAGTGACACCGGTGTTATTACTTCGCGTTTCACCAACGGTCAGTCGCGCACCCTGGGGCAGATCGCCGTCGCGACCTTCAACAATTCGCAGGGCCTGCGCCAACTGGGTGACACCAGCTGGGCCGAAACATTCGACTCCGGCTCTCCGTTAGTGGGTGCGCCAGGAACTGGCTCCTCCGGCCTGATCGAGTCCGGTGCGCTGGAAGACTCCAACGTAGACCTCACCGAGGAACTGGTGAACATGATTACCGCACAACGTAATTTCCAGGCCAATTCCCAGGTGATCAGCACCGCGGATACCATCACTCAGACGATTATTAATATCCGTTAAGGTTAGAGCAGGAGTTTAGTCATGGATCGCGTATTGTTCGTAGTCGCCAACGGGGGTAAGCAGTTGATGCATGCCCAGACGTTGAATTCCCATAACCTGGCGAACGCCAACACGGTAGGATTTCAACAGGATCTGGCGAATTTTCGTACCCAGATGATTGGCGGCCAGGGTTTCGATACCCGGGCTTTTTCCACGGCCGAAGATGGCGGCGTTTCGTTTGACAAGGGTGAGATGCAGAGAACGGGTCACACGCTGGATGTTGCCGTGAACGGCGATGGCTGGATTGCTGTGCAATCCCCGGACGGGACTGAAGCCTATACTCGTGCCGGTAACATGAAAGTCAATGTTAACGGTCAACTGGTCACGGGTGCGAACCATCCGGTGCTGGGTGACAACGGTCCAATCGTTGTGCCGGAGTATGAGAGTCTCGAAATTGGCGCTGACGGTACTATTACCGTGCGGCCGATCGGTCAACAGCCTAATACTCTGGCAGAAGTCGGGCGCATCAAGCTGGTTTCTCCTGATCACCAGAACCTGGTCAAGGGTGGAGACGGCCTGCTGCGTACCAAAGATGATGCAGCCGCAGAGCCGGCCACTGAGGTGACTTTGATGAGTGGTGTACTGGAATCCAGCAACGTCAATACGGTTGAAGCCATGGTCAATATGATCAGCCTGGCACGCCAGTTTGAAGTGTCAGTAAAGATTATGCAGACGGCCGAAGAAATGGATGAACAAACCACCCGGATTATGGATCTGGGCTAGGCAACTAAAGGTAAAGAGGACAGACGATGAAGTCACTATGGGTTGCAAAAACCGGGCTTGAAGCTCAGCAGACACGCATGAGCGTGATTTCGAACAACCTGGCCAACGTCAATACCACAGGTTTCAAACGAGATCGTGCGGTATTCGAAGACCTGCTCTATCAAAATGTGCGCCAGGCGGGTGCGCAGTCGTCGCAGGATACTCGCCTGCCTTCCGGCCTGCAGTTGGGTACAGGTGTCCGCACCGTGGCCACAGAAAAAATTCATACCCTGGGCAATATCGTACAGACCGGCAACAGTCTGGATGTGGCGATCCAGGGCCGTGGTTTTATCCAGGTACTCCAACCGGACGGTAATATAGCCTATAGCCGCGACGGTTCCTTCAAGATGGATGAGACCGGCCAGCTGGTTACCGCCAGCGGCTACGTAATTCAACCGGCTATCACTTTGCCGAATAATTCGACCAGTATCACCATCGGCTCGGATGGCGTGGTTTCTGCGTCGACACCGGGCAGCGCAGCACCGACGCAGGTTGGCAGCATCCAGTTGGCAGACTTTATCAATCCCTCCGGACTTCAGCCGGTTGGCCAAAACCTTTACCAGGAAACGGCTTCCAGTGGCTCACCTTCAACAGGGACGCCCGGTCTGAACGGTCTTGGTAGTGTCGCTCAGGGCGCACTCGAAACCTCCAACGTTAACGTAGTGGAGGAGCTGGTGAACATGATCGAATCCCAGCGTGCTTACGAAATGAATTCCAAGGCCATACAAACGACCGACCGCATGTTGCAGTTTGTAACGTCGAACCTGTAGGTCTGAGTTGAGCGTATTAACGACATGAAACGTATACACAGCAAACTGACCGGCTTTCCCCTACTGGGTGCTGCCTTGTTATTCGGCGGTTGCGCAACCATGCCACCGCCACCGGACAGCTATCGGCCGACGTTGCCGGCAGCCTATACCTCTACGGAGACACACGGTGGCGGTATTTACCAGGCATCCCGGGATGTACGCCTGTTCGAGGACGTCAAGGCCCGCCGTATCGGTGATGTCATAACGGTCCTCCTGCAGGAGAGCACCTCGGCGTCCAAGTCGGCAAAAACAGCCGCTGACAAGGAACAGTCAGCCACAATTGAGAACCCGACTTTCTTTGGTGCCGCCCCGCAGTTCAATCTGCCGGGTATCATACCGCTGGACAGTAATCGTAATAATTCGCTCGAACAAAGCCTGTCGGCGACCCGGGAGTTCGAGGGTGAAGCTGATTCCAGTCAGAGCAACAGTTTGACTGGCGCTATTACTGTCACCATTGCCGATGTCTTGCCAAACGGAAATCTGGTGGTACGCGGTGAAAAGTGGCTGACGCTCAATCAGGGTGAGGAATTTATTCAGATTTCCGGCATTGTGCGGTCACAGGATATCAGCCCCAATAACACGATTGTCTCAACGCAGATTGGTGATGCACGCATCACTTACAGCGGTAAGGGCTTCCTGCACGACTCCAACAGCATGGGTTGGTTGGCGCGCTTCTTTAACAGCCCGATATGGCCATTCTGATGAATGCCATGGTGGAGAGCTTTATGCGTAAGATTTTTTTGTTTTTCAGCCTGCTGCTGCTTTCAGTACCTTCCGGCGCAGAGCGCATCAAGGATCTGACGCACATAGCCGGCGTGCGCGACAACCAGTTAGTTGGTTACGGCCTGGTCGTAGGTCTGGACAACAGTGGTGATCAGACCAGCCAGACGCCCTTTACTGTGCAGTCGTTGGAAAACATGTTGAAGCAGTTTGGGATTACGCTGCCGCCGGGTACCAGCCCACAGCTTAAAAATGTCGCTGCAGTGGCAATCCATGCACGCCTGCCGGCGTTTTCCAAGGTTGGGCAGACTATTGATGTCACCGTGTCTTCCATTGGTAACGCCAAGAGCCTGCGTGGCGGTGCCCTGTTAATGTCTCCGCTTAAAGGTGCCGATGGCCGCGTTTACGCTATGGCACAGGGTGATCTTTTAGTGAGTGGCCTGAATGCATCAGGCGCGGATGGTTCTAACATCACAGTTAATATACCCAGCGTCGGCACTATTCCCAATGGCGCTACTGTTGAACGGGCAGTTGAGAATCCGTTTCTTGAGGGCGACTTTATTACACTTAATCTTAATCGCTCCGACTTCACCACGGCGAACCGGCTTGCCAACGCGATTAACGACACGGTCGGCCCCGGTATAGCACAACCCATAGATGCAGTGTCAATTCGGATCAGTGCGCCAAGAGTTCCCTCGCAGCGCGTCGCTTTCGCTTCGCTGGTAGAAAATATTTCCGTAGAGCCGGGTGAGGCCGCCGCACGAGTAGTTATCAATTCAAGGACCGGTACGGTAGTCATTGGAGCGAACGTACGCATTCTGCCTGCTGCGGTATCACACGGAACGCTGGTTGTTACAGTCACTGAAAATCAGCAGGCCAGCCAGCCAGGCGCATTCTCACGTGCCGGCCGTACTGTTGTCACTGATCAGAGTGATATCGATGTCGGCTTTAAGAACAACCATACCTTCATGATTCCGCCCACTATCACCTTGCAGGATATTGTGGACGGCGTGAATCGTGTCGGTGCTACACCGGCCGATATTGTTGCGATCCTGCAGGCGCTGAAGCAGGCGGGTTCGCTGCGTGCAGAATTGATGGTAATTTAGGTAACTAAACACGAACTATGACTACGCCAGTAACACATACCGATGTTTATACCGACTTTCAGGGGTTTGCGGCGCTGCGTGCCGGTGCCCGGGAAAACAGTGAAGAGAGTCTGCGCGAAATTGCCGGTCAGTTTGAGGCAGTCTTTATACAGATGATGCTGAAGAGTATGCGTGACGCTAACCTGGGCGAAGGCTTGATGGATAGCGATCACGTCAAGACCTACCAGTCGATGTTTGATCAACAGATCGCCATTGATCTGAGCAAGCGAAACAGTCTTGGTCTTGCCGATATGATGGTGCAACAATTGAGCCGAACTGAGGACAGCTCGACGCAGGTGCAACCCATCGTGGCGCCAAACAGTCCGGTACAGCAGGCACTGCTACAGGAGACGCTGCGCCGGGCGCCAGGGACCAGCGATGCAGAATCGGCCAGCCGGAATGCATCTGCCAAAGCGGCTGCCCAGGAAGATTGGAGACCCGAATCACCCGAAGCTTTTGTCAAGGCGTTATTACCGCACGCGCAGCGCGCTGCCGATGAACTGGGTACTCGCCCGGAAGTATTGATCGCCCAGGCGGCACTGGAAACCGGTTGGGGTAAGCACATATCACGTGGTGTTGACGGCAATAACAGTTTTAACCTGTTCGGTATCAAGGCTGATGCCGGGTGGAAAGGCGAACGTGCTGTCACTGAAACTATTGAATTCAGGGATGGCCTGATGCGCAAAGAGCGTGCGGCCTTCCGCGCCTATGATTCTGTGGCGGACAGTGTTTCGGACTACGTACAATTTTTAAAATCCAATCCACGTTATCAGGAGGCGCTGAACCGCGCTGCTGACACGCCGGCGTTTACGCGTGCGTTGTCTGAGGCAGGTTACGCAACCGATCCTGACTACGCCGGCAAGATCAATCGCATTATGGATAGTCAACGATTGCGCGAAGCCATCGGTAACGTAGCTTTACAGGGTGCCTGAGCAATGATGATTCCGGTAACGATAGTTGAGACAAATACGGGTGGCAGGTCATGGCAGTAGGGCTCCTCGGAACGGCAGCATCAGGCCTGCAGGCGTTTCAACGCGCCTTATCGGTTACTGGTGATAACATCAATAACGCCAATACCGAAGGTTACAGTCGCCAGCGTATCGAGCTGGCGGCACGCGCGTCAACGTTTACCGGTCAAGGTTATATCGGTTCTGGTGTAAAGGTTCAGGGCATCGAGCGTATGTTTGACCAGTTCACCGTGGATCGCTTGCGTGATACAACCAGTTCCAGTTCACAGTATGAAACCTTTTTCGAATTTTCGGGACGCGTAGCCAACTTGTTAGGGGATGCTGATGCAGGCCTGAGCGCCGGTTTGAACAGCTTCTTCGATGCAGTGCAGACAGTTGCAGACGATCCAGCTTCGATACCTGCACGCCAGCTGATGCTGGCAGAATCCGATTCGCTTATTGCCCGATTCCATACTCTGGATTCTCAGCTGGATTCCATGCGTAGTGAGATAAATGGGAGCATGGGGAGCATAGTAGTTGAGATCAATGGGTTGAGCTCAGCAATTGCGGACGCAAATAGAGGCATTGCTGATGCCACCAGCCAGGGAAGTGGAGCAGTACCAAATGATTTGCTGGATAAACGGGATAACCTCATAAATCAGTTATCAGAATTGGTTTCGGTTCGCACGGTGCAGCAGAATGATGGCGCGGTAAACGTGTTCGTCGGTAGTGGACAATCACTGGTTACGGGCTATCTTGCGTCTCCACTACAGACAGTTTCCGGTAGTTTCGATTCCAGTCGTACAGAGATTACGATGGGCAACGGTGGATCTGCAACTGTTGTCACCAATAATCTGAACGGGGGCAAGCTGGGTGCCATTCTGGACTTCCGTGACCAGGTTCTCAATCCAGCTCAAAACTCGTTAGGCCGCATTGCAGTCAGCCTGGCAACAGAATTCAACCAGCAGCATACGCTGGGTATGGATCTCGCTGGGGCGGTGGGACTTGATTACTTTTCGATTACAACACCGTTGGTGGCGGATAGTACCGCTAATACGGGTGCTGCAGCGGTTACCGCTTCTTTCGATAGCGCTAATATTGACGATTTGACTACTGAAGACTATGTGCTGGGTTTTAATGCTGGCGTATGGTCAGCGAGTCGTGCCAGTGATGGCCAGTCAGTTGCCATGACAGGTACGGGTACTGCCGCTGATCCATTTATTTTTGATGGCTTGAGCATAGAGGTCGCGGGCATTGCAGCAGCGGGTGACCGCTTTCAGATCCGTGCAACTCGCAGTGGCAGTTCAGACATGGGGCTGTTGCTCAGTAATCCGCGTGAGATAGCGGCTGCTACACTAGCAGCTGCAGCTGCGCCGGGTGATAATAGCAATGCACTATTACTCGCTGGATTGCAGAGCGGTCAAACCATGGAAAATGGAGCGACCAATTTTCAGGGCGCCTATGGGCAATTGATCGCTGAGCTGGGTACCCAAACTCGCAGTGCGCAGATTGCCGCCGAGGCGCAAGGCGCGTTGCTGGTCCAGGCGCAAGAGTCTCGTGATTCCTTGTCTGGTGTCAACCTCGATGAAGAGGCGGCCAATTTGCTGCGCTTTCAGCAGGCATATTCTGCGGTAGCCCAGGTTATTTCAGTAGCAAATTCCACCTTTCAGACGTTGATTAACGCGGTGGGGAGATAATTATGCGTATCGGTACCTTGCATATGTTCCGCCAGGGCGTGAACGGAATGCTTGACCAGCAGGTGAAGCTGTTTAACACGCAAAACCAGCTATCAACCGGCAAACGTATCAATAATCCCAGCGACGATCCGACCAGTGCGGCACGACTGATTGGCCTGTCCGAATCAGCCAAAACCACGGCACAGTACCAGGACAATATTCTTGCCGCGCGTACCCGCCTGGAATTGGAGGAAGCTGCGCTGGGGTCGGTGGGGGATGCCTTGCTGCGTGTCAGGGAACTGGCTGTGGCAGGCCAGAATAACACCTATGGTCTTCAAGAACGAACCGCGCTTGCTCTCGAAATACGCCAGTTGGCCGACGAAGTGATGGGGTTGGGCAACCGCAAGCAGGCTAACGGCCAATTTATGTTTTCGGGTTACCAGGTGCAGACGACGCCCTTCAGTGAGACTGCGCCTGGTGTGTTCAGCTATGCCGGTGACCAGGGACAGCGCCTGATCCAGGTTGGGCCGGCGCGGCAGATCGCCGATGGCGATTCCGGCCAGGCCGTGTTCATGGATATACCGGACGGCGGTGGGGGCTTTGAGAGCGTTTTTGCAACCCTTGAAAACCTTGCGACTAACCTGGAAGCCAATATTGCACCCACCGCCGCTGATCTGGCCCAGATGGATAGGGCCATGGAACATCTGGTGGGATTCAGGGCAGCAGGCGGGGCGCGTCTGAATGCACTCGAAAATCAGCAAGGCATAAACGAAACCATGCTGCTGCAGCTCGAAGTGACACGTTCCAGTATAGAAGATCTCGACTACGCCGAGGCGGCCAGCCGGTTGAGCCTGGAAAGTATTGTCCTGCAGGCCGCCCAGCAGGCGTTTGTGAAGGTCCAGAATCTGAACCTGTTCAATTTCCTCTAGCGCTTGAAGGCGTGCTTCACAATACGGAAATCGGCAGGCCTGTCGCTGCGCAGGGCAATTGCTGTGATATGTTCTTCAGTGGGCCTCAGAAGTCTGAACTGCCAATAGCTATCGCCTTCATCAAGGTCTGGGTCAAAGCGTACCCGGATTTTGTTGTCGTCCTGGATATCGAAATGCAGCTTGCGTGTCGGGTAGGAGATGCCTATACCCTTGGCCTTGACGAAGGCCTCGCGCAAGACCCAGCGGCTAAAGAATGCCTCGGTCAGCTCCGCACCGTTTAGCTGCTCCAATTGATGATACTCCTCCGCAGAAAACATGCGTTGCGCGATGCCCGTCATGTGATGGCGTGAATCCAGTTTCTCGGCATCGATGCCGCATTCATTGCCTTGGGTGACGATGCAGGCGGCGAGCCCGTGCGTGTGGGTGAGATTAAAGCGGATACCGGGAACCTCGCTGTTGGCGATTTCGGGACGCCCGTGTTTTGAGCGGGAAAAACGCCAGTCGGCCGGAGCCAGGTCGGTGTAGCCGGAAAGCACCTGGCGCAGCATGGCATGTGAGACCAGGTATCGGTGACTGTCTTCCGGGAAATGGAAGCGGTCGCACTGTTTGCGTTCCTGTGCAGATAGCACGGCGCGGAAATCAGCCAGTACGGCGCTGTCGCGGATCGATTCCGGCAATACCTGCCAGACGTGAGCTTCATGCTCGAGAAGGGTGGCGGACGTTTTACTCAGTGTGGATCCCTGTCGCAGCCCTGGCGGAATTCGCCATCTATCTGCGCGTTTACCAGTTGTTTCAGCGTCAGAGTACGCGTAGCGGGGATTATATTCTAGTTACGGCTCTAGTGTAGTGTTTCATACTGTTTGACGTTTTCAGAGCCCCTAAAATGCCTCAAGACAAGGCGCAATGCGCAGGCAATGGCCAGGTCCTTGTCAAGCATTGCAACGCGGGATTGAGGCATTTGAGGGGCTCCCTGCGGGCGCGACGCAAAGCCGCCATCTGCGTTGTTGCGTTTCTTGGCAAGGGCACGCCATTCCCTGCGAAACGCGCCTAGCATCTGACGGCTTTGCGTCAC
>Ga0316205_10004714_pt1 | contig 11735 bp, 8 predicted proteins | sample 3monthpyrite_MG_FD_204941 | JGI IMG/M metagenome (GOLD analysis project Ga0316205, IMG submission 204941) | Microbial mat bacterial communities from mineral coupon in-situ incubated in ocean water Damariscotta River, Maine, United States -... | ecosystem: Environmental > Aquatic > Marine >... | reverse complement strand
TGCCTTCGCAGGAATGACAAATTTTATTAAAATTCACTCTGTGTTCTTTGTGACCCTTTAGCAACTTTCTACAATAATAAACGTCGCGCATCTGCTAACAAGCTACTTACATATGTTATAAATCTTGCACCATCAGCACCGTCTACAACTCTGTGGTCATACGATAAACATAAAGGACACATCAACTTAGGTTCAAATTCAGAACCATTCCAAACCGGTTTCATTTCTGCTTTTGAAACACCTAAAATCGCAACTTCAGGCGCATTTACTATCGGTGTAAATTTAGTTCCACCAATACCACCCAAACTTGAAATCGACATACTGCCGCCTTGCATGTCAGATGGTTTTAATTTTTTATCTCTTGCTTTAGCAGATAGTTCACGTAACTCCATAGATATATCTACTAAAGATTTTTTATCTACATCACGTATAACAGGCACAACCAACCCATCAGGTGTATCAACCGCCACACCTATATTGAAATAGTTTTTCAATATCAAATTTTCACCGCTTGGCTCAAGTGATGAATTGAAACGTGGATACTTTTTAAGACCGGCTGCTACCGCTTTCATAATAAAAGATAACATGGTGAATTTAACACCTTCTCTTTCATATTCTTTATTCGATAATTTACGGAAAGCTTCAAGAGATGTGATGTCTGCTTCATCAAATTGCGTAACATGTGGAATGTTTACCCAGTTACGATGTAAAAATTTACCTGTAAGTTTATTAATCTTACTTAAAGGTTGTATTTCAATTTCACCAAACTGACTAAAATCGATATCAGGCATTGGTTCAACACCAAATGCAGAACCACCATTTGAAGCTCCACCTATGCCACTTGACTGGGTCATAACCTGCTTTACAAACGCCTGAACATCATCTTTAACAATGCGTTCACTTCTTCCCGAGCCAGCAACCTTAGCAAGATCCACTCCCAGTTCACGTGCAAATTTACGTACTGCGGGAGATGCATGTGCATTTTTAAAACTAGCTGAATCAATTTTTGCTGTAGGTGAAGGTCTTACAGCGGGTGCAGTTACAGGAGCCGACTGAGGTTTTTCTTCAACTTTAGGTGTTTCTATCTGTTGTACTGGCGCTTCCTGTTTCACTGGCTCTTCTACAACGGCTGCTTCGGCTGATGCTCCAGCTGATGCTTCAACAACAACGACAACACCACCTTCTGCAATTGAATCACCAATCGCAACTTTTATTTCTTTAACTGTTCCTGCATGACTGCTAGGAATTTCCATTGAGGCTTTGTCTGACTCAACCGTAATTAAAGAATCTTCTTCAGCAATTTGATCACCAACAGATACAAGTATCTCTATAATTTCGACAGAATCAAAATCACCAATATCAGGAACTTTTACTTCGACCATTTCACTCATGGTTTACTCCAGTTATTTAACTGTTTACTTTTATCTTCGTCGCATAAATATGCCTGAGATCCAGTGATCTTAAGTACTTCTAAACCACTGGATTCCCTGCACAAACTTCGACAACGACGAAGATATATAACGTTTAAATCGATCCGCTTTTATAAGCGTTCCATTCACATGTATTTGCATCCATTCGCGTTTTTTCTATTTTTTACGCCGTTGCAGGATTAGGTTTTTCAGGATCGATTCCATACTTCTCAATCGCTTCCTGAACTTTACCCGCTGGGAACTGCCCATCATTAGCAAGTGCCATTAGCGCAGCTACTGCTACGTATTTTGCATTTACTTCAAAATGCTTACGTAATTGAGCACGTGTATCTGAACGGCCAAAGCCATCAGTTCCTAAAACATCATATTGTGCCGGAACCCACTTACGTATCTGCTCCGCATAGGTTCTAACATAATCTGTTGCTGCAACAATAGGTCCACGTTTGTCTTTCAGGCATTTCTCAACATAACTTATACGTTTGTCTTCTAATGGATGTAACATATTCCAGCGATCAACATCTTCGCCTTCTCGTTTTAATTCATTAAAACTAGTAACACTCCAGATATCCGCATCAATAGACCAGTCTTTATCGAGTAATTCTGCAGCCGCAATGACTTCACGCAAAATTGTGCCGGAACCCAAAAGCTGTACTTTCTTGCGGCGTTTACCACCACCCTGTAATAAGTACATACCTTTAACGATACCTTCTTCAACACCTTTGGGCATAGCGGGTTGAACATAGTTTTCGTTCATCACGGCAATATAATAGAAAACATTTTCCTGGTTTTGATTCATTCGGCGCATACCGTCCTGAATAATAACCGCTAGCTCATATGAAAAAGTTGGATCATATGAAACACAGTTTGGAATGGTGCCTGAAACCAGGAAGCTGTGACCATCCTGATGCTGTAAACCTTCACCGGCCAATGTAGTTCTACCGGCTGTTCCACCAATTAAGAAACCACGTGCCTGCATATCACCGGCCATCCATGCCAGATCACCAATACGTTGAAAACCGAACATGGAATAGTAAATATAAAATGGAACCATATTTACATTGTGTGTACTGTACGATGTCGCCGCTGCAATCCAGGATGACATGGCTCCAGCTTCATTAATACCTTCTTCTAAAATCTGGCCTGTTTTATCTTCTTTGTAAAACATAACCTGTTCTTTATCCTGTGGTGTATATAACTGTCCCACTGAAGAATAAATACCTAACTGACGGAACATACCTTCCATACCAAAAGTACGTGCTTCGTCGGGTACAATCGGCACTACATACTTACCCATTTTCTTATCACGGGTAATTAATGTTAATAAACGAACAAATGCCATGGTTGTCGACATTTCACGATCACCTGAACCTTTGGTAATCGGTTCAAATACAGAAAGATCAGGCACTTCTAAAGGCGCTGCTAAACGTTGACGAGCGGGCATTGATCCGCCCAGTTTCTCACGTTGCGCCTTCATGTATTTTATTTCTTCTGAGTTTTCATCAGGACGGTAATAATCAGCACGTGCAGCCTGTTCATCAGTAATAGGAATATTGAAACGATTTTTATAAGCAATCATTTCTTCTTCATCTAGTTTTTTCTGCGAGTGAGTACGCATCTGGCCCTCACCTGCCGCACCCATGCCATAACCTTTAACTGAATGAGCTAAAACAACGGTAGGCTGCTCATCGAGTTTTGCTGCTTCAGCATATGCTGCAAAAACTTTATGCGGATCATGACCACCACGGTTTAAACGCCAGATATCATCATCTGACATATCAGCAACCATGGCTTTAAGTTCCGGGTATTTTCCAAAGAAGTGCTCACGTACATATGCACCATCTTTAGATTTGTAGTTCATGAAATCACCATCTACAGCTTCAAGCATACGCTTTTGCAATAAACCATCGTGATCTTTAGCAAGTAACGGATCCCAGTAACCACCCCATAATACTTTGATTACTTTCCAGCCAGCACCACGGAATACCGCCTCTAATTCCTGGATAATTTTACCGTTACCACGAACGGGCCCATCAAGGCGCTGTAAATTACAGTTGATAACAAAGGTCAAATTATCTAATTTTTCACGTGAAGCTAAAGAGATAGCACCTAATGATTCAGGCTCATCGGTTTCACCATCACCCATGAAACACCAAACTTGACGATCACGGGTATCAGCAAGACCTCGATCCTGCAGGTACTTCATAAAACGCGCCTGATAAATCGCACTTATAGGACCAAGACCCATTGATACTGTTGGGAACTGCCAGAAGTCAGGCATTAACCATGGATGAGGATATGAAGACAAACCATTACCATCAACTTCCTGACGGAAGTTATCTAACTGATCATTCTCTAATCGACCTTCAAGATAAGCTCGAGAATACATACCTGGAGCAGAGTGCCCCTGGAAGAAAACCAGATCACCACCATGTTCATGAGTAGGAGCACGCCAGAAATGATTGAAACCTATATCATATAATGTCGCAGCAGATGCAAAACTTGCAATATGCCCACCTAATTCAGATGCTTTTCTATTTGCTCTTACTACCATAGCTGCCGCATTCCAACGAATTAACGCACGAATTCGTCTCTCTAACGCGTTATCACCCGGCAAGGTTGGCTGTAAATGTGTAGGAATCGTATTCACATACGCAGTTGTAGCTTTATGAGGTAAGTTAGCACCTGAAGTACGTAACTTGTCGATCATTTGATCTAATAGGAAATGTGCGCGATCTGCGCCATCAGATTTAAGAACCCCTTCTATTGCATCAAGCCATTCATGGGTCTCTAGTTGATCAATATCCTGATCCGGTATTGGTGTAGACATGTATTTCTCCAGCACTCTCTGGCTTCATAATAGCGAACTATATTAGCCAATGATTAATATCTCTGATAGACACTTTAGTTCGCATTGGCTGAAAAGCAAGTTATTTTTACAGGCTGAAAATAAAAAATATACAATTCAATGAGTTAGAGTCATGAAATAATTTTATGGGCAGAAAACACTTATAAATCAGGCGCTATTTATCCACTAATTCTTTCTTACCCCAGTCGTAATAAGCCATTACAGAATTACCTTTACCCAGTACCTTCATCTCCGTACACAGGGATGACACTAACTTAAGCCCTCTGCCCGAAAACTGGTTTTTTTGTGCGTCTACACTCTTAAAATCATAACCATCACCACTATCCATAAGATGTAGACTTAAGCGGCCACCCGCTTCACCATCTAACTCATGGCGTAATGAAATTTGAATATGTCCTTCACCCATTGATTCAAGACGTTTTTGTTTCTCCTGATAAAAGTCCATATACCCCTGTGGAGTATCTTTCATAGATGAATCAAGTTTTAACACCCCATGGTCAAGCGCATTAGCAAACATTTCAGTTAATACGGTATGCACACTGGTACGACCACTTTCCAGAGGCTGTAATTGATTTACAGCCTGCATGATATAGGGAAGCACATCAAATTGACGCAAACTCTTAATATCTAGACTTAATTGAATTGCCCAGTCAGAAGCTTCTCTATGTTCATTAAGAAACTCTTCATCAGATTTATATTCAATATTTTCTAAATGGCAAACCTCCAGAAGCGTTATATCATCTGTTTGCTCTGCTCCTTCACAAAAGTCACTGCAATTAGATAATATAGTCTTAAATAGTGTATTTCCTTGTTGATTATCTTCAAAAACTTTTAATAACCTTTCTAAGCCAAACATCTCTCCAGCGGGGTTATTCGCTTCCATAATGCCATCCGTAGCTGCAATTAAACGATCACCATATTCAAGCGTCTGCATTTCAATTTCAAATTGCGAAGAAGATAGTTTGCTGATTCCTAACGGTATATTCTTAGATTTAAATGTATGCACTATTTTGCCATTTCGATATAGATACATATCCGGCAAACCGGCATTTACAACACTGAGCACATTATTACTTCTATCAACACTTATTAAACCTGAAGCCATAAACATGTGCGTTGGCAACAGCTCAATTAGTTTTAAGTTTACTTCTGCCAGCATGTCCGTAAATGAAAAACATTTTTGTGTCATACTATGAAATACATCGGAAACAGGTAAGGCACCAATTGCCGCAGATAGGCCATGCCCTGTAAAGTCTGCAATTAATACATCAAAACCAGATGTCTGATTTTTCTCAGCGAGTATTAAGTCTCCATTAAACATTGACATGGGAGACATAGAGTAATGCAAGCCTGTTTTATCACCACGTAAATCATTATGAATTATTTTTTCAAATAACTTCTTGGTGACAACCATTTCCTGTTCAACCTGAAGATTCTTTTCCTTAATTTCTATATTCTGGTCTGCAATATTTTTGTAAAGTCTTGCAATTCTTAACATTGAGTCAATTTTTGCATTCAAAAGTGTATGATTGAACGGTTTAGTCAGGAAATCATCACCGCCAGAATCAATACATTTAGCAAGGGCGGTTTCATCTGTCATAGCAGTTAAAAATATAATAGGTATAAAATTCGTCTGTCTGCTTTTTATTGTTTTTGCAGCCTGATATCCATCCATCACTGGCATCATTACATCAAGCAAAATAATATCAATGTGGTTGTCATTAACAATGTTAACCGCTTCTTGACCATTCTCAGCCACTATAGACTTATAACCTGATTCTTTAAGTAAAGCACACAAAACCATACGATTAGTCAGATCATCATCTACAACAAGAACAACCTTCTTTTCGTCAAAGTTATGAGGCACTTATCAATCCAGAGTAAATATTTTATCAAAACTGGCGATAGTCAAGATTTCTTTAATTTCATCACCAAAGCCTGTTAATTTTACACCGCAACTTTGTGATTCAGCATGTTCTTTTAACAACAACAGCATACCTAATGCCGAACTATCAAGATATTCTGTAGATGAAAGATCAACTATATACTGGCCTGCACTTAAACTAACATCCTTATAGGCCTTTCGGAATTCATTATGCAAACTAAAATCAAAGCGTCCGTTAATCTTCATGGTTGCAGTCTTATTGTCATCTGAAACATTAATAGTAATACTCATAACTTATTCCTGTTTAGTTAAAAAAGATCTATTTCGCCTTCACTCATATCATCCTGGCTTTGTGTTGTAGCATGAATACTTCTCGCTTTTTCAGTTACTTGCTCAACAGTCAAATTCAATTCATTAATCATTTGGCTAAGTACAGGGATTGAAGATAATACTGGCTTAACGGTAGACAATTCTGACTGTATATTTATAAATAGATCATCTACCAGACTAATATGTGAATTTAGTTGCTCACATTGTTGTCTCGCTATATCTTCAAATTGCAAAGACCTTACGGCTATATTCACGCCCTGCTGAACATGCTCCGCGATATCCTGTGCTTCTTCTAGTTTTCCACTGACAAAATCATTTTTATTAGTCATTAGAACTAAGACTTCATCCACTCGGGACTTATGTTGCATTGCAACACTCATATCCTTTCCAGCAATTTCACCGACAATTTCTTTTGCTTTAGAAATATTCGCTTTTGAATTATCAACAACTTCTCGAATTTTATCGTTAAGATTATTAGAATTTCTGGATAATGCTCTAACCTCATCGGCAACGACAGCGAAACCTCGCCCCGCTTCCCCTGCTCTAGCGGCTTCAATTGCAGCATTCAAAGCTAACAGATTAGTCTGATCAGCAATGCCACTAATCTCGCTTAATAATTTATTTACATCATCCATCTGCGATTCAATATCATCAACGGTATACACCATAGTCATACCACCACGACTTACCTCAGTGATATTAGTCACGAAATACTCCAATACCTCTTTAGTTTCTTCAATAAAACTTTTGTGACCTTCATCGCTGTCATCTGCATGTAAACCATCTATTATTTCATGCATAAGATCATTCTGAGATGTAGACTGTTCTGATAAACTGGTAAAACTATTGGATAAACCTTCCACGGCTTCGAATACAATTGACTTCATCACATCAACTTTATTCGTTATAACTTTTAGCTCTTCTGACAACTTATGGTACTGATCTTTAGAACTGTTTATTAATTCCGCTACTTCCTGATGTTGTTGATTAGCAGTATTAGTTTGTTGATCAAGTTGTGTAGATTTAGTTTTTAGTAATAACAAATAACTCGATATACACCAGATTAGAATCAATGCAATAAGTTCGAACAAAACATAACTTCCATCAGAAATCATTACTTCGAATATCAAAACAAATATAGATAATAAAAAAGCAGTAATAATAAATTTCACATTATTTTCCAATCAATTTATTAATTTTCAATACAATACCTTACAATTTCTCTAGAAATTTTACTCAAAGTAAATTCCTTGTCTATAGCGCCAATTTTTACAGCCGCACCAGGCATACCCCAAACTACACAACTATCTTCATCCTGCGAGATATTGTATGCACTCTGTTGTTTCATTTCTAACATGCCTTCAGCACCATCTGCCCCCATACCCGTAAGCATGACCCCCATTGCATTAGGGCCGACATTCTGTGCTACCGACCTAAACATCACATCAACACTAGGTTTATGCCTGTTTACCGGTGGACCATCGTTTAATCTACAGATATATTCTGCACCACTTCGTTCAACCAGAAGATGTTTATCTCCCGGAGCTATATATGCATGGCCTGATAAAATCCTTTCTCCATCAACTGGTTCACATACAACAATCTGGCATAATTTATTAACTCGCTCTGTAAAAGCGCGACTAAAAGCAATAGGTATATGTTGAGAAATAACAATACCTGGTGAATTTGCCGGTAGAGCTTCTAAAACTTCTTTTATTGCTTCAGTACCGCCGGTGGAGGCTCCCAACGCTACAATTTTATCAGTGGTTTTAAATCGTATCTTACCCTCTTTCTTTTCAAGCACTGCTCCTGCATCTAGCTTTCTGCTTACTTTAGAAGCATCAGTAGATACTTTATACTCTCTAACTTTTGCCTTTCCTGCAATTTCTAATTTTTCTATAATTTCACTAGTGTATTCCTGTAAAGCACCCTGCACATCTATTTTGGGTTTAGCTATAAAATCTACCGCACCTACTTCTAACGCTTCAAGTGTAATATCAGCACCCGCTTCGGTTAAAGTAGAAATCATAACAACAGGCATTGGTCTTAAACGCATTAGATTTTTAAGAAATGTCACACCATCCATTTTTGGCATTTCTATATCTAAAGTTAATACATCAGGGTTTAACTGTTTAATTTTTTCTCGTGCATCAATAGGATCTCTCGCAACACCAATAACTTCTAAGCTTTTAGATGAATTAATAATTGACGTCAAAACCTGCCTAACTAATGCAGAATCATCAATAATTAATACGGTTATTTTTTTTGACATCTCATGTTCCACTAAAACAGTTCAATATCACCTTGAACTGGTTTTTCATCAATACTTTTACGGTAACTTTCTTCACGTTTTTTAATCGTATCATTATGTATATTTCGTAACTTCTTCACTCTTACCTTGCCTGTATCAGCGAAATAAAGGACTTTTCTTGGAAAAATATCTCCAGTATCTTCTGATGTTACAAGTAACTGCTCATCTTCAAGATACTCATGAACAAAGTTTATATTTTTATTACCTATATCTATTTTTGTCATACTTGACAGCACACGGCCACCGCCAAACAATTTAACTTCTAAATTCTTTTTACTACCACCCGCTTTTAGAATTTCATTAATTAGCATTTCCATCGCAAAGTTACCGTATCGGGTTGCGCTGGTCAGGTGAATTTTTCCAGCGTGCTCATCTTCACATCCCATAGGTAACATAAAATGATTCATTCCGCCTATTCCCATTTTCTTATCTCGAATACAGGCAGATATACATGAGCCTAAAACAGTACTAATTAATTCACCGTGCATACTCACGTAATATTCACCGGGTAAAATTTTAGCTGAAAAAATATCATGCCTTTTATCCCAGAAACGACTAATATGTTCTAGCCCCCTCAGACATGTTGGCATTGATGCTTCCATCTCGGCTTTAGTTTGCGACCTTGAAACGACCACTCTATTTATCCTTTCTATAAATTGTCTGTCCCATAGACTTGAATCTATTTGTTACTTTAAATAGTGACTCTGAATGACCAATAAACAGTGGGGCGTTTTCGGGCAAAACGTCAGCGTATCGGTCAAATAATTCTCTTTGTGTATCTTTGTTAAAATATATAACTACATTACGACAGAACATTAAATCAAACGGTCCCTTAAACGGCCATTCGTGTAATAAATTTAACTGTTTAAATGTAATCATATCTATCAGGCGTTGATCCATCTTTACCATGCCTTCAAGTTTTCCTTTGCCTTTTTTTACATAATTGCGTAAGTGCTTCTTATCGAGTCCGGTAACACGCTCTTCTTTATAAACACCTTTTGAAGCTCGCTCCACCATTTCGTAATCCAGATCAGAGGCAAGTATTTTTATATCCCAATCTGCCCTTCCCTTGAAATGATCCATAATGGTCATAGCAATTGAATATGGCTCTTCTCCTGACGAACACCCGGCAGACCAAATTCTTAAACGTTTATTGGTTTTGTTTTTTTCCAGTTCAGGTAAAACTGTTTTTGCAAGATATTCAAAATGATGAGGCTCACGAAAAAAAGATGTGAGATTGGTTGTAATAGCATTAGTAAAGGAAACCAGTTCAGATTCGTCTCCAGCCTTGAGTAAACTGCAATATTCAGCAAAATCACTCACACCACATTGCCGAATACGTCTGGCAATCCGGCTATAAACCATGGTGCGCTTAATATCGCTTAATACTATTCCGGTACGTTCAGCTACCAGAGTTTGTATAAAACGAAAATCAGCGTCTGTAAAAGGAAATTCCTTTTCCTCAAAGTTCACTCCGTTAAGACCTGTATTTTTGCTCAAAGTAAACCCTTTTAATTGGTTCGATAGTTAATATTTTCCGATCAGTCTAGACACTATCCGTTATGAGCTTATTTAAAAAATTATAACCAGTTAATTTTTTATCAAATGTTAAATAAATCTTCATAACATATTATAGATAGTATGTTTCTAGTCTGATTTCGTGGTTATACATTTCTATCGTGTTTAAAACTCTTCCCACTCATCGTCGTCATCAGCTACTGGTGTAGGTACTCTTTTACTACGTTTAGGCGATTTATTTCTTCTTGTGGCCGGCGATGCTTCCTCTTCAACAACACGTGATTTTCTACGTTTGCGTTTAGGCGCTACTTTCACTGGCTCAGGTTCTTCATCACCTAAATCAAAGAAGTCCATTAAATCATTCATCTCTTTGGCTTCTTCATTCATCGACTCACTTGCAGCCGTTGCTTCTTCAACCAGCGCCGCATTTTGTTGCGTCATCTCATCCATTTGAGTAATGGCTTTATTTACTTCTTCGATACCAGCAGCCTGCTCCTGTGCAGCAGCGGCTATTTCAGCAATAATGTCACTTACTTTCTTAACCCCATTTACAATTTCTTCTAATGTTTTTCCTGATTCATCAACCAGTTTCGAACCTTCGTCAACGCGCTCTACACTGTCATTGATTAAACCCTTAATTTCTTTTGCTGCACCTGCTGACCTTTGCGCAAGGTTTCGTACTTCAGCAGCAACTACGGCAAACCCTTTACCCTGCTCACCGGCTCGGGCAGCTTCAACCGCCGCATTTAATGCAAGTAAATTTGTCTGAAAGGCAATTTCATCAATAACACCAATAATATCAGCGATTTTTTTACTACTGGTGTTAATTTCACCCATCGCATTCACTGCTTTTTGTACAACCTCACCACCTTTTTCTGCCTGATCTCTGGCAGCCGCAGCAAGTTGATTCGCCTCACGTGCATTGTCAGCATTCTGCTTCACAGTTGAGGTCATTTCTTCCATACTTGAGGCTGTTTCTTCAAGACTTGATGCCTGTTCCTCCGTTCTCTGACTCAGGTCAGCATTACCTCTAGATATTTCATCTGATGAGGTCAGGATGTTTTCTGATCCATCCATAATTTGGTCAACCATATCTGAAAGAACCGTATTGGTCTCATTTATAGCATCACGTAAATCTGCAAACTCACCAGAGTATTCACCTTCCATCGATTCAGTTAAATCACCTGTAGACAGAGCTTTAACAACTCGTTGAGCTTCCTGCATTGGCTCAACGACTGCATCCATTAATTCATTAATGCCATCACTTAAGCCTTTCATAAAACCACTATAACTAGATGCATCTATGCGAGTATCTAACTCTCCTTTCACCGCATTATCGATTAAAGATTGAATCTGAGCTTCAGCATTTTTCTGCTCAGTAATATCTGCCCACTC
>Ga0316205_10004713_pt1 | contig 11735 bp, 11 predicted proteins | sample 3monthpyrite_MG_FD_204941 | JGI IMG/M metagenome (GOLD analysis project Ga0316205, IMG submission 204941) | Microbial mat bacterial communities from mineral coupon in-situ incubated in ocean water Damariscotta River, Maine, United States -... | ecosystem: Environmental > Aquatic > Marine >... | reverse complement strand
TGTCTTGCAAACACAACAGGAGCGACCGGTCGGGCAGCAGCGCGCAGGTGGCGCGAAACACCTGCTCGATCCCGATCCGCACATGCAGTTCAGCGCTGCCGCCCTTTTGCCCGGCGCGGGTATCGGAAACCAGCGTATCCAGCGCCGGGTGGCGCAGCAACGACAGATAAGTTCGGCCAAATTCAACCATGGGAAACAAGGACTTGAATGCCGAATTGGCAAGCAACATCCCATCATCCTCGGCGATGATCAGCGCCGGCAATGGGATCGCTTCCAAGGCTTGAGCCTGCATTTCGAACACTCCTGCTGCTGGTGAATGTTTACGGCACCTGGCAGGGCCTTGGAAAGGGTGTTCGACTGCACGAAAGGCTTTACAAAACTGTTACAGAAATGTTGCACAAGCGTTATGAAAAAAGGGTATCGCCGGGGTGCAAACCTGACGGTAACAAACAAACTTCGGAGCAAAAATGTTTACCCGTATTCTTTCCTTCACTCTGGCCACCGCGGCCACCGCGACCCTGGCACTTCCGGCCTTCGCACGCGAAGAAATCCGCATTGTCGGCTCATCCACGGTGTTCCCTTATACCCAGGCCGTTGCCGAGAACTTTGTGAACATTACCGGCGCCCGCTCGCCGATTGTTGAATCCACAGGCACCGGCGGCGGGATGAAGATTTTCTGCGGTGGGGTCGGAGAAAGCTATCCCGACCTGACAGGCGCATCGCGGGCGATGAAGCCATCCGAATTTGCGCTGTGCCAGGAAAACGGCGTGACCGACATCACCGAAGCCCTGATCGGCTTTGACGGATTGTCCATGGCGGTGTCGCGCAAGAGCAGCGAAAGCTGGGACTTGTCCTTGCAGGAGATCTTTCTGGCATTGGCCGCGCAAGTGCCCGTGGAGGGTGTCTGGGCCGACAACCCCTACACGATGTGGAATGAAATCAGCCCCGACCTGCCCGCTGTAGAGATACTGGCCTATGGCCCGCCACCGACTTCGGGCACGCGCGACGCATTTGTCGAACTGGCCATGCACGAAGGCTGCAAAGAGCTGGATTTCGTCAAACAGGGCGGTTTTGACAGTGAGTGGATCAACGAAAACTGCTCGCGCATGCGCCAGGACGGCCCTTTCGTGGAAGCCGGGGAAAACGACAACCTGATCGTGCAGCGCCTGAATGCCGACGAGAATGCGATGGGCATTTTCGGCTATTCGTTCCTGTATGAAAACCTGGATGCGCTGAAAGGCGTTTCAATCGAGGGCGTGGCGCCATCGACCGAAAGCATTGCCGACAAAAGCTATCCGATCTCACGGCCGCTATACATCTACATCAAGAATGCACATCGCGGTGTGATCCCCGGATTTGATGATTTCATCGCCGAATACATGTCGGACGAAGCGCTGGACCCGGATGGTTATCTGGCCGAGCGCGGCCTGGTTTCACTGTCCCAGGACGCCATGATGGATCTGCAAGACGACGTCCTTGACGCTGTTTCACTTACAATGGAATAAGCGACCGAGAAATTGAACATGGGCGCGGACCTTGACCCAGGGTCCGTGCCTTTTTGGGGGCCATTCGAACCGACATGTCTGCACTTCCGTTCCTGTTGTTGTTGATCGGCGCCGTGCTGGCCTATCTGGTCAACCGGCAAGCCGCCGCCGCCATGCGATTGGCAAGCGAAGGCATGCATTCGCGCCCGGTCTATCATGGGCTTTACGCCGCGCTGAGTGTCGTCGTCCCGGCGCTGATCATCACATTGCTGTGGTTTTTCGCCCAGGGCCCGGTCGTGGACGCCATGGTCATCCGCGCCTTGCCGACCGGCGTGCTGGCGGGCTTGACGGGCGACGAGGCAGGGCTGGTCTTGTCGGAGATCAAATCGCTGGCCGGCGGCCGTGTTTTCGGAGAGCCGGAAGCCTGGAAACTGGCAGCAGCAGAGCAATTGGTGGCCCTGCGCCAGACGGCGGGATACTTGCTGCTGGCGATATTGGCGGCGCTGGCAATTGTCGTGACCGTGCTGCGGCGCCTGCGCCTGCGGCTGGAGCTGCGCACCCGCCAAAGCACCGAGCGGATCATCTACGGCATCATGATCTTTTGTTCGGTCGTAGCGATATTGACCACGATTGGCATTGTCGCGGCGCTGTTGTTCGAGACGATGAAGTTCTTGCAAAAGGTGCCGTTGACCGAATTCCTGTTCGGCCTCAACTGGGAGCCGCAAATCCCGATCCGCGAAGGTCAGGTTGCGGCCGAAGGTGCCTTTGGCTGGATCCCGGTTTTGCTGGGCACATTGGTTGTCACAATCGTGGCGCTGGTGGTGGCGGTGCCAACCGGATTGTTCGCCGCAATCTATCTCAATGAGTTTGCCCAGAAACGCGTGCGTGCCGTGGCCAAGCCGGTATTGGAAGTGCTGGCCGGTGTGCCTACGGTGGTTTACGGGTTTTTCGCCATTCTGGTCATCGCGCCCGCGATGCGCCGTTTTGGCGATATGGTGGGGCTGGACATCGCACCGAATTCGGCGCTGGCCGCGGGCGCGGTGATGGGGGTCATGCTGATCCCGTTCATATCCTCCTTTGCCGATGATGCGATTTCGGCCGTGCCCACCAGCCTGCGCGATGGTGCCTTGGCGCTGGGTTCGACCCGCGAAGAAGCAATGATGAAGGTGTTGTTTCCCGCCGCTATTCCGGGCGTTGTGGGCGGCGTATTGCTGGCCGTCAGCCGCGCGATAGGCGAAACGATGATCGTGGTCATGGCCGCCGGACTGATCGCCCGCCTGACGGTGAACCCACTGGATTCGGTGACCACCGTCACCGTGCAGATCGTCACGCTGTTGATCGGCGACACCTCATTTGACAACCCCAAGACACTGGCCGCTTTCGCGCTGGGTATGATGCTGTTCCTGGTTACCTTGGGCATCAACATCCTGGCGCTGCGGATCGTGCAGAAATACCGCGAAGCCTATGACTAGACAGAGGCAGGACAAGACATGAGCACTCAACCAGATACGCTAGAGCTGGTGCGCGCCTCGCTGCCGCGCCGCCGCGCGCGCGAACGTCGCCTCAAGGTGATTGGTGTATCCGCCATTTTGTTTGCCTTTGCCATGCTGGCCACGCTGATCCTGTCGTTGGTCAGCACCGGCTATACGGCCTTTGTGCAAAGCCACGCGACATTGCAGGTCTTTGTCGATCCCGAGCTGGTGCGCGAAAGCCGTCTGCCGCGCGGCAAGTTCGACGATGTGCTGACGGCGGCTGTGGCCGAACATTTGCCGGGCGTCGACATGACAGATCGCGCTTCCCGCAAAGAGGTGGAAAAGATCCTGTCAAATGGCGCGCAATATGATCTGCGCGACATGGTGGTGGCCGATCCCGGGCTGATCGGTCAGACGCTGCGCATCACGGTGCCGCTGTCGGACCCGTTCGACCAGCTGAACAAGGGCGGCATAGACCGTGACACGCCCGAACAGAACCGCCGCCTGAACGATTCTCAGGTTGCCATGTTCGACACGCTCAAGGCCGCCGATGTCATCTCGACGCCGATCAATTGGGGCCTGTTGACCAATGCCGACAGCCGTTTCCCGGAATTGGCTGGGCTGAGAGGCGCTTTGGTCGGCTCAGCCTGGGCGCTGCTGGTGTGTTTCCTGATTTCGTTTCCGCTGGGCATCGGGGCGGCGATCTATCTGGAAGAATTCGCGCCCAAGAACCGCTGGAGCGGGCTGATCGAGGTCAATATCAACAACCTGGCGGCGGTGCCGTCGGTGGTGTTTGGCCTGTTGGCGCTGTCGGTCTTTATCGGGTGGTTCGGGCTGCCACGCTCGGCGCCCCTGGTGGGCGGCATGACGCTTGCCTTGATGACCATGCCCACGATCATCATCGCCACCCGCGCGGCACTGAAAGCGGTGCCGCCGTCAATCAGGGAGGCAGCGCTTGGCCTGGGCGCCTCGCCGCAGCAGGTGGTTTTTGGCCATGTGCTGCCGCTGGCCATGCCTGGTATTCTGACCGGCACGATCATCGGCCTGGCACAGGCTTTGGGCGAAACCGCGCCGCTGTTGCTCATTGGGATGAACGCCTTTATCACCTCGGCACCCGAGGGGCCGATGTCCGCGGCCACGGCGTTGCCGACACAGATCTTCATTTGGGCCGACAGCCCTGAACGCGGCTTTGCCAGCCGCACCTCGGCCGCCATTCTGGTGTTGCTGGGCTTTCTGATTACTATGAACGCGATCGCCATTTTCATGCGAAACAAGTTTGAAAGGAAATGGTGATGCGCGCGGAGACAATCGACATGAATGCACAGACCCAAGCGGCCGAAGAGCTGGCCGAAACCAAGATCAGGGCGCAAAACGTCAATGTTTTCTATGACAAGATGCAAGCGCTGCATGATGTCAGCGTGGATATTCCCGCCAAGATGGTCACGGCGTTCATTGGTCCGTCAGGGTGCGGAAAATCCACCTTTTTGCGCTGCATCAACCGGATGAATGACACCATTCCGATTTGCCGGGTTGAGGGGGACATCACCCTGGACGGGCAGGACATTTATGACCCCAATGTCGATCCGGTGCAATTGCGCGCCCGCGTGGGTATGGTGTTTCAAAAGCCCAACCCCTTTCCGAAATCCATCTTTGATAATGTGGCCTATGGGCCGCGTATCCACGGGCTGTCGCGGAACCGCGAAGAGCTGGACGAGATTGTGGAGCAGGCGTTGCGCCGTGCGGCCCTGTGGGAAGAGGTCAAGGACCGTCTGCAAGCCCCCGGTACCGGCCTGTCGGGCGGGCAGCAACAACGTTTGTGCATAGCGCGTGCCATTGCCACACGGCCCGAAGTCCTGTTGATGGACGAGCCATGTTCGGCCCTTGACCCGATCGCCACAGCGCAGGTCGAAGAGCTGATCCAGGAGCTGACAAACCGGTTTTCGGTGGTGATCGTCACCCATTCGATGCAGCAAGCCGCGCGTGTCAGCCAGCGCACCGCGTTTTTCCATTTGGGCCATCTGGTCGAATTCGGACATACCGACGATATCTTTACCCAACCCCAGGACAGCAGAACTGAGGCCTATATTACGGGCCGTATCGGTTAGGAAATTGAGATGAACACAGAGCATATCTCCTCGGCATTTGACCGGGATTTGGAAAACATTCAGGCGCAGATGTTGCGCATGGGCGGGCTGGCAGAGGCCGCGATGCGCGACGCCATCACCGCATTGGAAACCGGCGATCTGGAACTGGCCGAGCGTGTGCGCAAAGGCGACCAGGTGATCGACGATCTGGATGAGGACATTCGCAACGAAGTGCAGCGCGTCATTGCCCTGCGTGCGCCGGCGGCGCGTGACCTGCGCACTGTATTGTCGGTCTTGACGATGTCATCGGCGATCGAGCGCTGCGGGGATTATGCGCGCAACATCGCCAAGCGCACGATGGTTCTCGAGCAAATGGAATATGCCTCTGATCTGAATGGCGCGCTGCGGCGCATGTCGCGTGTGGTGGAGGCGATGCTGGCCGATGCGCTGGATGCCTATGTGCAACGCGATGTGGCCAAGGCCGAAGCGGTGATCGAGCGCGATCTCGAGGCCGACCAGATCTACAATTCCCTGTTCCGTGAATTGCTGACCCATATGATGGAAGACCCCTCTACCATCGCGCCGGCCATGCATTTGCATTTCATTGCCAAGAACATCGAACGTGTGGGCGACCATGCGACCAATCTGGCCGAGCAGGCAATCTATCTGGTGACCGGCTCACTGCCGTCGGATGATCGCCCCAAACAAGATGTCACCTCGCTGGATCTGTCCGGGATTGCGGATGCGTGACGGGCGCAGTCAGATATTGATTGTCGAGGATGAGCCAGCCCAACGCGAGGTGTTGGCTTATGCGCTGAAAAAGGCCGGCTATCAGGTACGCGTGGCCTCGGATGGCGATGAGGCCGAGTTGGAATTGGCCGAAGAACGCCCCGATCTGGTGCTGTTGGATTGGATGATGCCGGGTGTGTCGGGGCTGGAATTGTGCCGCCGTATCCGCGCAACCAAAGGCAATGCGGACTTGCCGGTCATCATGCTGACCGCGCGCGGCGAAGAAGACGACGTTGTGCGCGGGCTGGATGTGGGGGCCGATGACTACGTCGCCAAGCCCTATTCCATGACCGAATTGCAGGCTCGTATCCGCCGCGCCCTGCGCCGCAAGAAGGGCAGCGTGGATGACCGTCTGACCGTGGAAGATGTGATCATGGACCTTGAAGCGCAGCGCGTGCTGGTGGCAGGCCAGGAAGTCAAATTGGGGCCGATCGAGTTTCGCCTGCTGCAGACTTTTATGGAGCGACCGGAAAGGGTGTTCGAGCGCGCGCAATTGCTGGATCTGGTCTGGGGCCGCGACCGCTATGTTGGGGATCGCACGGTGGACGTGCATGTCGGCCGCCTGCGCAAGGCCCTGGGCGATGGCACCGCGGCGCAGATACGCACGGTGCGTGGGCGCGGATATTCCTTTGGTTGACGCGCGGGGCATTTTGGTTGCACCAGCCATGCACTAAACACGTCACACATATTTGCCGGAGTTCTGCCATGACATCTGATCTGCTAAACGATGCCGCCCATCACCGGGCGCTGACACGGGATGCAAAGGCGCAGTTGGCGTTCTTTGCCAGGAGCCTGCGCGCCGACGGGGGGTTTGACGTGTTGGATTGGCGGGGCAACGCACTGCCCCGCGCGCCGCAAGAGCTGCATACCACAACCCGGCTTGTGCATTCCTATGCAATGGCCAGGGCCGCCGGTCACGGGGGCGCGGATGACATCATCGACGCCGGCATGGCCTATTTGTGGCAGGTGCATCGAGACCGCCAGCATGGCGGCTATTTGTGGTCTGCCTTGCCAGACGAGCCGGGGGATGGCGTGAAACTGGCCTATGGTCATGTTTTTGTTGTCCTGGCCGCTGCCAGCGCCGCGCAGGTGGGCCATTCGGATGCACGCCGCCTGCTGGACGATGTGATGACTGTCATAGACCGCCACTATTGGGATGACGCCGTGGGCCTGCATCGTGATGAGTTCAACAGCGATTGGACGCCCTTTTCCACCTATCGCGGCATGAATGCCAATATGCACGGTGTTGAGGCCATGTTGGCCGCATTCGAGGCCACAGGTCACAACATGTTCTTGTCCCGCGCCGGTCGGATATTGGCGTTTTTCGTGGGCCGGATCGCGCCAGAATACGGCTATCGGCTGCCCGAACACTACACGCAGGACTGGCAGGTTGATCCGCAATATGCAGGCAACCCGATGTTTCGCCCGGCCGGCAGCACACCGGGCCATTCGTTTGAATTGGGCCGCCTGACCCTGCAGCATTGGGATCTCTCGGGGCGGCCCGACGGCAATGCCGTTGCCCAGGCGCGTCGCTTGATCGAGCAGGCCGACCAGGATGCTGCCATGCCAGACGGCGGATTTGCCTACACACTTGATATGGATGGGAAAATCGACATTTCCGACCGCTATTGGTGGCCCGTGACCGAGGCCATCGGCGCCTATGCAGCCTTGATCAAGGCCGACGCCAAACCCAGCGACCACCAGCGCTATGGTGCGCTTTGGGATTTTGCCCAGGCGCATCTGATCGACCATGACAACGGTGGCTGGTTCCCAGAGCTGGATGCGGCCGGCCAAAAGACCGACCGTCAATTCGCCGGAAAGCCCGACATTTATCACGCTTTGCAAGCGGATCTTTTGCCGATCACACCAGGGCTGTCGGGCTATTTCAAGAATGTGCGCGCCGACCTGCTTTAGGCGCGCTGCCTAAGCAGTTGCGCAATGTGCATCGACGATACGCTGCACCATCGGCGCGAAATGGGCAAAGTCGGGCGTGGCCATATCGGCATGCTTCCCGGCATCGTCCAGATGGCGCACAGTGAGGATGTCGGCCAGATTCTGATTGCGTTCGAACGCCGCGACTTCGGCCTCCGACATGGGGCCGCCTTGCAGGTTCAATGAATGAACCGAGGCTTCGGACAAGCGGTCGAAATACTCGGGCCGGGTCGCACAAAGATAGCGTTTGGCCGCAACATGGTGCTGCACGCAATCGGTGATCAGGCTGGGAAAGAAATCGGCGAGGATGGCAGCGCCGGCATTCTCATGAAAACGGTCTTCGGTGTCATCCATCCGGAAGGTGCCAAATTCAGAAGTGAAATGGCCAATGTCATGCAAAAGGGCGGCCACGATGATCTCATCTCTGTGGCCCGCTTGTTCGGCCAGGGTGGCGCCTTGCAACATATGCTGAGCCATGGTCACGGGTTCGCCCAGATATTCCTCGCCGCCGCGCCGCGCGAATATATCGGCCAGAAAGGCCACGATATTGGCGGGGGTAAGCGGGTCGAACGCCGCCGCCTTCATGACGCCGCCTCGGCGCATTGGCTGTCGAGCACTGCCAGGGCCGAATTCAGCGCATCGAGATCGGCATAGCATCCCTGCAGCCACCGCGTGCCCGCGCCTGAATAACCCTTGCGAGCGTGCAACACGCGGGTGTTGTCGACCAGAAAACTTTCGCCCGGGTCCAGGCGAAAGGTCACTTCCATCGCCGGGTCGTCGATGATTTCGCCCATGCGCCGATAGGCCGCGTAAAACAGCGGCATGTCGTCAAAAGGCACGTCGGTAATCGCGGCGGCAGAGCGGTTGTTGAAACGCACTGCAATCAATTGCCCGTCTGGCGCCAGCTCAATCATCGGCCGGCGCGACTGCAAATGCACATCCGCCGATCCAGCATATTCGAACCGCGCGCAATGTTGCGACAACACATCGAAATAGGCCGGGTTCTCTGCGCGCAGGCGTTGGGCCACGGCAAAACCATCGACCACCATATTCTCACCGCCTTTGGCCGAGCTTTCGAGACAATAGAGCACCTGAATGGTCGGCACCGGGTCGCGGTAGGGGTTGTCGGTATGGGCCTGCAGCCCCAGCCCGGTATAGGCCAGATTGGTCGGATTGACTTCGGTGCGGACCTCGAAATGGCGCCCGTAGTTGGTTTCGCGCACATGGCCGAACAGACCCACGACGTCAAACAATGCCTGATCGCGGATCGGGCCGCCCGCAAGTTTGGCGAAGCCGAAACGCGCGATCTGGGTCAGCCAGTCGCGGCGCGCGCGCGCATTGGATTTGACCTCGTTGAAATCGGCCTTTGGCAGGGCCGAGTTCAACCCGGCATCCCAAGGCTCAATCCCATCGGCGAGCCAACCGGGGTGGCGTCTGTGGTGCGCGCTGTCATAGCGATGGGCCATCAGCCAATCGGGATCATAGGCGATGGATTTGCCTTCGGGCGTGAAAGTCAGATGGACGGCACCGTCCCGGAGTTGTGAATGGCTGATGCGGATTTGCGCCGGGATGTCACCCAACGTGATCAGGCGCTGGCCGTTTTCGGGCGCGCGGGTTGTGGCATCAAGTGCATTGTCGCGCAGCCAGATGGCGTGAAACCGGGCGCTTTGACCGCCATGCTCCAGGGTCAGGACATCGCCGTCCGGGGTATGTGAAACAGCGCTCATACTGGCCTCATTCTGCGGGTGCGCGGGTCAATACTGCGCCTTTCGCCAGCCCTGTCAATCGCGCTTGCGCAGCAGCATTTGCACATCCGCGACATTTGTCCCGGTGGCCCCGGTGTGCAGCAGCGCATCCGCGGCCGCCAGCGCCGCGTGACTGTCATTATTGGCCAGCAGCGCTGGCGCATCCAATCCGGCAAGCGCGATTTTGCGGGCGGTGCCCGGATCGACACAACCACCGGCCGCATCTGTTGGGCCGTCGCGTCCGTCGGTGCCGCCGCTGAGAAAAACCCAATTGCCCGCGATCTCATCCGCGCGCAGGGCCACGCGCAAAGCCAGCTCTTGATTGCGGCCACCGCGGCCCGTGCCGGTCAGTGTAACGGTGGTTTCGCCGCCCCAGATCAGAAGATCGCGACCCGCGTTGCGCGGATCGCGGGCGCCGGAAATGATTTCATTTGCGGCCTCGGCAACGTCGCCCAGCAGATGCCCCGAGACTATGGCGCCATCCAGACCCTTCGCGCGGGCGGCCTTTTCAATGGCCGCGAGGCTTTGTGAATTTGAGCCGACAATCTGATTGGCAGCGTGGGATCGGGGCGGGTCGCCCTGCGCGGCCTGGGACGTCAGGCGGGTTTTGATTGAGGCGGGCAGGGCGGCCCAACACCCTTTGTTGCGCAACACGGCGATGGCTTGCTCGGCGGTGCCCAATGGGCTGGCGGTCGGGCCGCTGGCAATGGCGCTGACATTGTCCGGGATCACGTCAGACAGGATCAGGGCGCGCACCCGCGCCGGATGCGCCAATCGCGCCAGCCCGCCACCCTTGAGCGTCGAGACCTGCTGGCGGACCAGATTTGTCGCCTCGATGTCAAACCCCTGGGCCAGAAGCAGCTTGTTCAACGCAATCTTGTCGGCCAGTGAAACGCCCGGCGCTGGCGCGGGCATCAATGCCGAGCCACCGCCGGAGATCAGGCACAGAACCTGATCCTCGGCGCCCAGGTCCTGCACGGCGTCCTTGACCGCCTGGGCGGCTGCCAGACCGTTTTCATCCGGCACCGGATGGCCCGCGGCAAAGCAGGTGCAGCCCGCAATGGGTGCCGCGTTTTCATAATTGGTCACGATGATGGCCGTGGCGGGCCGCTGCGGCTGGAAGTGCATGAGCGCCGCGCGCATCATCTGATTTGCGGCCTTGCCAAACGCGATGATGTGCAACCGCCCCCTGGCCGGATCGGGAGCACGTTGGTCGCTCAGCGCGTGTTGCACGGCCGCGAAAGGATCGGCGGCGCCCACCCCGGCCAGAAACAGGTCGCGCAACGTTTCCGCGGGGTTCGGCGTTGAATCTGGAGAAGTCATCAGGGCGTCTCGCAAGCGATTGTCACGCCCCCTATACAACGATACGCTCGGCGCGACCAAGACGCTAGATCATGCGGCGGTGATTTTCAGACAGGCGGACCGGATGGGCCAGAACCAGATAGAATTGCGCGCCGCCTTTGGTCGCTTCATGACCGGGGTCACGGTGGTGACGGCGCTGGATGACGCGGGCACACCGGTTGGGTTTACCGCCAATTCTTTCAGTTCTGTGTCGCTGAACCCGCCGCTTTTGTTGGTGTGCCCCGGCGCGCATCTGTCCAGCTTCGAGGTCTTTCGCAAGGCCGAAACCTTTGGTGTCAGCGTCCTGGCGGCAGATCAGGAAAATGTGTCTCGGCTGTTCTCGACCGGCACCGGTGCGCGATTTGACCAATGTGAGTGGCAGCCCGCCGCTGCCGGTGTGCCGATGATCGAGGGTCGCGCGGCGGGTTTTGTCTGCGAGACCGCCAACCGGGTCCCGGCGGGGGATCATCTGATCGTCATCGGCCAGATCATAGCCTTTGACGACACCGACGCGCCGGGATTGGGTTATGGGCCCGAGGGCTATTTTTCCATCGGCCATCAACGTCTGTCGGTCGACTAGGGCAAGCGGCCTGGACTGGATCCGGGCAATTGGAAGTTTTTAAATTAGAGAGATCAGGGATTTGGCTCAGTGATGCCAATCTGGCCATTGGTTGTGATGGTCAGGGATTGGCCGGTTTGCATGGCGTCGGTTTGAGCCACAAATAGTGGCGGGCAGGGCCAGCCCATCTGCTCGGCAATCACCGCGGCGATCGGCAGGATCGCGTCACCATGGCCCAGGATCAGGGCGCGTGGGGCGCGTTTGGCGTGGATCAGTTCGAGCAAGATGGCGCAAGATGAGCTGGACCCGATGAGCCTTGGAATGACCAG
>Ga0316205_10004711_pt1 | contig 11742 bp, 10 predicted proteins | sample 3monthpyrite_MG_FD_204941 | JGI IMG/M metagenome (GOLD analysis project Ga0316205, IMG submission 204941) | Microbial mat bacterial communities from mineral coupon in-situ incubated in ocean water Damariscotta River, Maine, United States -... | ecosystem: Environmental > Aquatic > Marine >... | reverse complement strand
GCTCAAGCATAGTCAAGATCCCGCTGATCTGGATGCGATGCAATACCTGGTAGAATCACCTTATATTGTTTTCGATAGTCAAATGGTTATTTACGCAAGTTCATCATTTAAACAAGGTCGCCCATTGTTGGCGGCGGTGAATGACTTAATGAGCAGAATATTTCATGATTTTGATTACGATCCAAACTTTACTACCATTGCTACGCCACTGACCGAAGTTATGAAACATCGTCGCGGTGTCTGTCAGGATTTTGCGCATTTGGCAATCAGCTGCTTACTCGCTATGGGTATACCGGCAAGGTATGTCAGTGGTTATCTGGAGACCCGGCCACCGCCTGGCAAGAAAAAGCTTCAGGGTGCGGATGCTTCTCATGCCTGGTTTTCAGTCTATGTACCAGAATCAGGTTGGGTTGATTTCGATCCAACCAATAACAGAATTCCTATGAATGAACATATTGTGACTGCGTGGGGCAGGGACTATGGCGACGTGACACCCTTGAAAGGCATTATTTTCGGTGGCGGTGACAAACATCTGCTGGATGTGGAAGTCGATGTGATTCCTCTTGATATTGCCTGATAAATTCTCAATATAGATTAGCCGGTTACTATATTCTCACCTTCAAAACAGTCTTGCAGTAAATCTCCTGTACCAATGTCCTTAATCATGACAATAGCTGTCAGAAAACATCATGAAAGGCACAATCTGTGCTAAATCGATGAATTATTCATGAAAGGCTTGATGTCCATCAGTTGTATCTATTGGAATTAATTAGAGTCATCGTTACGATAAGAAGTATGTTTCACTCATATAGGATAGAGCATGGCTAAGTTGACATTTTTCGGAGCAACTGAAGGTGTAACAGGTTCCTGTTATCTGCTTGAAACCCAAAATTCAATCCTACTGCTGGAATGCGGCTTGATTCAGGGGCGTCGAAAGGAAGAAAAAGCGAATAAAGATCCATTTCCTTTCAATATTCAAGCGCTTGATGCTGTAGTTTTGTCACATGCTCATCTTGACCACAGCGGGCGCTTACCCAAGCTCGTTGCGGATGGATACGAGAACCCCGTGTATGTCACAACTCCGACCCGTGACTTGCTTGAAATTATGCACAAGGATGCTGCTTTTCTTGCACAGCGAGATGCCGAGTGGGAAAATAAACGCCGCCGCCGAGCCGGCAAAGAGGAGATTGAACCTCTGTACACGATGGATGACGTCGAGTCCGCATTGGGGCTTTGCCAGGGACTTCCATACGGCAAACGAATAAAGATATCTAACGATGTAGAACTCTGTTATCGAGACGCGGGACATATTCTCGGTTCCGCTATTGTTGAATTATTTATAACCGAAGATGGAAAAGAAAAAAAACTGGTGTTTTCCGGTGATCTCGGTAACAGTAGTGCGGCATTATTACGTGACCCGCAAGTCGTCACAACAGCAGATGTGTTGTTGCTGGAATCGACATATGGTGACAGAAACCATCGCCCCATGGAAGAGACACTGGATGAATTCGAAGCAATTATCGAATCGGCCTCAAAGCAAGGAGGTAATGTACTCATCCCATCGTTTGCGGTGGGTCGCACGCAGGAAATACTGTTTAGGCTTGGTGAAATGTATCAAAAAGGAAAGTTGTCTCAACGTACTGTCTATCTCGACAGTCCCATGGCAATAGCCACTACTGATGTTTATCAGCATTATCAACAAGCCTTCAACAAAGAAGACTTAGCCATCATTCAGCAAGACAGTTCGGGTAACCTGAAAACTTTTTTACCGATACTGGAGTATACCCCTTCAACTGAAGATTCGATGGCTATTAATACCATTGATGAGGGTGTAATCATCATAGCGGGTAGTGGAATGTGTAACGGCGGACGTATTCGTCACCACTTTAAACATAACCTGTGGCGTAAAGATGCACATGTGATTATTGTTGGATTCCAGGCCAGAGGAACACCCGGGCGCTCATTGGTAGATGGTGCAAAAACGTTCAAAATGGGTGGTGAAAAAATCGCTGTGAATGCGAAAATTCATACTCTGGGTGGTTTTTCGGCGCACGCGGGCCAATCTCAATTATTAGACTGGGCGAGCCATTTCACCGAGCCACGTCCAGCAGTTAATATTATTCATGGTGAGCAGGAAGCAAAGAATACATTAAGTGATAAACTTCGTGAACAAGGATGGACAGTGAATATTCCCAAGTATGGTGAAAACCTAAATTTTTAACAATGGTACAACGCGTGTTTTGTGGAGGTAACAATGAGTGATATAGAAGAACGCATACAGGATTTGATCAAAAAATTAAAACAGGAGCACGAAGAACTAAAGGTTAAAATGCATCTGGGTAAGCTGGATTTTGAAGATGAAATTGAAAACGTCAACCATAAAATCGCTGCTCTTGAAGCTAAAGCAAGAGAGCTAGGTGGTGTGGGTGCAGAAGCATCAAAAGACATTATGGCGGCTGCAAAATTACTTGGGGAAGAAATTCGTGACGGCTTTAAGAAAATAGCAAAGCGATTATAAGCATTTTAATAAGATAACCAAGTCTAACTTATCATGTAGTTGTACCAATAATTCCAGAGAGAGAATAATATGATTGTCGGGAAGGGTGAAAAGATACATGTCATGTATAGAGCACTGTATGAAAAATCTATCAGACGGCATTTTTTGGGCGAGGTGAAGTTATCAGAAGGTCCTGTCTGTCGCCTCGAAGGATTTGTGTTTGTATATGATGATAAGAAGACAGAATTTATACGGAAACCAGAAAAACGTGTCACCGTCATTGATATATCTGATGATGGATTCATTACGAATATCATTGACCCGGATGTAATAATAGAGAATGTGGATTACAAATATGAACCGGATGTAGGCCTTATCGCAACGGACAATAAAGGGTTTTCATTAAACATTAATGAGTTCGGTGCAAAAAGTTAATTCATAATAGCTTTGACAGCCGGTGACAACGATACTGTCACCTAAGACGCTGATGGTCTGTTCTTCACCCATGCCATAGAGCTTAAAATTGATGGAAGAACTGCCTGTATTAAACGCCAGAATTCGCTTATTGTGATAAATACCTGTCACTCATGCTTTCTGCGATTTACGCTTCTCTAGATATCGTAATAACCACTTCTCAAGCTCTACCAATATTAATACAGTCGAAGCCACTACAATGATACGAAGCCACACTTCAACGTCCATAGCTGTCGTGGTAAATAAAGTCTGCATGGGTCCAGAGTAAGTAAAACCCAGTTGCATAACTATCAGCAGTCCAATGGCATACAGAACATATCGGTTTCCGAACAGTCCTGATACTGTCAATGACGGGGCAATCAGATATCGTGCACTGATCAGATAAAATATTTCATACATGACCAGCGTATTGACTGCTACAGTTCGTGCCAATTCAATACTGGCACCCTGGTTACGCTCCCATAGAAACAAGCCAAATGTTCCGGTTACGATGATGAGCGAAACGAATACGATTCGCCATATTATGAACCTAGACAAGAGGGGTTCTGTCGGATCACGCGGCGGTCTTTGCATGACTTTGGCTTCTGCAGGCTCGAAAGCGAGCGTCAAGGCCAGAGTGACCGCTGTTATCATATTGACCCAGAGTATTTGTACCGGAGTGATAGGTAACATCCGACCCATGATAATGGCAGCAATAATTATCAATGCCTCGCCACCATTGGTCGGTAAGATGAAGAGTATGGATTTCTTCAGGTTGTCATAGACCGTTCGGCCTTCTTTCACGGCTTCTGCGATAGAGGCGAAATTGTCATCAGTAAGCACCATCTCTGACGCCTCCTTGGCAACTTCTGTGCCTTTGTGGCCCATTGCAATACCCACATCTGCCCGTTTCAGTGCAGGTGCGTCATTGACGCCATCACCGGTCATGGCGACCACTTCTCCATTCGCCTGTAATGCAGTGACTAGTTGCAACTTCTGTTCAGGTGATACACGGGCAAAAATATCAGTCTGAAGTACCATTTGTTTGAGCTGTTCTTCATTGCAGGTTTTTAATTCATTACCGGTGACGACGTTATGACCATCCCCGATTCCCATCTGGGCACCAATCGCACTGGCAGTCATACCATGATCACCGGTAATCATTTTTACCTGAATACCGGATGACTGACAGACTTTGACAGCAAGAATAGCTTCTTCGCGTGGTGGATCAATAATGCCTGCTATACCGAGCAGAGTGAGTCCATATTCGACATCACTGAACTTCAGGTCTCGATGTTCGGGGGAGGCTGTCTTGAAGGCAATAGCAAGCAGCCGTTGGCCACGGCTGGCTAGTTCATTCATGCTGGTTTCCCAATAGTTCCTGTTGATTGGTACATCCTCGCCGCTTATGCGTTGTAGTGAGCACATGTCCAGGATACGCTCGGGTGCACCTTTTATATAAACAAACCCATGCCCTGTATGGTCATGGTGGAGGGTTGCCATGAAACGATGTTGTGATTCAAATGGAATAACATCACTGCGGGGATATTGAGTCTGGGAATAGTTCTGATTGATGCCAGCTTTTATCGCCAGAGTGATCAGTGCAGCTTCTGTTGGGTCACCTTGTATGTGCCACTGACCATTCTCCTCAATCAGTGAAGCCTCATTGCATAATAATGAGGCCAACGCTGTTTCCTTTAAGATTGGGAAATCCTCCGGACTGATTTCCTTCCCCTCCATTGTAAACGTGCCATGTGGGTCATAACCGGCACCACTGATATCAATAATACCCTTTGCCGTTAATAAGCTCTTTACCGTCATTTCATTGCGAGTCAGCGTGCCTGTTTTGTCAGAACAAATAACCGTCACAGAACCCAGGGTCTCCACTGCCGGCAAGCGGCGGATGATGGCATGTTTTTTGGCCATACGCTGTACGCCAATAGCCAAAGTAATGGTCATGATGGCTGGCAAGCCTTCCGGGATACCTGCTACTGCGAGGCCGACTGCAGCCAGGAGCATTTCACTGGCAGAGTAGCTCTTTAAAAACACGCCATAGATAAACGTTATCGACGCGATAATGCCAATGCTCAGCGTGAGCCATGTAGCAAACGTGGCCATTTGTTTCAACAGGGGAGTGGTGAGTACTTGTACCTGGCGTAACATGTCACTGATGCGCCCGATTTCAGTCTTTTCACCGGTAGCTACCACGACACCCTGGCCTTGGCCATAGGTAACCAGGGTGCCTGAATAGGCGAGACAAAAACGATCGCCCGGGCTTGCATTTTCAGGGACAGGATCAGTCGTCTTCTCGATGGCAACAGACTCACCAGTTAATATCGCTTCATCAATACGTAAATCGCGGATTTTGATCAAGCGTAAATCTGCGGGGACTTTATCTCCAGACTGTAAAAATACAATATCACCCACTACAATTTGTTCTGCCGGGATAGCAATAAAATGGCCGTCTCGTTTGACCATTGCCTTTAACGACAACATGTTTCGAATAGCATCCAGTGCCTTTTCTGCTTTTCCTTCCTGTACATAACCGATGAGAGCATTAATAACGACAACGCTGAAGATGACCGCACTGTCTACCCAGTGTTCAAGGAAGGCTGTGAGAGCGCCAGCAGCAAGCAGCACATAAATCAACACGTTGTGAAACTGAATGAGCAAGCGTTTCAATGGACCCTGTTTCTTCATTGGCTTGAGCAGATTTGGGCCAGATTCATTTAGTCGTTGCTTAGCACTCTTTTGAGTCAGGCCATCGGGTGTTGAAGACATCGACTCAAAAATCGTTTCAAGTTTTTGACTATGCCAGGCTGGGCTTTCAGACTTATCAGTATTCATATTTAGCTTCCTTTCATGTCTAGCTAATCTTGTCAGGCACTTTTTTAAAAATACAGTCGTTAAATCAATTATTATTTGGAATTAATAAGAATTTAGTTTACCAAATAGCATTTTTGTTGTTTTTATATAAGCTCTTGTCAAGAGTTGGGCTATCACTTCGAAAGTATAGTGTCTGATAGCTTAGTGACATAGCTCACTGGTTTATAGCAGCGTATAAAGTTAATATATAATAAATCACTTTTCATAGTTCAGGGGTTTGTTTGTGAATGAGAAAAGTAAAATCAGGGTCTTGATGTGCTGTATGGGCAATATATGTAGATATTCATAACGTAATGAAATGTATGACTATTATTATCCCCAAATCATTCCTAAAAAGATGCATACAATATAGAAGAAATCTAAATATCCAGGACCTTCCATTCTCGGGCGCGATCATCCGCGTATAAGTTACTCATTTTTTTCAGTGCGATGGCCTAATAAGGTTTTGGTATCTATACCTTGCTGGTCGTATAGGCGTTTTGAGAGTGATCTTATTTCATGAAATGTGGGGTGTACCTGTATCGCACCTCAAATCCGTAGCTCTCCTGACTTTTGTGAAGGACTTGGAGAGGGTTTGTGGGTGAACAAAGTTCTTGTTACGAGAAGTCCCTTTGCCTGGTGGATGGTGTAAAACAAAATCAGCATCATATTAGTGGTAAAATAATTATGGAAAAAGAAATACTTCATACGCTGTTAGAAATAAGAGGAACGTTTACGAACAATGTATGATTTTGTTGTTAGTATAGTTAACAGTCGGGGATGGGATCGTCGCATAAAAAAAAGTATTGGATTGAGTATTAATGGTTCTCGCAGCCATACTTTACACATTCCCCGTGCAAGCGGTAGACGAATGGGGTTATACACTCACGCCATATATCTGGCTGCCCACGGTCGGTGGCCAACTGAAGTACAACATTCCACCGGGAGCAGGGGGAAGCCCCAATGTTGATGCTGGACCCGATAGTTATCTTGAAAACCTCTATTTCGCACTCATCCTCGCAGGCGAAGCACGTAAGGGGCATTGGTCATTGCTGGGTGACCTGATCTATCTGGATTTCGCCGGTTCAAATGCCAGAATGGTTTCAGTCAATCTTCCCGGCGGAGGATTTATTGAGTATCGGTTCTATACCAGATAGATAACACGTCCTGTTGCCTGCTACCGAAGGGACGGTATGATCAGTGATGAGTAGAGTAGGGCCGAGAAAGCCAGCAAATGAGCCCAGCGTGCATGCCAATCAATACGCCGAGCTAATTCAGACCGACCCTGCTTTACCAGCCGACTCACGTATACGACCTCGGCAAAAGAAATGAACACGAGTACGATGGTCCCAAGAACCAGCATATCCATTTGTGTCAGATAACTAACTTGCGGCAAGCCTTGCCGAACACCCAATAAAAAGGCCACCAGTGTGAAGACTGAAGCTGTCGCAATCCCTATTTGGTTACTAAAAGACTCGGGGTCCAGCCAAAACACGGCACTCGACATCAGTACGATGAAGCACAAAGGTATAACATAGCTAATAATGTAATAATTTGATTGTCGTTTCAGTGTAATCGTATGTACGATACGTGATCATACGCCATTAGCAGATTTCAGAGTGGTAACGCTTGCATCGCTTGTGTTTGAGAGCAATGTCCAACCAGCGAGTGTAGCGTTTTCCAGTCTCCCTGTGCCGGCCTCATTAGCCACAAAGACAACATCTTGAGGGCCATAGTTGAAGGACGCGAGTTGAATATCGAGGTGCTGCGTATCAAAAGGAAACTCGCGTAAATCGAGGTTCGACGTTAAAGTAGCCTGCAAGCGGGCGTAAAACTCTACATTGCCATCATCGTCGACATTGAGCTTTTTGAACAAGTAATCCGGTTGTGCTCTCAGGTTGATCGAGCCAACCTCGGAATTCCAGATATCGTCTAGTTTCAGGGCACAGCCAGCTAGCGAACTACCGAGAGATGATGCTGATAGCCTAGGGTCTCGCCAGCGTGACTTGAATATGGCATCGATTTTAAAGCTTTCATTTCTCTCGTCGATCAATCAAGTACACGGAGATACTCACTTTGATAGGGCCTTCTGTGGTGTCTGGCGCGGTCGCCGCAATTGTCCATGGCACTTCACAAGCTTTGGTTTTATTCGAATGGCTATTCGAGGCATTGGCGCCCAGAGCGAAATTGGAGGCAGTGAGGGCGAGGATGAACCCAGTAAAAACGAATAGCACATAGCGTTTTATCCAGAACCATATTGTTTTCACGCTGGCAAAAGGCATCATATGCTATAAAATTCCTGATCTCACTCGAAATGAATTATGCTTGAACGCCCGCTCGAGAACTTGATCACTTCGGTGAGTGTCCGGCTACATAGCTAAGCACATGAGAGTGACTCTATGTCAGGAGAATTAAGAATTCAAGCAGCATGTCCACATCTCCTCTGAGGGGAGATGTGGATCCTGGTTATTTCTGGCGTCCCAATAACAGGATCTCAACCCGACGGTTTTCAGCCCGGCCTTCCTCAGTCTGGTTACTGGCGATAGGCATTTTTTAACCCATGCCTTTCACAACGACCTTGTTATCATCCATGCCTGTTCCAACCAGGTAGTTATATACACTCTGAGTTCGTTGCTCAGAGAGTTTTCATTGTAATCATCGTCGTCAACATCATTGGTGTGACCGACAATCTCAATATGAATGGCCCGTTTCATCTGTTCCATGGCAGTACCGCGGTTTTTCTCCTATATCATTTAATAAAGCGGCCTGGACGGGAAAACCCGTGCACGAGCCGTAGATATTCTTTGCTCTGGGTAAAGGCACTTCGTTTACTGTAGCGATGTCAGTGTAGTGATTTTCCGCAACCATTAAATTGCACTCCATCCAGAATCACTTTAATCGCGGAATCAAAGGATTGCCTGCTCAAATCATTGAAGGTGTTATAGACGGTGATATGGTCATCAACCATCCGGGTGACGATGTGGAAGATGGCAGGAGTGTTAAGATTCAGATAATTGATTAGCTATTGTACATAGTAGTTTCTACAGCTCTACATCGGCAGTTTCATCTTCAGTCTGAAATCCTGAGCCCGTCAACGAAAATAAATTAGATCAGGGTGTTTGCCTGTGCGCTGAAGGCATGAAGTAAACCAGGTCCAGTGTCATTACATATAAAGAATGGTACCTGAAAACTGATAAATAACATTCGTCCGGTCGATAAAGCACTGTGTGTTAAGTGCTTTATCTATACCGATCATTGAACTGACTTTCAAGGCATCACATTTAATTCATATCCAGGTTGTCCCAGTAAAATGCGTGACCAGTTTGTTATAGCGTCTTTAAGTGTCGTATATTCCCAACAATGATTGTTCATCATTAGTTCACTAATCAAGGCATTGTTCAATTGATGGCCGCTACTGTTGCCAATAAACTCTCCGATTATATGTGCTCCAGCCAGAGATAAATCACCAATACAGTCAAGAATTTTATGCCTGACAAATTCATCGGCAAAACGCAAACCTTCTTCGTTAACCACTCTGTCGCCCTTGAGTAAAATGGCATTTTTTAGAGATCCTCCCTTGGCAAGGCCGATCTTTTTTAATGTATCCAGTTGTTCTTCAAAACCAAATGTGCGCGCCGGTGCAATGTCATTACAAAAAATTTCCTCGTTAATATCAAGTGACCTGGATTGCACGCCAATAACAGGGTTATCGAAGTTGATCTTCATATTGATGCGTTTGATATTCGATGGGATCAGTTCAGCGGTTTTGCCGAATTCCTTTACACGAACTGGCTTTGTAATTACGATCGCGCGTCTTTGTTCTGATTGCCTGGTACGCCCAACTTTCCTGATCAGTGAACAATAAGGTTCTGCACTGCCATCCATGATAGGTAATTCAGGAGCATCGAGAACAATATGTGCATTGTCTATGCCGCAACTATGCAGTGCCGCGAGCAGATGTTCTATGGTCCTGACCCTTGTGCCCCGGTTGTTGGAAATCGTTGTCGACATGCGGGTATCTGTTACATTGTACCAACGCGCCTGAACTTCTGACTTGTCGGGCTCAACATCACGGCGTACAAAAATGTAACCAGTATTGGGTTCGGCGGGCATGATGCTCATTATTACCCTGAGCCCACTATGTAGTCCACGACCGGCAATGGTGATCCTTTCCCGTATAGTATGTTGATAAAATTCGTCATTTATTTTATTAGCTAAGTCGTTCATGATGTTGTTCCCATTGTTAGTGAATACAGGAACAGGATATGAATAATTTCGATGCGCGAATGGTCTTATTGCGCCATTCGCTTGTCATAAATTTGTTATTTTGCGCCAATTGTTTATCCTTGCATAATATGAACGCAATGGAACATTGATACATGGCTTCTACGACATTAACTTCCTGGGCATTATTGATATGGAATGCTCTGCAGGATGCAGGAATTGATGCCCGTAAAGTGTTTGATAAGGTGGGGCTGGATCCTGCCAGGCTGGGTGATGGTAATGCGCGTTACAAGATAGAAGGCATGCGAAAACTGTGGCAAGCCGCTGTTGAACATGCAAACGATCCTTGTTTTGGAGTCGAAACCGGTAAACGCTGGAATTCAACGACCTTTCACGCCCTGGGCTTTGCCTGGCTTGCCAGTGCCAGTTTGATAGATGCATTTGAACGCATGGAACGTTATTCACGCCTGGTGAATGATGCAATATCTACTGATTTGGATAGAGCAGGAACAAACTATCAATTCATTATCAAAGTGTCGGAATCACCGGAGCTTGTTCATCCAGCCAGCTTGGATGCAGCGATTGTGGCCATCATTAAAATGTGCCGCATGCTGATTGGCGACAGTTTTGCACCCATTGAAGTGCATGCAAAAGGGGCAAGATCTGCCAGTGCAGTGTGCCTGGAAACCTTTGTCCATGCACCTGTTATCTATGACAGAGAAGACTATATGCTGCTTATCGATCGACATGATATGGAGCGAACTTTGGCCTCAACCAATACAGAACTTATCAGGGCAAATGAAATGGTCGCCCTGCAATACCTCGCCAAGCTCGATCGTACTAACGTAAGCATGCAGGTCAAGACTAAAATCATCGAATTACTACCATCAGGACAGGCCAGGGAAGAAGATGTGGCGGCCGCCTTGAATATCAGTTTACGCACCATGCAACGTAAATTACGTGAACAAGGTGAAAGTTTTTCTCGACTGCTAAGCACTATGAAAAAGGAAATGGCTGAAAACTATATTCAGGATTCGCAATTGTCGATCAATGAAATTGCCTATCTACTTGGTTTTTCAGACCAGGCGAATTTTACCAGGGCATTCAGGCGCTGGAATGGTAGTACGCCATCTGAGTATCGGCTGAATTTGCGCAATCAATCTGCGATATCCAGATAATTAATCAAATTGTTTTATATTCAGCTGCGCCAACATGATGGCTGACACAAGCTTGATCCGCAGAAATCCAGTAGTGGATGGGTAATAGGCCAGGAACCAATCAGGCTAGTTTATATTGACAAGTAAATTCTGGATAGATAAATGTTGATGACCATGAAATGATCAGAATTTATTCATAACGTAGAATACATTGCTAATACAAGCCAATTATAATGAGAAACTGTGGAAATGTAATCACTAAGAAAATGATGTAGCATGTTTCTGATGTTGCATTGCTGCGGTTCCACGTATGCTTACTTTGACAAGATATTCAAGCTGGTGTGTGTGGATTTTCTTAAGTAGTCGAAGCACTGAACACTAGCAGGAATTGGTCAAACGTGAACCCGATGTGACGGCTATAGTTAAAATTTTTGAAGACACAGGGATTAGCAATGAAACTGAAATGTTGATGTGCAGAATGTTGTGCGGCGAGCAACTTGAACCGTCTGCAGTATTTACCTGGCGGGCACGACCTGCATGTGTCGG
>Ga0316205_10004710_pt1 | contig 11743 bp, 7 predicted proteins | sample 3monthpyrite_MG_FD_204941 | JGI IMG/M metagenome (GOLD analysis project Ga0316205, IMG submission 204941) | Microbial mat bacterial communities from mineral coupon in-situ incubated in ocean water Damariscotta River, Maine, United States -... | ecosystem: Environmental > Aquatic > Marine >... | reverse complement strand
GCCGCAATATCCGCATCCAAATCCCGCAGCCCCGGGCGCGCCATACCGCCCAACAAACCGGGGATCAGCCAGTGAAATCCGTTTGGGCCGCTTTCCACGTGGGCCGCAGGTGGCTCAAAAACGCCTGTCATTCGGCCCAACCCCGAGCACCACCTCTAAATATCCTTCACCAGCCGCAGGGCATCATAGATGGCTGCGTGGGTGTTGCGGGCACTCACCGCATCACCGATCCGGAAGAGCTGAAACGCACCCTTAGGGTTGCGCACCGTATTTTGGGCCTTCCCGCTTATCAAGGCCTCATAATCAACCGCACCGGCATTGGAGGATAGCGGCTTGAGCTCAAAATAAAGCTCGTCAAGCGGCAGTGTGCCATAGTTGACCACGATCTGGTCATAGACAGTTTCAGTTTTCTGGTCACTATAATCGGTGCCGACAATGGCTTTCAGGCGGTTGCCCTCGCGGGCTACGTCGAGCAGCCGGCGGGTTACGGTGAAACTCACGTCTTTGTCTTGCAGGCTACGCATATAGGGGACCAGATTCATTGCCATAATATCGGGCGCAAAGGTCCGGTCAGGGGTCATAATTTCGACCTTGCTACCGGCATTGGCCGCAATTTCGGCGGCTTGCAGGGCCGGGTGGTCGCCGCTTTCATCATAGATCAGCACATGCTGGCCGGGCTTCACGTCACCCGCAATAATATCCCAGCTGGTCACCACCAGATCCTGCTCCTTTTTGGATTCAAACAGCATGGTGTTGGGCAAGCCACCGGTTGCCACAATCACCACATCGGGGTTGAGCGCCAGCACATCATCCGCTTCGGCCCATGTGTTGAAATGAAACGCCACATCGCGGGCAGCACACTGGGCCATGCGCCAGTCAATAATGCTGAGCATTTCACGGCGGCGCGGGGTTCGGGCGGTTAGCCGCACCTGCCCGCCGGGCTCGGCGGCGGCTTCAAACACCGTTACCTTATGGCCGCGTTCGGCGGCCACCCGCGCTGCCTCCAGACCGCCGGGGCCAGCGCCGATAATCACCACATTTTTTATGGTTTTGGCGGGCGTAATATCATGCGGCATGGTCAGCTCGCGCCCGGTGGCGGCGTTGTGCATACATAGCGCATCACCTGCCTGATAAATCCGGTCCAGACAAAAGGTAGCCCCCACGCAGGGGCGGATATCTTCTTCGCGCCCCTCGATAATTTTGCGCACAATATGCGGGTCGGCCATATGGGCGCGGGTCATGCCGACCATATCGAGCAGCCCTGCCGCCACCGCATGGCGCGCGGTGGCCACATCGGGAATTTTGGCAGCGTGGAAGGTGGGCAGGCCGGTGGCTTTTTTTACCTCGCCCGCAAAATCAAGGTGCGGCGCGTTTTTCATGCCCTGCACCGGGATCACATCTGTCATCGCCGGATCAGTATGTATGCGCCCGCGGATGACATTCAAAAAGTCCACCTGCCCTGTTGCTGCAAGGTGTTTGGATATTTCCAGCCCCTCGGTGGCGGTAATGCCGCCCTTGGCGACCTCATCAGCCGTGTAACGTAAGCCAACAATGAAATCACTGCCGACCCGCGCGCGCACCGCCGCCAGCACATCCAGCGGAAAGCGCATCCGGTTTTCGAGCGTGTCAGCGCCATAAGGGCCGGTCAGATCATTGGTGAGCGGTGACCAGAACTGGTCAAGCAAGTGGCCGTAAACCTGCAATTCAATACCGTCCATGCCGCCGGCCTGCATACGCTCGGCGGCATCGGCAAATTCCGAAATTATCCGCTCTATATCCCAATCCTCGATCAGCTTGGGGAAGGCGCGGTGGGCGGGCTCGCGGTGGCGGGAAGAAGAAACCGCAGGCAGCCAGTCACCCTTGTTCCAGCCGGTGCGCCGCCCCAGATGCGTGAGCTGGATCATGGCAGCGCAGCCATGGTCGTGACAGGCATCGGTGAGGTTTTTGATCCAGGGCACCACCTCGTCCTTATAGGCGAGAATATTGTTGAACACCGGCGGCGAGTCTTTCGAGACAGCCGCCGAGCCGGCTGTCATGGTCAGCGCCACCCCCGCCTTGGCGCGCTCTTCATGATAGGCGCGGTAGCGGTCTTTTGGCATGCCGTCTTCGGGGTAGGCGGGCTCATGGCTGGTGGTCATGATCCGGTTGCGAAGCGTGAGGTGTTTGAGCTGGAAGGGCTGCAATAGCGGGTCTTTTGACATGGCAAGTTCCTAATTGAGCGGCAAACGGCGGAAACGGCCCGGGTTGTGCGGGTCATCAAAATGGCTGATCGGGCCGTGGGTGTTAAAATGCGCGGCCCAGCGCTGCATGGCGGCAGGGTCCAGCTCCACCCCCAGCCCGGGGCCTTCGGGCACGCTCACGGTATCATTGGTCTGCCGAAACGGGCCGCCTTTGATCACGTCACCGATTTGCCAGCGAAACAGTGATTGCGAGGCTTCGGTGATCCACGGCGTAGCGGCGCTCACATGCAGGTAAGCGGCGGTCATGATCCCGAGATCATTGGAATAGCACCAAAAACCTTTGCCCATCTCCTCACAGGCCGCGATGAATTTCAGGGTTTTTGACAGCCCGCCAAGTGCTGCGAAATTGCACACGAAATAATCCGGCGCGCCCAGCGCCACGGCGCGCTTAAGGTCAGGGATATGGGTGGAGAACGGGATGAGGGTATGCTGCCTCAGCGCCGCCATTTCCTCGAATGTGGCCACCGGATCTTCGTAATTTCTGATATTATAGGGCTCGAGCTCGCGCATCAGCCAGCGCGCCGTGGTCAGCGAATATTGCATGTTGGAATCGAGTTTGATCTGCGCCTTTTCACCCAGCGCCGCGCGCAAGAGGCGCACGGTTTTGATCTCCAGCTGCGGATCACCCAATATGAGTTTGCCTTCAAAAATCGTGGCGCCATGCTCGGCCTGCATCTTCAGGCAGTAATCAACAATGGCTTCGGGCGACATCTCGCCACCGGCATCACCGTTTTTGGGCCGAAAGGAAAAATATTCGGAAAACCTGATTTCCTTGCGCACCGCCCCCCCCAGAAGCCGGTAAAGCGGCAGGCCGAAATATTTGGCGCGGATATCCCAAAGCGCGATCTCGACAGCGCCATAAGCCACGCTGGCCGCGTTTTCGCCGGTATTGGCGGTAATTTGGTAAGGCGGCACACAGCGGCTCTCGCAATCGGCCAGATCAAGCGGATCAGCCCCGATCAGCGCTGGCGCAATATCGGATTTTATCACTTCACCAAAATGCCACCAAGGGGCCTCGCCCAGCCCGACCAAGCCTTCATCGGTTTCCACCTCGATGATGGATTTTGAGGCCCCGGCATAGAGCCCCGCTGTCCACCAAAATGGCGCATCAAACGGCACGTTTACGTGGGTGACCCTGATATTGGTGATCTTCATCGGCTTTTCCTCTCAATACCACGCGTCATCCATCGAGGCCTTTTTGCGGGCTATAAAATCGCGCAATGCCGCGTCTTTGGCCACATCCATCGGCGGGGCTTCATAGGCTGCCAATTGTTGCTTCCAGCGGGTGTTGGCACGGGTTGCCATGTCAACCTCGCCCTGTTCATCCCATGTTTCCCACGGCTGGTCATCATTCAGGGCACTATCGTAATAGGCGGTTTTATAATGGCGCAAGGTATGTTGGGTGCCAAACAGGTGCTGGCCGGGCCCAAGCTCGGCCAATGCCTCAAAAGCCAGCGTATCCTCGTTTACCTCCAGCCCTTTTATATAAGCGTGGAGTGCGCCGCACATATCGGTATCCATCACAAATTTTTCGTAGGACATCGAAAGCAGCCCGTCTAAAAATCCGGCCGCGTGCAAAATATAGTTGGCCCCGCATTGCACGGCCGACATCATCGACATCATCGCCTGCTGCATGGCCTGACCGTCAGGCAATTTGGAGGTGCTGAAATTGCCCGCGCAACGCAGCGGCATGTTCAGCCGCCGCGCCAATTGCCCCATCACAAGGCTGCCCAGCGCCGGCTCGGGTGTGCCAAATGTGGGCGAACCAGAGCGCAGTGACATCGAGCTTTGGAAGCTGGCCAAAAGGGTGGGCGCCCCCGGCCGCACCAGTTGCGCCAGCGCGCAGGAGGTCATTGATTCAGCCAGGCACTGCGCAACCGACCCGGCCATGGTGAGCGGCGACACCGCCCCGCCCAGCAAAAACGGCAGATGAATGGAGCCTTGGTTGGCGGCGGCATAAGCGCGGATGCCTTGCGAGGTTACGCCGTCAAGCACCAAGGGCGAGGTGGTGTTGAAGTTGCCCATAATCACGCAGTTTTGGTCAACAAAATCCTCGCCAAACAGAACCCTGCACATCTCGATTGAATCTTCGGCGCGCTCGGGCGCGGTGATCGAGCCGAGAAAAGCGCGATCTGAATAGCGCATATGGGCATAGACCATATCAAGGTGGCGCTTGTTGACCGGCACATCGGTTGGCTCGCAAATAGTGCCGCCCGAGTGGTGCAACCACGGCGAGCTTTGCGCCAGTTTTACAAAATTCTCGAAATCATCGATGGTGCCATAGCGGCGGCCCCTGTCGAGATCCATCACGAATGGGGAGCCGTAAGCGGGGGCAAAAACCATGGCATCGCCGCCAATTTCAACCGAGTGCGCCGGATTGCGGGCGTGCTGGGTAAAGCGCGCAGGCGCGGTTTTGAGCAGGCTGCGGATAAGCCCGGGCTCGAATTTTACATTCCAGACATTGGCAGAAATCTCGCTCACCTTGCCACCGGCTTTGTGAAACAGGTGCACCGCCTCGGGGTCATCACGAAATTCGATGCCGATTTCGGCCATTATCCGGTCGGCTGTGGCTTCGATTTTTAACAGGCTTTCTTCGCCCAGCAGATCATAAGTCGGGATATTGCGGGTGATATATGGCACTTCCAGATGCGGGTTTTGCCCCGGCTCACCACTGCGGGAACCGCCTTTTCGCCCACGCCTTGTGCGGCCAGTGGCGCGGGAAATATCCTGACTGTTTGTTAACATGCGCAGCTCCTGACTTGGCCATTTCACTTCGCCAACATTTTGTCATATAACTTGACACATGTGTCAAGTCCCTTGATCACCGCCGGCCAACTTGTTACGCAGGCCATATGAAACCTGAAACACCCCGAAAACAGCGCGGTTCGGAAACGCTTTGGCTGGATGCTGCCCATCGGCGGTTGGCCAACTATGGGGTTGAGGCGGTAAAAGTAATGCCGCTGGCGCAGGAGCTTGGCCTTTCCCGCACCAGCTTTTATTGGCATTTCAAAGACCGCAGCGCGTTGCTGGAAGCCATAATCAGGCGTTGGGAAAGCCAGAACACCGGCAACCTGATCGCCCGCACCGAAGCAGACGCCGAAAGCATCAATGACGCGGTGTTCAATCTTTTTGATTGCTGGCTGGATTCCGGCTTGTTTGATGCCGCGCTTGACCTCGCGATTCGCAACTGGGCGCGAAATGACGCCGCCCTGCTGCAGCGCCTTGAGCAGCAGGACACCCGCCGCGCCCACGCCGTTGCCGCCATGTTTCGCCGATTCGGCTTTTCGGACGCGCAAGCCCGCGCCCGCAGTATGACCGTGATCTACACGCAGATCGGCTATATCTCGATGCGGGTGACGGAAAGCTGGAAAACGCGAATTGCCCGGATGCCCGATTATGTCGAGGTCTATACCGGGGCCAAACCTACCCCGGCGGAAACAGGTCGTTTTATGGCGCGGCATACTGCGGTGACCGCGGGGTCATAAAAAACTACTGCCTCTTTTGGCTCGTTTAGCTATAGTCGGGGCGGGCATCACGTCAAAAGCGACGGGCTTGGGTAAAAAATCGGCTTGTATCGGGATGGCCACCAATTTCTGGAGTATATGTTTCTTGATCAAAAAGTTGATACTAATCACCATTCTCGGGCTGTTGCTGGCCGGATTCTGGGCCAGCCCCGAGTTTCAGGAAATCGCTGCCGGTGTGGCGATTTTCCTGTTTGGCATGTTGATGCTGGAGGATGGATTCAAGCTGTTTAGCGGCGGGATACTGGAAAAAATGCTGACAGGGGCCACGCGCTCGGTCCCGCGCTCGATGGCTTTTGGGGTGGTGTCAACAACCCTGATGCAATCAAGCTCGCTGGTGTCAGTGATCACCATATCGTTTTTAAGCGCCGGGCTGATTTCCCTGATCGGCGGAGTTGGCATAATTTTTGGCACCAATATCGGTACCACCACTGGCGCGTGGCTGGTGGCGGGTTTCGGCCTCAAGGTCAATATTTCCGCCTTTGCCATGCCGATGCTTGCGGTCGGGATTGTGCTGGTTTTTCAAAGCTCGAAATACCTGCGCGGCATTGGCTATGTGCTTGCCGGGCTTGGCTTTTTATTTCTCGGTATCCATTACATGAAAGAGGGCTTTGACGCCTTCAAGGACCAGTTTGACATGGCACGCTTTGCGATGACCGGCTGGCGCGGGCTGATTATCTATACCCTGATCGGCATGGCGGCGACCGTGGTTATGCAATCCAGCCACGCGACATTGGTGTTGATCATCACCGCGCTGGCCGCCGGGCAGGTCAGCTATGAAAACGCGCTGGCGCTGGCAATCGGGGCCAATATCGGCACCACTGTCACCGCGGTTATCGCAGCTTTTTCGGCAAATTATCAGGGCAAGCGCCTTGCACTGGCGCATTTCATTTTCAATGTCAGCACCGCCGTGGTTGCGCTGGTGTTTATCGCCCAGATCCGCGATCTGGTGGACTGGATCAGCAATGGCGTGGGCATTGCGCCCGATGATTTTTCGCTCAAGCTCGCGGTGTTTCACACGGTGTTTAACGTGATCGGCGTCGGCATCATGCTGCCGTGGTTGCACCGCCTCATCACCCTTTTGGAGCGGGTGATCAAAACGCCGATGCCCGATGTCAGCCAGCCCAAATACCTGTCGGAAGCGGTGGATGGCTTCCCCGAAACCATCGAAAACGCCCTTCATAAAGAGGTTAAACACCTGCAAAACAACGCAATTGAACTCATTGCCCACGGGTTGAACCTGCACCGGCAAGCACTTTATGAAAGCCAGGATATCGCCGACACGGTGAAGCGCAGCCAGGCAACGCTGGATATTGATATAGGCGCGCGCTATGACTTGCGGGTCAAAACCCTTTATGCCGCGATCATTGATTTTTCCACCCGCGCTGGCGGCAAAGACCTGCCCCCCGCCATAATGACCCGCATTTACAATTTACGCGATTCCGCCACTCGAATTGTGGAAGCGGTGAAAGCGATCAAACATATGCGCCGTAACGCGACGGCTTTTACCCGGGTCGACAAAGGTAAATCTACCGAAATCTACAACGGCTTGCGCACCGAAATCGCTCGCATTCTGGTCGAGATTCACAAGCTCGACGATGCGGCACCCGGCAGCCAGAGCGCCCTTTGGCTGGACGAAGAGCGTATTCAGGTGGGGCGCGACAAAGCCAACACCGCCAAGATGATCGAATCCCTGATCCGCAATGGAGAAATTGACCCGATTGCCGCCACCTCGTTTCTCAACGATTCCACCTATGCCTATCTCGCCATGGAGAGTTTGATCGAAGCAGGCCGCATATACTATGTTGAGGCCGAAACCGCGATTGCCGAGGTCGAGCATATTTTGACGATCGAAGATGACGAACAGGATGAAATCGCTGCCGAACATAAAACTGACATCAAGCCCGCGCATACTGCGCCCGACCAATAGAAATCCTTACCGATTAGGACACCGTAAAATGGCTCTCAAAAAATATGTTGCAAAACTGAACGACTATTATGAGCGCCTCGAACAGGGTAAGGCGCACAAGTTCGACCCCAGCCATGTGGCCAAGGTCAAACAAAAGCTGCTGGCCAAGGAAGACCAGTTGATCAACGAAATCGCTGACGCCGATAAACCCGAAAAGATCGAACGCCTGCAAGGCAAGCTGGCCATAGCCCGCACCCAAATCGAACGGGCAGACTGGCTTTTGGAAGCGATCACCGGCGACGACACCCCGCCGGAGGCGTGAACGAGGCTTGACAGTTTTAGGGGCAGAAACCAAAAAGCACGGGCCGTAGCCCGCGCTTGAATGTGGTGCAATCGAATGCTTGTTAACGACTCGACTACGGTTTCTGAATAGGGAGAGTTTACCCGAAAGAATCCGAATGTCCAGCCGCAACGCTAAAGCATTTCGCGGGCAGTGAATTTATTAAGGCAGAAGGTATGGACCCTTCTTTGTTTCTCTATTAGGTTATTCCAGAAAACTCCGCGAAGTGTTTTTCCAGAATCAAGCGATTAATGCAGTTTTGGACGCTGCATCTCACATGCCCGCATTTTGATAAGCCCTGTCAGATTTTTATTGACTAAATAGTTTTATGTCAATAAAAATCCCTGATAAAGCATTAGTAATTAAACGACGCTTGTGTTTCGATTTGATCCATCGCTCAAAAACGGATATTCTTTTCGCCAAACCATACCGGAGGTAGAATCATGCGGCTCGGATTAGACATTGGCACCAATTCAATCGGGTGGTGGCTTTTCGCGCTGGATGCCAAGGGCAACCCGGCGCAAACCATTGATGCCGGCGTGCGGATATTTGCCGATGGTCGAGATCCCAAATCAAAAGCCTCGCTCGCGGTGGACCGCCGCATTGCCCGCTCGATGCGGCGGCGGCGGGACCGTTATTTGCGCCGCCGTGCCGCGCTGATGACCAAGCTGGCCGAAGCCGGGTTGATGCCCCAAGACCCGGCAGCCGCCAAGACACTGGAAGCGCTGGACCCATATTTGCTACGCGCCAAGGGGCTGGACAGCCCGCTGACGCTGAATGAACTCGGCCGCGCGCTTTTTCATCTTAACCAGCGGCGCGGCTTCAAATCCAACCGCAAAACCGACAATAACGACAGCGATGCCGGTAAAATCGCCATGGGGGCAGCATGGTTGGGTCAGGACATGCTGGCCGCCGGTGCCCGCAGTTATGGCGAATTTCTCCACAAGCATCGCCAAACCGATAACCCCCGCCACACCCCGCCGGTGCGCACCCGCATGACCACGCTCACCCTCGGCGACAAGCCCGAGGATGGCTATCGGTTTTACCCCACGCGGCACTTGCTGGAAGAAGAATTTCGTAAACTATGGGCCGCGCAGGCCGCCCACCACCCCGCGCTCACCGACACGCTCGGCGATGCCCTGTTCGAAATCATCTTTTACCAGCGCCCGCTGGCCAAGCCCAAAATCGGCCGCTGCCTTTTTGAGGACGAACCGCGCCAGCCAAAGGCGCACCCGCTGTTTCAGCGGCGCATCCTTTATGAAACCGTAAACGCGCTGCGCATTGCCCGCCCCGGCATGGCGGACCGCCCCCTCACCCTTGATGAGCGTGACCGGCTGATACTGGCCTTTGACGGCAAGACGGTGAAAACCCGCACCAGCGCCAACCTGAGCTTTGCCGCCTTGCGCAGGCAACTGAAGCTCTCCCCAGATGAGCGCTTCACCATGGAGGGCGGCACCCGCAAGGGCATTGATTGCGACCAGCTACGCGCCCTGTTTGCCCATAAGGAAAAACTTGGCCCTTTGTGGAGCCAAATGGACGAAACGGCGCAATGGGCACTGGTTGAAAAACTGCGCGAGGAGGAAGACCCCAAGGCGCTGGAGGCGTGGTTGAAAGCGCGGTTTGACCTTGATGACGCCCGCATTATGGCCATCGCCAACACGCCGCTGCCGGAAGGCTATGGCCGTATCGGTGAACATGCCTCGCGGCAAATTCTGGAACACCTGAAAGCCGAGGTCATCACCTATGACAAAGCGGCCAAGGCGATTTACGGCGACCATCGTGGCATAGCCACTGGCGAGATATTGGAGCGCCTGCCCTATTATGGCGAGATTCTCGACAAACACGTAATTCCCGGCACCGGTGAGCCGGAGGATGATGTCATCACCCGCTTTGGCCGCATCACCAACCCGACGGTGCATATCGGCCTCAACCAGCTTCGCCACTTGGTCAACGCGATTATTGACACCCACGGCAGGCCCGATGAAATCATCGTCGAGCTGGCGCGGGATCTGAAGCTGAGCGAGGACCAGAAGCGGGAGATCAACAAAACCATCCGCAAAAACACCGATGACGCCATAAGGCGTGGCAAGGTTTTGGAGGAGGAAATGCATCAGCGCAACAACGGCGCCAACCGGCTGATCATCAAACTCTGGGAGGAGCTGCATGCAGACGTGATGGACCGCCGCTGCCCCTATACCGGCACCAAAATTTCGGCCTCCATGCTGTTTGATGGCTCATGTGATGTTGATCACATCCTGCCTTATTCGCGCACACTGGATGATTCGATCGCCAACCGCACGCTTTGTATGCGGGAGGCCAACCGGCAAAAAGGTAATAATACCCCGTGGGAGGCTTGGGGTTCGCGGCCCGAAGCTTGGGCAAAAATCGAGCCGCTCATCAAACGGCTTCCCAAAAACAAGCAATGGCGTTTTGCGCCCGATGCCATGGCCAAATACGAGGGCGAAAACGATTTTCTCGCCCGCCAGTTGGTTGATACCCAATACCTGAGCCGCATTGCCCGCGAATACCTGTCGCGCCTCTACCCGGAGGAAAAGCTGACCGGCGGCAAAATCCATGTCTTTGTCACTCCCGGCAGGCTCACCGAAATGCTGCGCCGGGTCTGGGGGCTGAACAACCTGCTCGGCGAGCACAATCTGGCCAAGCCCAAAAACCGGCACGACCACCGCCACCACGCCATTGATGCCGCCGTGGTCGCCGCCACTGATCGCGGCCTGCTCAGCCGCATTTCCAAACTACACCGGCAAACCGAAAAACTGGAAGCGCCCGAGCAAAAAACCCCGCCGCCATGGGCGCAGTTCCGCGCCGATATGAAAACCCAACTCGCCAAAATCACCGTCAGCCACCGCGCCGACCACGGAAGGCTCAGCCTTGAGGCGCGCAAATCGGGGCGGGATAGCACATCAGGGCAACTCCATAATGACACCGCCTATGGACCGACCGATGAAGACGGCGTTGTTGTCACCCGCAAACCCCTCACCGCGATCAAACCCGCTGACATTGCCCGCATTCGGGACGCAGACCTTCGCGCGCAGCTTTATCAGGAAACCGACGGGCTTGAGGGCAAGGCTTTTATCGCCGCGCTGGAATCTTTTGCGCTAAAAACCGGCCCCTATCAAGGCATCCGCCGGGTGCGCTTATCCGAGAAGCTCAAAACCATCCCCATCAAAGATGAGCACGGCAAGGTCTACAAGGGCTATAAAGGAGATTCCAACCACTGCATCGAGGTTTGGAAACTGCCAGACGGGAAATGGCAGGCCGAGCGCCTCACAACTTTTGACGCGCATCAAAACGGCCTCGGCAGCACCCGCCCGCACCCCGCCGCCAAGCTCCAGATGCGGCTTTTTAAGAAAGATGTCGTGCAACTACAGCATCCTGAGCACGGCGCGGTCACCGCCATTGTCGCCAAAATCAGCGCGGCACGTCTGGATTTAGCACCACTGAACGAGGCCAACACCGATGCACGCGCCCGCAATAAAGACGACGAATTTGACTTCCTCAGAATCGGCCTGGGCACCCTCCAAAAGCGCGGTTTGCGCAAGGCCTATGTCGGCCTATTGGGAGAGGTTAAAAACCAGCCACCAAAGGCCAATTAGACTCGAATCATCTTTAGCGGTATTATTGCGCCGCTATGCACCTGATTGTTGATATTTCTGCAGATGGTCGTCATCTCTCCCGTCACCGCGGCTTTCTGGTCATATCGGAAGATCATCAG
>Ga0316205_10004709_pt1 | contig 11746 bp, 11 predicted proteins | sample 3monthpyrite_MG_FD_204941 | JGI IMG/M metagenome (GOLD analysis project Ga0316205, IMG submission 204941) | Microbial mat bacterial communities from mineral coupon in-situ incubated in ocean water Damariscotta River, Maine, United States -... | ecosystem: Environmental > Aquatic > Marine >... | reverse complement strand
CCTTGGGTGGGCAGGCCTGCGGGCTTGTTAAGCACAATAAAATGCTCATCCCGATAAAGCACCGCATCAAGGATCATTTTTCGGTCGGCGTCGGTAACAACCGCAATGTTGCGCGCGCGCAGGGCTGCGGCATCAGGCAAGGGCGGCACCCGCACATTTTGTCCGGTTTCCAGCCGCGTGCCGGATTTTACCCGCCCGCCATCCACGCGCACTTCGCCTTTGCGGCAGAGCTTCTCGATTCTCCCCTGCGAAATATGCGGGAAGTGCCGCTTGAACCAGCGATCCAGCCGCTGGTCTTGGCCGTCTTCATCGACCGTCAGGTTTTGCACGCCGCTCATACGAGGCTCCTTGCTATGGCCATGCCGGCGAAAAGCGCCAGAATAGCGAGGGCGACAGAGCCACCCATATAAATGGCCGCCGCCAGAAAACGGCTGCGTTCGATCAGAAATATCGCATCAAGCGAAAAGGCCGAAAAAGTGGTGAATCCGCCGAGCACGCCGGTAAGCATAAAGGGCGCATAGCGGCTAAAGCTGCCATCCATGCGCTCCAGCATATAAAACGCGGCAAAGCCCATGATGAAAGAACCAAGAATATTGACAAACATCGTGCCATAGGGAAATCCGCTGCCAAGCAGACGCAAAGCCGCGCTGCCACTCAGGTAGCGCAAAGCGGCCCCAACGGCCCCGCCCAAAGCAACTTGTAAAACGACCGGCATCACGCCCCCTTTTGCTTTGTGCGCTTTTCGCGCAAGCGGGCGAAATAGTCGAGCCGTTTTTTAAACTCTCGTTCGCTGCCCCGCTCGACCGGAAGGTAGTATATCCCGCGCTTCATCGTTTCAGGGAAATAGTTTTGCCCCGAGAACCCGTCTTCGGCGTCGTGGTCATACTGATACCCATCACCATAGCCCTGATCCTTCATCATTGCGGTTGGCGCATTGAGAATGTGCTTTGGCGGCGGCTCCGAGCCGGTCTTTTTGGCATCGACCATGGCATTTTTGTAAGCCGCATAGGCGGCGTTGGATTTTGGCGCGAGGGCGAGATACATCACGGCTTGCGCCAAGGCCAGCTCCCCTTCGGGCGAGCCGAGCCGCTCATAGGTGGCCCATGCGTCAAGGCATTGCCGCTGGGCGTCAGGGTCTGCAAGGCCGATGTCCTCTACCGCCATGCGGGTGATACGCCGCGCAAGATAGCGCGGGTCTTCGCCGCCGGTCAGCATGCGGGCCAGCCAGTAAAGTGCGGCGTCCGGGTCAGAGCCGCGCACAGATTTATGCAAGGCCGAAATCAGATTATAATGCGCCTCGCCCGATTTATCATATTGCGCCGCGCGGCGGTTTAGGCGCTTGGAAAGCGTGTCACGGTCCGCCTTGCCCGGCCAGCCAAACACCTGTTCCAGCATGTTAAGCAGGGCGCGGCCATCGCCATCCGCCATCTCCAGCAGCGCATCGCGGGCGTCAGCATCAAGCGGCAGCTTCTTCCCCAGCTCTTTTTCGGCGCGCTGAATCAGCAGCTCCAGATGCGCGGGCGTCAGCCGGTTGAGCACCAGCACCTGTGCGCGGCTCAAGAGCGCAGAATTAAGCTCAAAGCTCGGGTTTTCGGTTGTGGCGCCCACCAACGTGATCGTCCCGTCTTCCATATGCGGCAAAAACCCGTCTTGCTGGGCTTTGTTAAAACGGTGGATCTCGTCGACAAACAGCAAGGTGCCTTTGCCGTTATGGCGCCGCAGCTTGGCGGCCTCAAACACTTTGCGCAGGTCCGGCATGCCGGTAAAAATGGCGCTGATCTGCACGAAAGTCAGGTCGGTTTCATCGGCAAGCAGCCGCGCGATGGTGGTTTTGCCCACCCCGGGCGGGCCCCAAAAGACAAGCGATGTCAGATTGCCATGCAGCAGCATTTGCCCAAGCGGGCCATCGAGGCCAAGCACATGGTCTTGCCCGATCACCTCGTTCAACGCCTGCGGGCGCAGCCGGTCAGCCAGCGGGCGCGGGGCATTTTCGGGCGTGCTAGCGGTGTCAAACAGGTCTGGCATGGGTGCATTCTAGCGTGATTGCAGAAATGAAAAAACCCCGGAATTTCCGGGGCCTTTTACAAATAGGTCAGGGCGTTGCCACCCAGAGGGTTTATTCCTCGGCGGCAGCTTCTTCCAAAGCAACGCGCTCGCGGTCGCCTTTACCTTTGGCATCAACGTCGCGGTCAACCAGCTCGATAATCGCCATTGGCGCCATGTCGCCATAGCGGAAACCGGCTTTAAGCACGCGGGCATAGCCGCCTTCGCGCTCGGCATAACGTGGGCCGAGGATGTCAAACAATTTCTTGACCGCAGCTTCCTGGCGCATTTTGCTCTGGGCATTGCGGCGGGAGTGCAGATCACCCTTTTTAGCCAATGTAATCAACTTGTCGATGATGCGTTTCATCTCTTTGGCTTTTGGCAATGTGGTTTTGATCTGCTCGTGCTCTACAAGCGAGCAGGCCATGTTGGCAAACATCGCTTTGCGGTGCTCGTGGGTGCGGTTTAGCTTACGGTATCCGTTTCCGTGGCGCATTTTCTTAATCCTTCGACAGGTTTATACTTTGTCTGGCAGCCCATGCGGGTGGCCTGCTCTCCTTGGGGCGTGATTGCCCTTATCTTCCCCGGCATTCCGGGCATTTTGAGCGGGGCTTGCACCCCGCTCTATTCCTAGAAGTGATCTTCGAACTTTTTCGCCAGATCTTCGATATTGTCTGGTGGCCAGTCGATGATATCCATGCCGAGGTGCAAGCCCATTGTGGTCAGCACTTCTTTGATCTCGTTCAAAGACTTGCGGCCAAAGTTTGGCGTGCGCAGCATTTCGGCTTCGGTTTTCTGGATCAGATCGCCGATGTAAACGATATTGTCGTTTTTCAGGCAATTTGCCGAACGAACAGACAATTCCAGCTCGTCCACTTTCTTCAGCAAAAGCGGGTTGAATTCGAGGTCATCCTCTTCATCAGCGCGCGTTGCCGCTTCAGGTTCGTCAAAGTTCACAAAGATCGAAAGCTGGTCCTTCAAGATGCGGGCCGCATAGGCGATCGCATCTTCGGGGGATACCGAGCCGTCAGTCTCTACATTCAACGTCAGCTTATCATAATCAAGCACTTGGCCCTCGCGGGTTGGCTCAACTTTATAAGATACTTTCTTGATCGGCGAAAACAGCGCATCAACCGAGATCAGGCCAATCGGCGCATCTTCGGGGCGGTTTTTATCAGCGGGCACATAGCCTTTGCCGGATTCAACCGTCAGCTCCATAAACACGGAAGCGCCTTCATCGAGGTGGCAGATCACGTGGTCTTTATTCATGATCTCGATGCCGTTTGTCTCAACGATATCACCTGCGGTAACCTCGCCCGGGCCTTTGGCATTAATCGCAACGCGTTTCGGGCCTTCAACTTCCATGTTGATCGCCACGCCTTTGAGGTTCAACACGATGTCGGTTACGTCTTCACGCACACCAACCACGCTTGAGAACTCGTGCAGCACGTTGTCAATTTGCACCGACGTAATGGCCGCGCCTTGCAGCGAGCCGAGCAAAACGCGGCGCAGCGCGTTGCCAAGCGTAAGGCCAAAGCCCCGCTCCAAAGGTTCTGCCACAGCAACAGCTGTGCGCAGCGGGTCAGCACCCGGCTTAACATCTAGCTGCGTGGGGCGGATGAGTTCTTGCCAGTTTTTATGGATCATATTTGGCCTCCATTCTAGTTTGCAGCGGGATCCGTTGCTGCAAACGCCCGAGGGAAATCTTGGTGGGGTGTCCCGTTAGGCACACCCCTAAATAGCTACGATTATACGCGGCGACGTTTTGGAGGACGGCAGCCGTTATGGGCCATCGGCGTTACGTCACGAATCGAGGTTACGATTATGCCAACAGCCGCCAACGCACGAAGCGCGGATTCACGGCCAGAGCCGGGGCCCTGCACCTGAACTTCAAGGGTTTTCATCCCGTGCTCTTGTGCCTTCTTCGCTGCATCTTCAGCCGCCATCTGCGCCGCATATGGCGTAGATTTACGCGAGCCTTTGAAGCCCATAGTGCCAGCCGAAGACCAGGAAATCGCGTTGCCCTGGGCATCGGAGATCAGAATCTTGGTGTTGTTGAAGCTGGAATTGATGTGCGCAATGCCCGAAGAAATATTCTTCCGGACCTTGCGTTTGAGTTTAACTTTTTCGCGTGCCATGTGCCTGCTCCCTTACTTCTTCTTGCCGGCAATCGCGCGGGCCGGGCCCTTGCGTGTGCGTGCGTTGGTGTGGGTGCGCTGGCCGCGCACAGGCAATTTCCGGCGATGGCGCAGGCCACGGTAGCAACCAAGGTCCATCAAGCGTTTGATATTCATCTGGGTATCGCGGCGCAGATCGCCTTCAACCATCAGGTTTGCATCGATATATTCGCGCAATTTCAGCACATCCGCGTCAGAGAGTTCGTTTACCCGGCGGGTGCCCTCGATGTCGGTGGATTCGCAGATTTTTACGGCGGTTTCCCGGCCAATGCCGTGGATATAAGACAGGGCAATTTGCACCTGCTTGTGTGTTGGGATGTTAACCCCTGCAATACGTGCCAAAGTGGCTCTCCGTTCTTGTTTGCGGTTCCGTAGTGCCGGAACCTTTTTTCACAACCAAAACCCACCGCCAAATTCGCCGGTGGGTTAACTCTTTTTCAGCCTATTAGAACCGATTCGAAAATCAGGTGTAGGCGATCGAGAGAGCGCGGATTATAGGCAACAGCCAAGCCCCGTCAAGCCCTCAATTTTTCAACCGTCGAGTGCGCCCGAAATTCGGCCTGCAACCTCGTCAATTTCTCCCAAACCATCAATGCGCTTGAGCTTGTCTTTGGCATAATAATAGCCAATCAGCGGTGATGTATCTTTGTAATACGCCATCAAACGGGTGCGCAGGGCATCTTCGTTATCATCGGCCCGGCGCTTAAAGCTGCCTTCGGCCCCGCATTTGTCACATTTGCCCTCGACTGCCGGCACTTTAAAGCTGTCGTGGTAGCCCTCGCCACAGTCGCCGCAAGTATAGCGGCCGGTGATCCGTGAAACCAGCGCTTCGTCATCCACCTGCATCTCAACCACAGCATCAAGGACCGCGCCTTTGCTTTCCAGCAACGTCCCCAATGCATCGGCCTGCGCCAGTGTGCGCGGGAAACCGTCAAAGATGAAACCGGCACCCGAGACAGTGTCAAGCTGTTCAGCGATCAGGCCGATTACTATCTCGTCAGTGACCAATTGGCCGGCATCCATGACAGCCGCAACGCGGTTGCCCATATCGGTGCCGGAGGTCCGCGCCGCGCGCAGCATGTCACCGGTCGAGAGCTGTATCATTCCGCGCTCGGCAACCAGCCGATGCGCTTGTGTTCCTTTGCCAGCTCCGGGCGGTCCAAGCAGGATTATATTCATTTACGACGTCTCCGCGCTTTGCTGCGGTTTTTACCCCGCATTTTTGATTTTTCAATCAGGCTCTCATATTGCTGCGCCAGCAAATGCGACTGAACCTGATTAATGGTATCCATCGTTACCGAAACCACGATCAAAACCGATGTGCCGCCAAAGTAGAACGGAATTGAGGTTTTGGCGATCAGCAGCTCGGGCAACAACACAACCGCCGCCAGATAGATACCGCCAAGCACCAGCAGGCGATTCATGACATATTCAAGATAGTCTGCGGTTTTTGCCCCGGGCCGGATACCGGGCACAAATCCGCCCTGCTTCTTCAGATTATCCGCCACGTCGTCGGTTTTGAACGCCACGTTGTGGGTATAGAAATATGCAAAAAAGATCACCAGCGCGGCGGTCATCAGCATGTAAAGCGGCTGTCCACGGCCCATATAGGCGGCAATCGTTGCCATAATGCCGGTGGCATTCGGGTCAGAAAACGCGGTTACGGTCGTGGGCAGCAGCAATAGCGACGAAGCAAAGATCGCCGGAATCACGCCCGCAGGGTTTAGCTTGACCGGCAGGTGGCTGCTTTCGCCACCATAAACCTTCATACCAACTTGCCGCTTGGGATACTGGATATGGATTTTGCGCAGCGCCCGCTCCACAAAAACCACCAATCCCAGCACAACCACAACCATAACCATCACCCCGAGGATCAGCGGTGTGGAAATGGCGCCCGAACGGCCCGCGGCAAAAAATTGCGCCGTGGCCCCGGGCAAGCCGGCAACGATGCCCACAAAAATGATCAGTGAAATGCCGTTACCAATGCCGCGCGCGGTGATCTGCTCACCCAGCCACATCAGGAACATGGTGCCGCCGACCAGAGTAATAACCGTGGAGGCGCGGAAGAACATACCGGCTTCTACAGCCAGCCCCTGCCCTTCAAGCCCAGCCGCAATGCCGTAAGATTGCGCCAGCGCCAGCGCTACAGTGCCGTAGCGCGTATATTGGTTCATCTTTTTGCGGCCCTGCTCGCCCTCTTTTTTCAGCGCCTCAAGCGCCGGCACCATCGAGGCCAGCAACTGCACAATAATAGACGCTGAAATATAGGGCATGATCCCGAGCGTAAAGATCGCCATCCGGCTGATCGCACCGCCGGTAAACATATTGAGAATACCGCCGATGCCGCCTTGCTGGTTCTCGAAAAACGAGGCCAGCTGCACCGGATCCACCCCGGGGATAGGGATATAGGTGCCTACCCGATAAACGATAAGAAGGCCGATCGCGAAAAATATCCGCTGCCGGAGCTCTTTGGCCTTGCCAAAGCTGCCCCAACTCATGTTCGACGCCATTTGTTCTGCTGCAGATGCCATATCAGGCCCCTTAACTGTAAACGCCGCCTTGATCCGATTGTCGGCTCAAAGCGGCGCAAATAAATCTGTATACTGATGTAAGGCGCAAGCGGCGCCTTCACAAGAGCGCAGTGCCGCTATTTACGCAAGCGTGAGCTTACCGCCAGCTTTTTCGACCGCTTCAACCGCGCCTTTGGATGCGCCGGTAACCGTAATGTCGATTTTGGAGGTCAGCTCGCCTTTGGCCAGCAAACGCACGCCCTGAAGCTTGCGTCGCACGAGGCCGCTTTCAACCAGCACCTCTTCGGTGATCGGCGCTTTGGCATCAATTTTGCCTGCGTCGATAAATTTTTGCAGCACAAGGAAGTTCACAACCGCATATTTGTTAGGGTTGCGCATGTTAAAGCCGCGCTTTGGCAGGCGTTGGTAAAGTGGCATCTGGCCACCCTCGTAACCGTTAATCGCCACACCCGAGCGGGATTTTTGGCCTTTGATACCACGGCCGGCCATTTTACCTTTGCCCGAGCCAGGGCCACGCGCTTTGCGTTTCTTGGATTTTGTCGCACCCGGATTGTCGTGCAGTTCAAATAATTTCATGACGCTACTCCTAATTTGCCGGAAGTCCCCTGATGAGCGTCAACCCAAGAGCAACACGGCGTTAATATGATTCTGTAGTGTTTAGCACACCACCCGCGGCCTATAACCCCATGCAGCACCGGTTTCAAGCAAAAACGAAACACCGGCGAATGCTGGCAGGCTGTCGCGCCGCCCAGAGCCATGGGCATGATGCGCCCCCGTTTTTTTAAAAATACCCCGAAGTTCCCGAACCGCTTGACATATGTCAAAGCAAGCCATTTCGGATGCCATTACTGGTAGCCCTTGTTTCGCTTGAAAGCCCCAAATTTAATGACTGTTAGCAGATACATAGAAAGCCAAAAGCTTCGGAGCACCGTATCCACGGGCTTTGAGCGTTTTCTTGTTATTCTGTTGTCAGTCACGTTGCTGTTGGGTCCGGCCATCCCTCAGGAGGCAAATTCTGCCACGATACGCGTCGAAATTTGCCACGAAGCCGCTGCTCATATGGCAAAAATGGAAATGAGAATGGATGGCAGCATCCCCGTTTCGGAATGTGCAAATTGCGACTTATGTGCTCTCCCTATCCTTGATTCTTATGATCCCCTGCTTTTTGCACATAAAACTTCCCTGCAATTGAAGCTTGCAACCACCGGATGGGCCAAAACACTTGTCGATCATCCCGCTTTTCCCGCTCAATTCTGGTCTGTTTCGCGCGGGCCGCCCCTAACATACGTAGAAAATAACATGCTCCCCAACCGCGTTTGGCTAAATGAAAGAAGCGCTGCATTGATAGCCAGCCATTGGAGGGCTCCATGACTCCAAGGCTTATATCCAGCGCAAAATCCACCTTCCTGCTTCGCATAATGCCGCTACTGGTCATCGCGTTATTCGCCTTTTCCGGAATTGCCACGGCGCAGACCACACCTGTCATCCAAAAATTTCTGGTTGAAAACCCGGCCAACGAATTCGTCGAGGGGGCAACGGCCTATGGCGCGTTGCGCGATGATATCCCGGTTGCTCCGGTTCTGCGCGGCTCCGAAATTATTGGCTATGCCTATATTACTTCCGATTTTGTAAGCACCACGGGATACTCGGGCAAGCCCATTCATGTGATGGTAGCCATTGATATTGAAGGCAAGCTCTTGCGGGCAGAGTTGGTCAAACACTCCGAACCCATTGTGCTGATCGGTATTCCAAACCGGAAGATACAGGCGCTGACCGAGAGCTATCGCGGCCTTGATATCATTGCCGAAGCCGCTGTTGGTGGCTCGGGCCACGAGCTCGACATCATCTCGGGCGCAACCGTGACCATTATGATTATCGACGATTCGATCGTGCGCTCCAGTATCAAGGTCGCGCGGGCGCTTGGGCTTGGCGGGCTAGATAATAGCGCCGCTGAAAGAGGCCCGACCCATATACTGAATATGGACGAAACCACCGTGCAGGATTGGGCTACCTTATCTGGCGATGGCAGTGTGCGGCGGATGACCCTTGATATCGGCCAGATCAACCAAGCCTTTGCAGCGACGGGCGATGCGCGGGTTCTAAAGCATGAAGAGCCCGGCGAACCCGATGAGACCTATATTGACCTGCAAGCCGCGCTTGTTTCTGCACCCGCGATTGGGCTTAGCCTGATGGGAGAAGCCGAATATGGCAACCTGCTGGCGTGGCTGGACGAAGGCGAGCAAGCCATAATGCTCATGGGGCGTGGCAGCTATTCTTATAAAGGCTCAGGCTATGTTCGCGGCGGGATATTTGACCGTATCCAGCTGATTCAGGGCGATATTTCGGTGCGGTTCCATGATCGCCAGCAGCGCCGCCTTGGCGAAGTGGCGGCCCAAGGCGCGCCGACATTCACCGAGCTCGATATTTTCAAAATACCGGCAGACGCGGAATTTGACCCAACCAAACCCTGGCGCATCCAGTTGCTCGCACAACGGGTTGTTGGCCCGGTCGAGAAAACCTTTCTGACTTTTGATCTGGGGTATAATCTTCCGCTGCAATATATGACAGCGCTGGCACAGCCCGTTGCTGCCAACGCCGAGACCGATGATGACGCCGCGGCCCGCGCCGCTTTGTGGCAACGGATCTGGCAAAGCAAAACCGTCGAGATCGGCGTGCTCATCGCGATGCTGACCGTGTTGACTGCGGTGTTTTTCTTTCAGGTTCAGGCAACCAGAAATGCGCGCGCTTTTTACTGGTTCCGCATGGGGTTTCTGGTGCTGACGCTGGTATTTCTGGGCTGGAGCCAAAATGCACAACTCTCGGTTGTAAATTTGATGGCGCTCGGGGCCTCGCTGACCAGCGGCTTCAGCTGGGATGCGTTCTTGATGGATCCGCTGGTGTTTATCCTGTGGATTTCGGTTGCCGTCACCCTGCTATTCTGGGGCCGTGGCGGATTTTGCGGCTGGCTTTGCCCGTTTGGGACGCTTCAGGAGCTCAGCAACCAGATCGCACGGTTTTTCCGTGTGCCGCAATGGACCCTTCCCTGGGGCCTGCATGAGCGGTTATGGCCGCTCAAATACATGATCTTTCTCGGGCTGTTTGGCTTGTCTCTGGTTTCCATTCCGCTTGCCGAGCAATATGCCGAGGTCGAGCCGTTCAAAACCTCGATCATTCTCAAGTTTGCCCGTAGCTGGCCCTATATATTGTTTGCAACGGTTGTGCTGGGCGCCGGCCTGTTTATCGAGCGTTTTTATTGCCGCTATCTGTGCCCGCTCGGGGCGGCGCTCGCTATCCCGGGCCGCTTGCGCATGTTTGACTGGCTCAAACGATACAAAGAGTGCGGGTCGCCATGCCAGACCTGCGCCAACGAATGTTTTGTTCAGGCGATCCACCCAACCGGCGAGATCAACCCGAATGAATGTCTGTCCTGCCTGCATTGTCAGGTTCTGTATCAGGACCACACGAAATGCCCTGTTGTTATCAAAACCGATAAACGACGGGCGAAGATGGCCCAAAGCACCGCTGTAGGGAGTGATGCCTTGGACCGGTTAACCAACCACCCTAATTCTACCCTCAAACAGGAGAAATAACATGACTGATGACGTCGAAATTAAAGAAGGCTTGTCACGTCGACAAGTTCTAACAGGCCCCGGCAAAGGGGCGCTTCTGGCAGGCACGATTGTTGCCGCCAGTGGTGGCGCTGCATTGATGACAACCCCTGCTGCCGCTGCGGGTAAAAACGAAATCGCTCCGGGCGAGCTCGATGAGTATTATGGCTTCTGGTCGTCTGGCCAAGCTGGCGAGCTGCGCATTTTGGGTGTTCCATCGATGCGCGAATTGATGCGCGTTCCGGTGTTTAACCGCGAATCCGCAACCGGTTGGGGCCATACCAACGAATCCAAAAAAATCATGCGTGAAGGCATGATGCAGGAAACCAAAGACTTCCTCGCGCTGAATGGCAAAGAGGTCTATGAAAACGGTGACCTTCACCACCCGCATATGTCGTTCACCGACGGCACATATGATGGCCGCTACCTGTTTATGAACGACAAGGCCAACACCCGTGTTGCCCGCGTTGATTGCAAATTCATGAAATGCGACAGGATCATCGAGATTCCGAATGCATCGGATATCCACGGCCTGCGCCCGCAAAAATTCCCGCGCACCGGCTATGTGTTTGCCAATGGCGAGCACCGCGTGCCGCTGATCAATGACGGCACAAATATGGATGATGTAGAAAACTACGTTTCCATTTTTTCCGCGATTGACGGCGACACAATGGAAATCTCCTGGCAGGTGATGGTGTCGGGCAATCTCGACAATGTTGATTGTGATTATCAGGGCAGATATGCGATCTCGTCCAGCTATAACTCCGAAGGTGGGGTTAATCTGGTTGAGATGATGGAATCCGAGATGGACCACGCTGTTGTGTTTGACATCGCGCGGATCGAAGCTGCGGTGGCTGCCGGTAATTATGAGGTTCATAACGGCGTTAAGGTTTTGGATGGCCGCAAAGGCTCTGACCTCACGGTCTATATCCCGATCCCGAACAGCCCGCATGGTGTAAACTCCTCACCGGATGGCAAATACGTGATGATCAACGGCAAGCTTTCGCCAACAGTTTCGATCATCGAGTATGACAAGCTTGAAGCTGTGTTTAATGGCGCCGAACCGCGGTCTTGTATCGTTGGTGAGCCAGAGTTGGGCCTTGGGCCGCTTCACACAGCGTTTGATGGCAAAGGCATGGCGTATACCACGCTGTTCCTCGACAGCCAGATGGTGAAATGGGACGTCGACAAAGCGATTCGCCTTTATGCCGGCGAAGATGTGGACCCGATTGTCAACAAAACCGACGTGATGTATCAACCGGGCCACAACCATACCTCGATGGGTGAAACCAAAGAAGCTGATGGAAAATGGCTGGTGTCGCTCAACAAGTTCTCAAAAGACCGCTACATTAATGTGGGTCCGCTGAAGCCTGAAAACGAGCAGTTG
>Ga0316205_10004708_pt1 | contig 11750 bp, 12 predicted proteins | sample 3monthpyrite_MG_FD_204941 | JGI IMG/M metagenome (GOLD analysis project Ga0316205, IMG submission 204941) | Microbial mat bacterial communities from mineral coupon in-situ incubated in ocean water Damariscotta River, Maine, United States -... | ecosystem: Environmental > Aquatic > Marine >... | reverse complement strand
GGCAGATAGACAGCAAAGGTCATCTCGCATCCGCAGGCCTCGGACTCGTGGCTATAAACGCCTTGTGTGCCACCAAACGCAGCATTTTCGGATAGGGTTTTCATCGCTAGACCTTTATAAAAAAGCTTTTTGAAAGCAGGCATACCGCAACGCGCTAAATCGGGCAAGAGAGCCAACGAGATACAGCCAAACAACTTGACTTAATATTGTTTCATCCCAACAGTAGCGCCCATAATCAATTATAAAAAAACGGGAGCCTAAAATGCCGGATGCAGCTGAGATTGTAGCCAAAGTCAAAGAGAAAGTTAAAAAGAAAAAGGCGAAAGTAAAATCCGTGTCTGAAGAGCCAACGGGCACCAAAAGCAAAAAACTGGATGGAAAAATGGCTGCTGCGTTAAAAGAAGCATTTGGCGCTAATTTTTCGCAAGTCAAAATTCACACCGGCGGGAATGCCGCGGATATCGCCAAATCTTTAAAAGCGGATGCCTTTACCATTGGCCAAAACGTCTATTTTGCCAAACCCGCTGGCGCAAATGATCTGGGCCTGATCGCGCATGAACTGACCCATGTGGTTCAACAAGGCGGCGGCAAATTGAAACCCGCGCAAAAGGGAAAAGCGCTGACGTCAAAATAGAGTGTCCATCGCCTTTGAACATCTAATGCGGCATCTGCTGTGCAGATTTCTGATTGACCACTTGCGTTACTTTTGACCACTCGCAAAACCTAATTTCGGAATTGATATCACAGTGCTTTGGCTTTGTTGTGATTTTTGCGTTTTACATGTATATTCCCTGCCTGACGCATTACCACAAATTGCCCAGTCTTTTCTAGAAGATTGCTCAAATTAGTACAGCCGTAATTTTTGGGATCAAAACCTGACTTGCATGCGACTAGCTCGGCACTAAGCTCACCAAGTCGAAATAAACCATCCTTGGCATCGAGAGTTTTCATTGCCGAAATAATCTTCGGAACCGCTTTCGAAGGAGGCTGGGTTGGCGTTTCAGGTTTTGCTATACTCGATGCTCCATTGCTTTTGAGGACAAACGCCTCAACTGAGTTGGTTTTTTCCACTGGTTTTTTGGTGGAGCTGGCCTGTTTTGAAGCTACTGCCGCCGCCGGTTTTTTTTGCACAGCCGGTTTGGCTTTTGTTTTTTGAGTAGGCTTACCCAAATCAGGTTTTACAGCCGATTTTACTAGTTTTTTTGCCGCGCCGATCACCACAAATGTGTCAAATGAATTGCGCAAAACTATGCTTGCCTTCGCATCTCCCACCCCCACAGCTTCAAGCCCCGCTTCGCGAATTCGCGCTGCGAGAGAGGCAAAATCGCTATCTGAAGTGAAAAGCACAATCGCGTCGACCGTTTTTGCATGGACAATATCCATCGCCGCAATGCTCATCGCGATATCAGCCCCGTTTTTGAAATTGCTGACAGCAAAATGCATCACCGGAGTGAACCCGTGCTCTCGCTGGAAATCTGCTGACCAGTTTTTCGCCGACCTGGTAAAATCCCCGAAGGCCTTTTTGATCACCGGGTTACAAATCTTGGCCAACTTTTCCAAGGCTTCTTCTACTTGTGCAATCGGCAAGTTGTCAGCATCAACCAGCAAAGCCGCCCTGATTTTGCCACCTGCCATCAAAATTCCACCACCGCTCTTATACTCTTGCCCTCATGCATCAAATCAAAACCCTTGTTAATATCCTCAAGCGCCAGCTTGTGGGTGATCATCGGGTCGATTTCGATTTTGCCGTCCATATACCAGTCCACAATTTTGGGCACATCGGTGCGGCCACGGGCGCCGCCAAAGGCGGTGCCGCGCCAGCTTCGGCCAGTCACCAACTGGAAAGGCCGGGTGGATATTTCGGCCCCGGCTGCCGCCACGCCAATGATAATGCTCTCGCCCCAGCCCTTATGGGCGCTCTCAAGTGCCGTGCGCATCACATCGGTGTTGCCGGTGGCGTCAAAGGTATAATCCGCGCCGCCGCCGGTGAGCTCTACGAGGTGGGCCACAAGGTCTCCGCTCACCTTGGAAGGGTTCACAAAATCGGTCATGCCAAAGCGCGTCGCCATCGCGGCTTTGTCATCATTCAGGTCAACGCCGACGATCTGGTCAGCGCCCGCCAGCCGCAGCCCCTGCACTACATTCAGGCCAATGCCGCCAAGCCCAAACACAATCGCCGTGCTGCCGATCTCGGCTTTGGCGGTGTTAATCACCGCGCCAATGCCGGTGGTCACACCGCAGCCGATATAACAAACCTTGTCAAACGGCGCGTCTTTGCGGATTTTGGCCAACGCAATCTCGGGCAGCACCGTATGGTTGGCGAAGGTCGAACAACCCATATAGTGCAAAATCGGGGTGCCATCAAGAAGGCTAAAGCGGCTTGTGCCATCGGGCATCAGGCCCTGCCCCTGTGTGCCGCGAATGCTCTGGCACAGATTTGTTTTCGGGTTCAGGCAATACTCACACGTGCGGCATTCCGGTGTATAAAGCGGAATAACATGGTCGCCGGGCTTCAGGCTTGTCACGCCGGGTCCAACCTCAAGCACCACGCCTGCGCCCTCATGGCCCAAAATAGCCGGAAACAAGCCTTCCGGGTCCGCTCCCGAGCGGGTAAATTCATCGGTGTGGCAAATGCCGGTAGCTTTGATCTCAACCAAAACCTCGCCCGCTTTTGGTCCCTCAAGATTTACTTCAACCACCTCAAGCGGTTTCCCTGCTTCAAAGGCCACAGCCGCGCGCGTTCTCATCATTTAACTCCCAAAGTTATCCATCAAGCATTAGGCAAACATTGGGCAAATTCACATGAATTGCAATTCCAAATATGTAGGGAGCCGCAAGGATCAGCCGGCTTTTATGGAATCTATTGCAACACGCGGGTAATCAACTGCTGCGCGCAGCCTGCGGCCGCCCGTTGCGCCAAAAGTGTAGTGAGCCGGGGACCATCTTCCACCGCGGAGGTAATCGGAGTTGTATTGCCCTGATCACCCTCGCACTTACCCGACGCGATCACCTCGCCGCTGGCAATATCAACAAGGTTCATCTGCGCGGTTATTATTATTCGAAACGCTTCATCTACCAGCCCGAGATTGCGGCCCGTGCTGTCTGCATAATACTCCAACGCAACAACATCAACGACGACACCGTTTAATCCCCGCCGCTGCGCCAGCTCTGCTATCTTTGGCCCGCGCTCACCACTTGCGGTTTCGCGCACCGAGCCGGCATAGAACTGCCGCACATTTGCCCGTGCGCCAAATTGCGCAATAAGATGATCCGCGATCATGCTTTCAATAATCTGGCCCGGGTCCACGCCCTGCGGGGTTGGCACCTGGCCAATGCGCGAGCGTGAGCGCTCGTCGGCATTCAGGGATTCTGTCACCACACGGCCAATAAAAAATCCGGCTATGCCGCCCCCTAGCCCCACTCCACCGCTCTGCGCGATGCGCCGCGCAAACGGGGGTGCACGCTCGGCGGTGCGTGAAAGAGGCTGGCTTTTCAGCAAATCCGGCGCAAGCGACGGCGCATTGGCAGAGGGGTTAACACAAGCAAACAATGCCAGTGGCAATGCCATAATTGCCAGTTTTTTTAGTATCATATTAGATCACACTTATTTCCAACGCTTCCGCTGCGTTGCAGCAGGCCAAGTGTATTCCGATTAAATTAACCCGTCCAGCCTAGGCTGCGAGCCATCAGCCGATCCTCGCCTTGTTTTGCGGCGCAGTTATGCTATTCGCTTGAAAGGGCCATTCGCTTCGCCACAACTATGCGCGAAAATGGTAGAAGGGCGAATAGCAAGCGCGGCAAATGTCGGACTTTTTGAAGGCTAAAGTCTGAACCCAGCCTCAAATAGCCCGCTTTGGCGCCTGCCTTTGCTCTATTTAACCACACGCGCCTGCGGGTGCAGTGATTTTCCCAAAATGTGTTCATCTGCACCAATCACATGGCTGGCCGAGCCAACAATTTTCGGATCAGGGTCCGGCGCATTTTCAATATCACGATCAGGATACGGGATTTGCGACAGGAAATGCCGCATTGTATTGAGCCGCGCCCGTTTTTTGTCGTTGGATTTGACAATCGTCCACGGCGCATCAGCTGTATCGGTGTAAAAGAACATCGCTTCTTTGGCTTCGGTATACTCATCCCATTTGTCCAGGCTGGCCCGGTCAACCGGAGAAAGCTTCCATTGCTTCAACGGATCGGTCTCGCGGCTGGTAAAGCGGCGGCGCTGCTCTTCTTGAGTAACAGAGAACCAGTATTTGAAAATATGGATACCGGAGCGCGCAAACATCCGTTCCAGATCCGGTGTTTCACGCATAAATTCGAGATACTCTTGCGGTGTGCAAAAATCCATCACCCGCTCTACGCCGGCACGGTTATACCAAGAGCGGTCAAACAACACCATTTCGCCGCGGCTTGGCAGATGCTCGATATAGCGCTGGTAATACCATTGCCCGCGTTCACGGTCTGTTGGTTTATTCAGCGCGACAACCCGTGCCGCGCGTGGGTTCAGATGCTCCATAAAGCGTTTGATCGTGCCGCCCTTGCCCGCTGCATCGCGGCCCTCAAACAGCAAAATCACCTTGGCACCGGTGCTTTCTACCCATTTTTGGACTTTCAGCAATTCAACCTGCAAAAGAGCTTTTTGCTTTTCGTAGTCGGCCTTCTTGATCTTGTCAGAATACGGATACTGCCGTTGCTCAAAACGGCTGAGCGGTGAAGGCTGCCCTTGTGTCAAATCATCGGTTGGTGTGGTTTTGCGCATTGCGACTCTCCCTTTGGTTTTTCGCAATAAACTACGCAGAGTTCAGGGTATTTTGTATTGACACAGGTCAATCATTTTCGATGTTTTTGCCGCGCAGTTTCTTAATAGCGCCGCGCTGGGATTTTCCGTCGAGCCGCCGCCGTTTGGAGGCCAGTGTGGGCCGCGTTTTCACCCGCCGCTTGGGCCGGTGCAGCGCCGCCACAATTAGCTCCCGCAGTTTTTCCTCTGCAAGTTCGCGATTGCGGGCCTGCGTCCGGTGCTTCTCGGCGGTTATTATAATCGCGCCGTCTTTGGTCCATCGCCACCCCGCCAGCTTTTTCAGCCGCGCTTTCACATCTGCCTGAAGGCTCGGTGAGCGCGCAGCCTCAAATCGCAGTTCCACCGCGGTCGAAACCTTGTTCACATTCTGCCCCCCGGGGCCGGATGCACGTATAAAGCTTTCGGTCAGCTCCCAGTCTTGCAAGGTGATATGTTCGTTGATCCGGATCATTAAATATAGGTTTTTGAAGCAAACCTGTCTGCATGGTCAAAATGCGGGGTCGCTGCAAACTGGGTCATGTGCAGCCCGTCTTCGCGCACCGAAAACCGGTGCAAAGAGGTGTGCGCTACCGACATAAACACCTTGCATTTTGCTGATACATCGAGGCCGAGAGACAGGGTCGCCAAAGTCGAGATCACGCCGGTTGATGTCGCCAGCAAAGTCCGCCCTTCCAGCTTGGCCGCGTCCTCCAGTGCAGCGGTGATCCGGCCGCAAAATTCCTCGTAGCTTTCCAGACCAGCCTCAATATCTCCGTCCCGCCACGCAGTTACAAGCTGGGGAATATGTGTGATAAATTCCTCTTCCGAGCTTGGCCAAGCTATACCCTTGGTCCGCTCAAGGCTCGCTGCCAGCCCGAAATAGTCCATCTCGTTTAGTCGAGCGTCAATTGTATGTGGTGCGTCCAGCTCCAGCCCTTGCGCTGTCTGCACTTGCCGCTTCAAGCTGCCCGAAATCACATGGTCATACCCGTGTGACGCTCTTATATGCGCCCCCAGCCAATGCGCCTGCTTGTGGCCAAGCTCGGAAAGGCTATCGTAGCTTGCTTCGGTTTTGGCGCCGGTCTGGGCTTGCCCATGCCGAATGAGGGTGAGGTCGTGCATTATCTGCTCCTAGCTGAAACCTCTCTATAGGGGTTTGCGCCGCGCCAATCAATCGCCGCTTGCAACCGCAGCTTCGCGCGATCCCAAGGCATCACAGCCGAAATTGCGCCCTCTGCGCTGGCAGCCCTGCCATCACAGCACAATGCACAATCTGCCTGCCTTGCCTGCCGGATAATCCCAATAGAAAGGGCCGCCCCAGTCAGCTGGAGCGGCCCAAACTCGAGTTTGGAGGTGGTCAGGCTACGGGCCACCTATCGGGGAATGCCCCGGCTAGATTTTCATCTCCCGTAATTCCTTAACCGTGTTCTCCAATATCCCAATAGACATCGGCACCTCCTTTCTCAAAGTTTCAGATCAGGAGAGCTTAGCCGAGATTTGGTTAAACGCAAATAAATTATGCGCGCGATGGCGCGAACCGGCTTATGGCAACCCGATATGGCCCAAGCGCCAAAAGCGCCAAGCTCATTTTTACCGCAAAATCCGCAACAGCGAGGCTCACCCATAATGGCGCTTCAGACCCAATCCCGAACATCGGGATTATGTCTCTCGCCCAGCCATTTGGCTGTGTGGAATCCAAAAACACAAACGCGCCTGCAAACGCAATGGAGAAAAACAGCGCGGTGTCGAGTGACGACCCGATCAGCGAACTTACCAATGGCGCTTTCCACCAGCTGCCTTTGCGCAGCCGGTCAAACACAAGCACATCGGTAAGCTGTGCTGCCAAAAAGGCGATTCCCGAGCCCATGGCAATACGCGGGCTTACCGCTGGCACAAATAGTCCCGGTTCAATTTCCAGCATGATCTGCGTGCCAATCAGCGAGCAAATCACCCCGACAACAAAGCCGATAAAAACCACCTTGCGTGCCTGAGCGGGCCCATAGGTCCGGTTCATCAGGTCGGTTACAAGAAACGCAAAAGGATAAGTAAACGCCCCCCAAGTGAGCCAATCCCCGAGCAGGAATTGCACCAGAATATTACTGGCCACCACGATAGCAGCCATGGCGACAACGCCAATTATCATTCCACGATTCATTTTTTATCCCGTATTTTTAAAGAAGGTCAGCGGTGACTTCTGTTGGATCATCCAACTGCTGGCGGCTATACTGCGGTGGGCGCCCATATGCAAGCGTCACTCTGCGCCGATATCAATCTATGCAGAAACAATAATAAGTTCGATTTACAGAGAACCGCGAAGGAAAAGGAACCAAACCAACGGCGCCTTCGAGGTTATTCATTCCAAAAGCCAATCTTCGCGCCACACTTTCCCCGTGCACCAGAATTATTCTCGCCCAAAAACAGGTAAAGCCCGTCGGCTCTCCCCCCGCCCTCTTCCCGCTTCCAATTTTCTCAAATACTCAAATGCGACCATACGCACAGCTCACGGCGCGGCGCGTGCACTCTGCATCAACACGCACCAAGCCAACCGCGCCGCATCGGTAGCGGCTTAAAGCACAACCTGAATTTCAACCCGCCGATTTGCATCAGCACGCGGGTTGTTCGGGTCTTTCAATTTGCCTTCGCCCATGCCGACAGCTTGCAATACGGAGCCGTCAATCCCGCATTCACGCACCATATAGCGCACTACTTCGTCAGCGCGGGCCTGCGAAAGCGAAAGATTATACTGAACCGAACCGGAAGCATCGGTATGGCCGATGATCTGGTATACACCATGCCCCGTTGTCGCTGCCCCAGCAGCCGCGCCTTCGGTTGTCGCGGCTAAATTGGCATCCTCATTGGCCTGGATTGCAGCACATAATGCATCCACCTGCGTTTTTGATTCGGATTTAAGCAAGGCAGAATCGAACTCAAAGAAGATCGTCAGGTCGATCACAAATTCCTCGGGTATCGCGCTCCCCTCGGTGCTTGCGGCCAGCGCATCACCGGGCACATCGGTTACCAATGCCATCCCGTTACCGGTCGGGGTCTGCGGGGTGGATTCGGTCACAAATTCAAGGGTTCGTGAAAGCCCCAAGTCACTGTCATCTGCGGCAAGTTGCTCCCGCTGTGCCTGCAAGAGCGCCAGAATTTCTTCTGCTGTCAGAGCCTGCGCTTGCGCAGCAAGCGGGCTGAGCAGGGTTGTCATTGCCAGAAAAGCGGCAAGTTTTCGAATAGCCATATTCTTAACTCCTTTATAATTCTCTCGGCCAATATAGCCAAAAAATCAATTCGCGGCAAACCCGCAAGGTTTTTTCAATGCCCCATATATGGAGATTTCACGGGGCTGTTACAAGATAGCGGCTAACCACCAGCGTGCTTTCCGCGCTTAAAACAGCGTCTTTCTGAACCAAAGCACTCTTGAGCGCGGCAATCGATTCGGCGCGGGGGCGCAACTCGTCAAAGAGAGGGCTGGCGCTTAAAACGGCTACCACCATATTGGTGCCAAACGGTGGCACCGTGCGGAATCCGAGCCGCTCGGTTGATGCTTCAGAGACAGGGTAAGTCAGCCGGACCTTGGTTTTGCCGTCTATTTGTTCGCCGATGGACGGCACCGTATGAGCTTGGCGCGATTGATGCGGCAACAGGTGAAAAACCTGCCCTTCTGCATCCACATAAAATGCGTAAAGAAACCCTGATGCTTCTCCGGGCAACAAAAGATCAATAACCGGATTCTCCCCCTCTTGATAGGGTGACGACCCAACCTCGGCTGTTTTTTGTCCGTAAGAATACACCAGCTCCAAACCGTTGTTTTGCGGGGCGGGGAGCAGGGCTTCAACCGTGCACACCGGCTCGTTGAGCACGGCAAGATTATAGTCGATCCCCCGGCCGCCGGCTTGCTCGCTCAACACCAGATCAAAAACGTCCACATCGCTTTCACGTGCGATAATGCCAGATAACGTAAGCCTCTCGTTTGGGCCAAGCTGGTTGCCGTCTCCTCCGGTTATCCGCAATGGGCCGCAGGTTTCAAAAGTTTTAATCAACTCGTTCAGCGGGGCCAATAATAGCGGCTGCACAGCGACGCTGATATTTACCGTGGTCTCGACATCTACAAGCGTGCCGGTCGCCTCAAACGCGCTCTTGACCGCTTCAGCTATAGCCGCATCATTCGCTTCTCCGCTCAGGGTCACATGTTCGTCAACCATTTCTATCTTCCACGATTTAAGCGGTTTGGCTTCTTTGACCAGACTCAGGGCAATCTGCTCCCAGCGGTCATTCGGCTCACCGCTTGCATTTTGAAACTCGGTATTTATCGTATATCCGCTAAAACTGCCTTGTAGTTCGGCCAATAATGCAGCGCTTGCCTCTGGCCCCCGCACGTGGCCAGCGATGGTTATGACATTGGTTCCTTCATCATGCCTGACTTGAATCGCATAAGGTGACTCGCTCTCATAGGCCGGAAGCAGAATTTCTTTTCCGGGGCCAAGCCCGAAATACCAGCCAGCACCTCCCAAGGCCGCCACTATCAGCAGAATAAAAACCAGCTTTCCTTTGCCACCGCCACTGCCGGGTTCGTCTTCCAAAGACTGAAAGCTGGCCTTTGGCATCGAAGGCGCAATGATGGCTGGTTCGTTGAGCGTAGGTGCCTGTGATGGAGCGGGCGCACTGGCTGCCGGCGTGGCGCCACCATCGAGCCATTGCACCATTTCGGCTGCGCTCTGAAAACGGTCCTCCGGCCTTGGCTCAACCAACCTTGCCAGCAAAGTCCCAAGCTGGCCCGGCACATCGCGGGTGTCTATCCGCTGGGCCTTGGCCTGCACGATCTCCATCAGCGACGTGCCAAGCTGGCTGGATTTGCCGCGATACGCGTTTAAAAGCGTTACGCCGAGGCTGTAAAGATCAGAGCGGGCGTCAACCTCGCCATTGAGCTGCTCTGGGGAGGCGTATTGGTATTTCCCTGCAAATCCACCGCCTACCACGGTTTGCGCATTTTCCGAAATATCGCGGGCAATGCCAAAATCGATCAGCTTGGCTTTGGCCGCATCTCCGCCCGGAAGAATGATATTGTCTGGTGAAATATCGCGGTGAAACGCGTTTTGCGCGTGGGCGGCCATTAGGCCTTTGCCCATCCGGCGGGCAATGAGCAGCAGCGAATCCGGATCAATCGCGCCGCTTTCAGACATGATTTCGGCCAGTTGCTGGCCTTCGATAAACTCCATCACCAGAAACACAAATCCGCCGTGCATTTCTGATTTTAGCAATTCATTGTAGCGCACCACCGCATCATCAATCACATTGTGCAGCACATCGGCCTCGCGGCGCATCAGATTGATAAACGCCTCGTTCTGCGAAAACTCTTGCTTCAGAATTTTAATAGCAAATTTCCGGCCTGAAACGATGTTTTTAGCCAGATACACCTCACCGGTCCCGCCCGAACCAATCAGCTTTTCGATGATGTAAGTATTGTTGAGCAATTCGCCCGAACGCAAAATTCCTTCGGTGGTATCCACAGTATAGTCCCTTATCAACCAGAGAGGTATGGTATGCACAATAATTAAAAAAATCCACTGTTTTGCCGATTGGCCAAAGCAGTTTTTTTGCGGTGCCTCCGGCGAATACTTCTTTTTTGAGTTTGGCCGCTTGAATACCGGCTTCCGACCTCCATATTCATAATACAGAATGTGATTAACCGCTAACTTACCGGAGCCCAAAATGAAACCCCTTCTTATTTCAACCACTTTTGCGTCACTCATAGCAACAAGCGTTTTTGCTGCCGGAACCCCCGCTGCCGGCTTTATTGAAAATTGGGATGGAGACGCAGATGGTGTCATCACCATGGCGGAAATTGCCGAAAAACGTGAAAATATATTTGTTACGTTTGATGAAAATGGTGACGGTATCCTCACTGCCGACGAATATATCGCCTTTGACGAAGTGCGAGCCGCAGATCAGGCAAACGAGGCCCGCGGCACTAGCGCTGGCGGCCACGGCAAAGCCGCTGTCGGAATGACCCTGGGGTTCAACGATATTGATGGCAATGGCGCTGTTAGTGTAGCCGAATTTAACGACCGTTCATTGGCATGGTTCAGCCTTCTGGATCGCAATGGCGACGGGGTTGTTACCTCTGCCGATTTTGGCCGTTGGTAGCCCACCGGCGGCGCTGTTTAGCCCTCCGGCTCGGCCCGCATTTTGCGCTCAATGCGCCGCAGGCCGAGCGAGAGCGTAACGGTCATCATCAAGTAAACATAGGCGACGATATTATAGGTTTCGAAAAACCTGAAGCTGCCCGCCGCGTAAATTTTGCCTAGCTGGGTAATATCGGCCACACCAAGCACCGAGACCAGCGAGCTGTCTTTGATAAGGGCGATAAAATCATTGCCAAGCGGTGGCAAAATCATGCGTAGGGCTTGTGGCAAAATAATATGTCGAAAGCGCTGCCAACCATTGAGGCCCAGCGATTTTGCCGCCTCTATCTGCCCGATTTCAACCGATTGGATACCGGCCCGAAACACTTCGGCGATAAAAGCCGAATAGCCAATGGTCAGCGCCAGAACCGCGCGCCACATCAGCGAAAGATCGCGGGTGCGCATCGGGTCTAGCCCGAAGGGTTCTATCAGCCAGTTGATTGCGACAACCAAGGCCGGGGCGGCGACAAAAGCGATGTAAAACAGCAATACAAGAATAGGGATGCCGCGGATGATCTCGATATAAAACCGTGCCAGCTGCCGCAGCACCACAAAGCGCGACAACGAGCCGACCGCCAGCAAAAGCCCCCAGGCCGAGGCCAGCCCAAAGGCCACCAGCGTCACAAATATCGTGACCCACACACCTTTGGAAACAATGGTAATAACCTGTGTATAAAGCTCGTCAGTTGCAACCCGATACGCAAGATACAGCCCGATACTGCCTGCCACCAGCAGCCAATACGGGAAATCATCATCTTGTTTTGAATGCACGACAAAGCCGCCTTTTTAAC
>Ga0316205_10004705_pt1 | contig 11758 bp, 5 predicted proteins | sample 3monthpyrite_MG_FD_204941 | JGI IMG/M metagenome (GOLD analysis project Ga0316205, IMG submission 204941) | Microbial mat bacterial communities from mineral coupon in-situ incubated in ocean water Damariscotta River, Maine, United States -... | ecosystem: Environmental > Aquatic > Marine >... | reverse complement strand
CAATCAATGAGGGCGAGCAACAAAAAATTATTGATGTCTCATTAAAACAAAGTTTATATCAAACGTACGATAATTATGTGTCTGTTTTAACGCCTTCAATAACAGATGCACGTAATGCCTCTTTTTCTGGTGTTGCGGTACAAAATGAAACGATCAGTGTTTTTGATGTAATTAATATTCCAGTAGCAAGTAATGATGGTTTTTCCGTTGAGCAAAATGGTGAAGTAAGTGGACGGCTTCAGGTTACCGAGCCAAATCAACTGCCGATGACATACAGTGTTGTTAATTCGCCTGCTCTAGGTGATGTTGTTGTTGATAGTGCTACAGGTGCTTTTACATATACAGCTACTCCCGGAATGAGTGGTGCTGATAGTTTCTCATATAAAGTAAATAATGGTTATGTGGATTCAAATGTTGCGACAATTACACTCAATGTTTCAGTACCTGCACCGGTACCACTTGCGTTGGATGATGTGCTGTTAGTCGTAGAAGATACAGTTAAGATGGGTAATCTGTTTTCAATTGATTCAAACAGCAGTGCAAAAACATACGCTCTTGTTAGTCAGGCAGGTAAAGGGGCAGTAAATATTACAAATACAGCAACAGGAGCATTTATTTATACGCCCGGTGCAAATTTAAATGGACAGGATTCTTTCACTTTCAATGTGACCGATAGTGATGGTGTTTCAAATACCGCTAAAATCAGTGTTGATATTGCTGCGGTAGATGATGCGCCGGTTGCTCAATCATTTGATATTACCGTCACTGAGGATGAGTCTCCCCCACCTCGAGGTGATTTGTTGGCAACAGATTTTGATGGTGATGTTTTAACATACACTATTGTTACGCCGCCTGCGCAGGGGCAAGTAGTGGCTTTTGGATATCAGGATAGTACCTATGTTTACAACACACCGCAAAATGTTAGTGGTGCTTTCAGCTTTACCTACAAAGTTAATGACGGAACCAGCGATTCAAATATTGCGACTGTCAATGTAACGATAACACCTGTAGCTGATTTGCCAGTCACTTCGAATGGAATGATAAACACATTAATCGATACGCCGGTTAGTGGTCAGTTGGTTGCAACAGATGCAGAAACGGATGTTTTAACTTTTTCAGTTGTCAGCCAGTCGTCACTAGGTGTAGTGGTTATTGATAATGCAGCGACTGGTGTTTATACCTTTACGCCGAATTCTGGTGTCAGTGGTACTGGTAGCTTTACCTTTAAGGCCACGGATGCATCAGGCGACTCCAATATTTCAACTATCAGTGTTCAGGTTTATGCAGATGCGACTTTGCCATTAACAGAAGATGCTGGTCTAAGTGTGGTGGAAGATGAAGCGGAACTTGGACAGTTGCTGGCTTATTCTATGGACGGTGATTCTCTGACGTATCGTGTTGTCACTCCTCCCGCAAATGGTGATGTGAACTTTGTTAATGAGACGGGCCGATATTACTATACACCTGCTGTTAATTTTAATGGTACAGATAGCTTTACATTTGAAGTGATAGAAATAGATGGTGTATCGAATGTTTCAACCGTTATCATTGATGTGGCACCAGTTGAGGATGTGCCTGTTGCTGTAGTTAAAGAAATACGTGTCGCTGTAGGTGAAACTGTTCAGGATGAACTTGAAGCGTATGATGGTGATGGAGATGCATTAACGTACAGTATTGTTCAACAACCATCTTCGGGTGATGCGGTTCTAACGGGCTCGACAAAATCGTTTACCTATACACCGTCTGCAACAATACCTGGTAGTGATTATTTTATCTGGGAAGCGACCGATAGTAATAATAACTCTTCAACAGCAGTGGTGTTTATTACAATAATTCGTGCAGATAATGTCGTTCCGATAGCAAGTAATTTAATTCTCACTGATCTCAATGGTGGAGATGTTGTTGAGGGTGATGTGTTAACAGCTGGTTATTCTTACAGCGATGCAGATGCGGATGTTGAAGGAGAGACCAGGTTAAGATGGCTGCGAGATGGTTTGGTTATTAATGGTCAGCAATCTGCAGTTTATACAGTTTCAGCTATCGATATTGGCAGCACTATTACTTTTGATGTGATGCCTGCTGCTGTCACTGGCAGAGAGTTTGGAAGTGTTGCAGTTTCAAATGGTGTTGTGGCAATTTCACCTGAAGTGTTGTTATCGGTTAGCTATGGTATTAAACAATTGAAATTTAGCTGGTCAACATCTGTCAGTGCCAGTTATTACAAGTTGTTTGAAAATCCGGATGGGAACTCGGGCTTCACACAGTTAGGTACTGATATTGTTGCAACTAATTTAGATCATGAAATTGCTGTGCATAAATTAGACTGGGATAATACTGAGTATATGTTGCAGGCTTGTGATATATCAGACATCTGCACAGATTCAAACACACTAAGTACATTTGCGTTTGACGGTTTGAATGATGAAAAAGCCATCGGTTATTTCAAAGCATCAAATACAGATGAATACGATGAGTTTGGTACAGCGATTGCTATCAGTGCCGATGGTAATACGATGATTGTTGGCGCACCGGGTGAAGATAATTCTATTGCAGGCATAAATAATTATGAGCTGGATAACGCTTCTTCTGGCTCAGGTGCGGCATATGTGTTTACTAAAGTGGCGGGTGTATGGGTGCAGCAAGCTTATTTAAAAGCATCTAATGTTGCATTGGCAAACGGTTTTGGAGCATCTGTTTCGATCAGTGGCGATGGTAATATCTTGGCAGTGGGAGCCTTTAAAGATAGCGCTCTGATTTCCAGAAGTGGCTCTGTTTATATCTTTACCCGAAATTCCACTGTCTGGACAGAACAAACTATTATAAAAGCATCCAATGCAGGAGCTTATGATGAGTTTGGTCTGGCAGTTGGAATAAGTGCAGATGGTAATACATTAGTTGTCGGTGCAGAAAAAGAAGATAGCGTGGCAACAGGTATCGATGGAAATGATTTAGACAACACCGCAAGTGGCAGCGGTGCTGCATATGTGTTTAAACAAAATGCAGGTGTCTGGACGCAGCAAGCATACTTAAAAGCATCGAATGCTGAAAGCGGCGATTACTTTGGGGCAGCGGTATCCATCAGCGCGGATGGTAGTACGGTTGCTGTCGGTGCGCATTTTGAAGACAGTGTGGCCGCGGGAATTAATGGCATCGAAAGCGATAACACATCATCTTCAAGTGGTGCTAGTTATGTGTTTGTAGAGAGCGCCGGTGTGTGGAGTCAGCAAGCATATATTAAAGCTTCAAACTCAGGCAGCAACGATTGGTTTGGCAAGGTGCTTTCACTGAATGCAGATGGTAATACTTTAGTTGTCGGTGCGGACAGCGAAGATGGTTCTGCGCAGAGTGTTAATGGTGATCAGCTGGATAATACAGGTGACAGAAATGGCGCCGCGTATGTCTTTACCCGAAGTGCTGGAAGCTGGAGTCAGCAGGCATACTTGAAAGCATCCAATTCAGATATGTATGATTATTTTGGTTCATCAGTATCAATCAGTGATGATGGTAGTGAATTAGTGATAGGTGCTTATGGAGAGGGTAGTATCTCAACAGGTATCAATGGAAATGAGCTGGATAACTCTAAATCGAGTAGTGGTGCAGTTTACTTCTATACATTAGATGCAGGCAGTTGGGTGCAAAAAAGTTATATCAAACCATCTAATGCAAATGGTTATGGTTATTTTGGTAAGGCAGTTTCTGTTGATGGAGGTGGTAATAGCATTGCTATCGGAGCGCCAGGAGAAAGGAGTATGGATACTGGTATTGGTGGTGATCAAAGTGATGTATCAGTATTAGAAGCTGGTGCTGTTTATCTGTACTGATCTGTTTGTTTAAATCACACTCCTAGTGGCAGCTGCACTGTTTTTATATAGTAAAGTTGTCATTGTTTAAAATATATACAGCCAGGTTGTAAGTAGAAAAATATTTTTGAAAATATCTAATCATATTCATGATTATTTTTTCTTTGTCTCATGATGACACATTTTTTTGTTTTTTTATCTTCTTTGTTATTCATCTTATTTCGGGTTTTTTCTTAGCGATCTGAAATGGTCTTTGTTGTTATAAAATACTTCATTCTGCTCTTCTTTCCACCATGCTGGAGTGCCTAGTAATGGAAAGGGTTGCAGGTCTTTTGTTTTTTCTATTTCTTTGCGTAGCCAGATGTCTGAAATCATCTGGTCAATATCATAGAGTTGTTCTGAATAATATTTTTGGAAAAAATCAATGCTTTGATTAAGCAGGATGGTGTGAGTCGTCATACCAATGTATGGTGTCAATGCTTTTTCGTGCATGGCATGTCCAAACACGTAGCACTGAATATGTTGTCCCCAGTCTTTTTTATGTTCCCAGAAAATCTCTTTCCATTTGTGGTTTCGAATTAAGTCTAGGTATTTGTCATCATCGGCCACAATAATAGCGCCGCATTCGTCAAACAAGGCAATAGTATTTTCTAAAGGACTGCGGTTGGTGCCGGGTTCTCTGTTAACTGATGTTTCATAATGCAAAGCATTGAGGGAGGATTTTATTTTTGGAAATTGTAACCAGGCTGTGGCGTTAAAAAAGTCGTGCCAGTTTTCAAGGCGCGTTTGTAGCTCGCCTTTTAAATAAATGCGTGATTCGTAATGGTCGTCGAATTTTTCAGGGGTATCACCTTGTGGTACAGGCTGGATTGGGTTGCCGTTATGAGATTGTATATTTCGCTTGTTAAATTCGGCTGAAAACTGTTCCAGTGTTGGCCATTGGTTGAGCTGGGTAAAAGGCTGTACAACTTCACGGATGGAATCGAAAATAGGTGAAATTTTTAAGAACTCAGGGTTCCATGTGTCTATTGTTGTTCTGGCCATAAATAAAATAGTTTGTAGTTGTCAGTGTTCAGTTTGCAGTAAAAGATTGATTACTAGTAGATCTGAATTAATATCCTGCCAACTGCCAACTGCCAACTGCCAACTGCCAACTGTGGACTTAGCCGCCCGTCATCGACATAAAGCGAACCAGCTTCTCTGGTTTTTCATTAAACTCGTGTTTTTCTGGTTTCAGGTCAACGGCTTTTTGAATTGCAGCTTTTAATTCGTCGTCAGTGCAACCAGCGCGTAGTAATGGGCGAAGTTCTAAATTGTGTTCCTGACCAAGGCAGGTGTATATAGTGCCATCAACCGATAAACGAACGCGGTTACAGGTTTCACAGAAGTGTTGTGATATCGGGGTGATAAAACCAATATTGATATCAGTGTCAGCGACATTCATATAACGCGCTGGACCGCCACCGGGCATAACACCGGGAATTAAATCAAATTTTTCTGCCAGACGTTGTTTGATGATTTTCAGGTCGATGTAGTGATCCTGAGCATTGCGGCCGGTATCACCCATTGGCATGGTTTCTATAAAACGTAAGGTGAAGCCGTGTTCAATGCAGAAGCTGAGCATGTCTTCAACGTCCATATCGTTTTCGCCTTTCATCACCACCATATTGATTTTGATGGGTTTAAAGCCGGCTTTTTTTGCTGCCATCAGGCCGTCGATAACTTTTGACAGCTTGCCGCCGGTCAGGCGTTTGAATTTGTCGGCATCTAATGTGTCCAGGCTGACATTGAGTCGCTGGATACCACTGGCTTTTAAGTCGTCTGCATATTTGCTCATGCGGGTTGCATTGGTGCTCAGTGATAAATCTTCCAGGCCGGGTAGTGCAGCCAGGGTGTGAGCTAGTTCGGTAATACCTTTACGGATCAGGGGCTCGCCACCGGTTAAGCGAATGCGTTTGGTACCCAGTTCGGTAAATGCTTTTACAACGCGCTCAATTTCATCATTGGTCAGTGAATTTTCAGCATCTTCATAATCATTGAAGCCTTTTGGCATGCAGTAAGTGCAGCGCAGGTCGCAGCGATCCGTGACTGAAAGTCTCAGATATTCGATGGTGCGTCCAAATTGATCAGTGAGCTGATTCATATTCATCCTGACGATGGGTATCGATAATCTATATCGACAATCATGATCTAGTAGCAGTTGAAGAAGAGTATAGACCTATCGACTACAGGTTAGTTGATTTGGTTCAATTTGTTTGATTTTAGCTCATATTTAGAAACATTGTATATTCTAATGCTCTAAAATTAATAAATTCTTATATACATAAATACTACTTATCGCTTGATTAAAAATTCTATTTTGATTGTTATAGGTGTTGCAGGCAGACTGCATGGCTGAATTTTCCGGTCTGGCTGGTAACGCTCGTCTGAAAAATGTGAAAGATTTTTAAAAAAGCCGGTATTGGCGAGCTGTGAAGCGGGTTTTCTGTGTAGGTTGTCTATACTCAGTATCTCTTTTCAAAGTGGCTACCGGCTCAGGCTGGCTTATCTTCAATGATAAGACGGCTGGTTCGCCCCCCTAATTAAGACCTAATAGGTACTGAAATTATATGAATACGACAACTACTAATGCTGGAGATGGTCGCACAGAGGTAAAAAATACTACCTGTTACATGTGCGCCTGTCGTTGTGGTATCCGTGTCACACTGCGTGATAACGAAGTTCGTTATATCCAGGGTAATCCGGAGCATCCACTTAATAAAGGTGTAATCTGTGCGAAAGGTGCTTCGGGCATCATGAAGCAGTACTCACCAGCACGCTTGACCAAACCATTAATGCGTAAAGAAGGCTCGGATCGTGGTGATGCTGATTTTGAAGAAATCAGCTGGGATCGCGCTTTTGATATAATGGAAGAGCGATTAAGACATCTTCGTGAAACTGATCCGAAGAAGTTTGCTTTCTTTACTGGTCGTGACCAGATGCAAGCCCTGACTGGTATGTTTGCAAAGCAATACGGTACGCCTAACTACGCTGCACACGGTGGTTTCTGTTCAGTTAATCTGGCCGCAGGCATGATCTACACTATTGGTGGTTCATTCTGGGAATTTGGTGGTCCTGATCTAGAGCGTTCACGTCTATTCATTATGATTGGTACGGCAGAAGATCATCACTCTAACCCAATGAAAATTGAGTTATCTAAATTCAAGCGTAACGGTGGTCGTTTTATTTCGATCAATCCTGTGCGTACGGGCTACTCTGCAATTGCAGATGAGTGGGTGCCAATTAAGCCAGGTACTGATGGTGCATTAATTTTAGCGATTACCAACGAGTTAATTTCACAAGGTTTGTATGATCGTGATTTCTTAACGCAATACACCAATGCCGCTGAGTTAGTTAATCAGGACGAAAGCAGCGACGATTACGGCATGTTTGTGCGTAACAGTGATGTGGAAGCGGAAGCAGGTTGTTTTGATCCCCAAGATAAATTGTGGTGGGATCGTAACCTTAATAAGCCAGTTACAACTCATTCTAAAGGTGCGGATCCTTTCTTATTGGGTGAATACACGTTAGAAAACGGCACACCAGTTAAATCATCATTCCAGTTGTTGAAAGAGCGTGTTGAGCAGTACACACCTGAGTGGGCTGCTTCAATTACTGGTATTGATGCGGATACGATTCGTCGTCTTGCTCACGAAATGGGTATTGTTGCCCGTGATGAGAAGATCGAACTACCAATCTCCTGGACTGACGTTTGGGACAATGACCACGATACAGTAACGGGTAACCCGGTTTCTTTCCATGCGATGCGTGGTTTAGCAGCACACTCAAATGGTTTCCAAAGTATTCGTGCGTTGTCTATCTTAATGACAATTCTGGGTACGATTGACCGCCCGGGTGGTTTCCGTCATAAAGCACCGTTCCCACGTCCGATTCCACCTTGTGCTAAAAACCCGAAAGGACCAGAAGATGTTAAGCCAAACACACCATTAAATGGTATGCCTCTGGGTTGGCCTGCGGATCCGAATGATTTATTTGTGGATGAAAATGCTGAGCCTGTTCGTCTTGATAAAGCGTTCTCGTGGGAGTTTCCATTAGCAGCACACGGCATGATGCAAAATGCGATCACAAATGCATGGCGCGGCGACCCGTACAAGATTGATACGATGTTTATCTTCATGGCGAACATGGCTTGGAACTCAAGCATGAACACCTCTGAAGTGCGTAACATGCTGAATGACAAAGATGAGAATGGTGAGTACAAGATTCCATTCTTAATTGTTGCTGATGCGTTCCATTCAGAAACAGTCGCTTTTGCTGATTTGGTATTACCAGATACAACCTACCTGGAACGTCATGACGTAATCTCAATATTGGATCGTCCGATCTCTGAGTTTGAAGGTCCAGTGGATTCTGTGCGTATTCCGGTTGTGCCGCCAAAAGGTGAATGTAAACCATTCCAGGAAGTTATTATTGAGTTGGGTTCACGTTTAGGTTTGCCTGCGTTCGTTAATAAAGATGGCTCACGTAAATACCGTGACTACCCGGATTTTATCGTTAACTTTGAAACAGAGCCAGGTTCTGGTATCGGTTTCTTATCAGGTTGGCGTGGTAAGGGTGGTGAGAAGTTCATGAAAGGTGAGCCGAACCCGAATCAGTGGGAAATGTATGAGAAGAACAATTGTGTTTATCATCATCATTTACCAAAATCGTACCAGTACATGCGTAACTGGAATAAAGGTTATTTAACCTGGGCGCAAGATCATCGCTTAACGCGTTATGCAGAGCCCATCAATATTCATATTTACTCTGAAGTTTTGCAGAAGTTCCGTTTAGCTGCCGATGGTAAACGTCCTGGTAAGCAACCACCAGAGCATTTGAAAGCACGTATCAAAGAGCATTTTGATCCGCTACCGTTCTACAGTGAAACTTTAGAATCACAGTTAACGGATAAGCATAAGTACCCATTAAATGCATTGACGCAACGTCCAATGGCGATGTATCACTCATGGGATTCACAAAATGCCTGGCTACGTCAGATTCATACGCAAAACTATATGCATATTCATCCATCAACTGCGCAAGCGCAGGGTATTGAAGACGGTGGCTGGATGTGGGCTGAATCGATGCACGGCAAAGTACGTTGTATGGCGCGTTACTCTGAAGCGGTTGAGCCAGGTACTATCTGGACCTGGAACGCGATGGGTAAAGCCAGCGGTGCGTGGAATCTTGATAAAGATGCCAACGAGTCCAATAAAGGTTTCTTACTGAATCACCTGATCTCAGAAGAGCTGCCTAAAAACGAGTGTGGCGAACATATATCAAACTCTGATCCGGTTACCGGCCAGGCTGGTTGGTATGATGTGCGTGTACGTGTTTATAAAGCTGAAGATGACGAAGAAAAAGTAACCTTCCCGACCTTCGATACCATGCCAGTATTACCGGGCATGGAACAACGTCGTTCATGGTTAGGCTATTTCGCCGGCAAATTCACAAAAAAAGGAGCTAAGTAATAATGACTCAGTTAGCCCTTGTTATTGACTTAAATGTTTGTGTCGGTTGTCATGCCTGTGTTACTTCTTGTAAAGAGTGGAACACGTCAGGCCCGGCCGGTTCGATGTCAGATGACAATCCATACAGTAAAGACCCGACGGGTACTTTCTTTAACCGTGTACAGACTTATGAAATTGGTGAGTTCCCTAAAACGGAAACGCTGCATTTCCCTAAATCTTGCCTGCATTGTGAAGATGCACCTTGTGTCCCAGTTTGTCCGACAGGTGCAAGCTTCAAGCGTGAAGAAGACGGTATCGTATTAGTTAATTACGACAAATGTATTGGTTGTAAATACTGCTCATGGGCTTGCCCATATGGTGCGCGTGAGTTCGATGAACATCAGAAAGTCATGAAAAAATGTACTTTATGTGTTGATCGTATTTATGACGAATCGTTACCAGAAAATGAGCGTAAACCAGCTTGTGTTATGTCATGCCCAACCAGCGCACGTTTGTTTGGTGATGTTCATGATTCAGAGTCTGAAGTATCGGTAGCGATTCGCGAAAATGCGGGTTATCAGCTGATGCCAGAATGGGGTACGAATCCATCGAACCATTATCTGCCACGTCGTAAGACGAAACTGCATTACCATGAAGATGAGTTGCAGCGTGCGGATAATCCGCTCAACAAGGAACATTCAGTTGATCCTGTTGATGCACCAACTTTGGATGACTCTACTTCCTGGTAACTTTTGAAGCGGATATTTTGTCCGCTGGCGGTGTTGTCGCCTGATTTTGAAATGCTCATGTGCTGTTGCACAATCCGCTTTCCAAATCAGTCGACGCCTACCCAGCAAACAAAATCTCTCACTTCAAACGAAGGTATTTAGATTTTTGACGCTGAACTAGAAGTTAGTTTGGTATATTTTTTAATCTCAGGAGTAATGCTATGCATCCTGCGTTTTCGGTAGTATTTTTAACGACGTTGATCGGTACCGGTCAGGGTCTGTTTTTGGCATTGTTTTCAGCTCAGGCTTATACTGAACTGAATCTGTTGCCTTCAATGTCAGACACTAACTTCTTCGGGGTTGGCAGTGTTCTGGCTTTATTGTTTTTAGTCAGCGGTCTGGTTGCTTCAGTCTTTCACTTAGGCCACCCTGAGCGTGCATGGCGTGCAGCAAGCATGTGGCGTACCTCATGGTTATCACGTGAAGTTATCGCATTGCCATTTATGATGCTGATGATTTTCATCTACGGTGTTATTCATTTATTTGGATTAGACGGCATTATTTACAGTGATTCTGTTGGTAATCACTTTAGTTACAGTCTGATTGTTTCAGGTAGTCTGGCGATGATTGCATCGTTTATTCTGTTTATCTGTACCGGCATGATCTACGCATGCATCAAGTTCCTGCAGGAGTGGGCGACGCCTTTAACGGTTATCAACTATGCACTGTTTGGTACGGCTTCAGGTTTCACTATGGCTGCGGCGTTCAGTACTTTTTACAACGCGCCTGAAATGACCAAGTTCTTTAGTTTGTGGGCAGTTGTTCTTACAGTTGTGGTTTTGTTTACTCGCGTGGCAAGTTTGTACCGTAACTCACGTATTAAATATAAATCTTCTATGAAGTCTGCACTGGGCGTGCGTCATAACAAGATTCAGCAAAAAGCAATGGGTATGCAGGGTGGTTCTTATAATACTCGCGAGTATTTCCATGGCAAGACAGCGATGTTCTTAAAGTCTGTTAAATATATTTTCCTGGTGCTGGTATTCCCAGTTCCTGTGATTTTATTGCTGGCAGGTTTCGGTTCCGCTGACTCATCTTTACTGGTGGCTGCTTTTGTTGTGCAGTTTGTTGGTCTGATTTTTGAGCGCTGGTTTTTCTTTGCGCAGGCAAATCATCCGCAGAATCTTTACTATCAGACTGTGTAATATTTCACAGATTTAGTAAGGAGTTCTTCAAACGCCGGATTCTGGGTTATAATCAATCCAGATTCGGCGTTTTTTATGGGAAAGTATTAATATGCGTTTTATTCTTCGTTCTGGTCATAATGTGTTGGCGGCTTTGGTTTTAATGGTTGCCAGTTTTCAGGTGAATGCAACAGGCTTCGAATTCCGTGTTGCTGACAAAACGGCTGAATTATTTTATTTATATAAATCTTCAACCTTCGGCTATGGTGGTTCTGATGTTGGCTGGGGTGTTATGTTTAATGAAAATGATGACATCATGCTTTCAGGTTCATTATTGGTTAGCGGCAATGGTGCTGGCGGTAAGAGAGCGCTGCAGTTTGGTGTTGGTATTAAAGGTTATGTTGCTGATTTAAGTAACAATGCAGATATTCAGGGTGGCGGCCTGGGTATTGGTGGCTTAATTCGATATGTGTTTTCATCAAGCACACCGTTTGCTATTCTGGTCGAGGCTTATACTGTTCCAACAATTACGACGATTGGTGATGCTGCTGATTTTT
>Ga0316205_10004703_pt1 | contig 11760 bp, 8 predicted proteins | sample 3monthpyrite_MG_FD_204941 | JGI IMG/M metagenome (GOLD analysis project Ga0316205, IMG submission 204941) | Microbial mat bacterial communities from mineral coupon in-situ incubated in ocean water Damariscotta River, Maine, United States -... | ecosystem: Environmental > Aquatic > Marine >... | reverse complement strand
GCAGACCAATTCGCACCTCGGTATCGTTCAGCAACCCGGTCAGAAGACGCACATTCACGTCGCCCGAATGCCCGCCACAGGCTCCGCATTGCAGTGCGCTGGCATGGGGGGCGTTGGCCACGGTGGAGCCGTGACCGGCGATCAGCACCAGACCGGCAAAGTCATCCGTGAGTGACATGGCGCGCAAGATCGTGTTGGCCGCGTCAATCTTGTCCTCCAGCGGCAGGTCCAGACGCGGGGCTGGTTCGGCCTTCTTTTCGCGCAGTCTGGGCACCGCATCGCGGATCAGCTTGCCGACGTAAAGCGGTGCGGCTGCTTCGACAAAGGCAAAGGCCGACACGGCTGCCATCTTGAAACGGCCCCATGCGCGGTGCGCCCGGCGTTCCACCCGGCGCGAGAAGTCGGTATTTGCAGCACTGTGGACCCGTGTTGAAACACCGGGATTCAACAAGATGGGCGCGCGCGCCTCAACAATGTCCGACGCTTCGGCCATATGTTCGACCGCCAGCCCAAAGAACCCGGCAAAGCCGATGGTCTGAACACCGCTATCCGCATTTTCCAGCGCCCGGCGCAGGATCTCCGAGCGTACGTCAATGCAGAAAGCCGCCTGAATGGCGGGCGTGTCGGTCTTGGCTTCGACTTCGCCCTGGCCGTCTTCAAACCGCTCCGCCAGTGCCCGCTCTGCGGCGCGATCCGCCGCCTCTTGCAGCGCCGCATCCAGACGATCCTCTTGGCTGGGTTCCAGCGGAGCGGCAAAGGCCTCACAGGTCTCGGCCCACCGCGCGCCGATCTCGTCCTCGTAACGCCGGTGCAGCAGCAGGTCCCAGATCAGGCGAATGGTCAGCAACTCAAATGTCGCTTCATTGCGCCCGCCATTGCGTTCGGCGATCCACCCCATGTGACGGGCATACTGCGCCCATCCACCCAGGCTCATCAACAGGCGATGAAAATAGAACTCGGCGGCTTCACCGGTCAGGTTCAATTCACCACAGGCGGCGGCGAACCCGGCGCGTGGATCGTCCGGCAACGCGGCGACATCGCTGGCAAAACCACTCAGGCCGGCGATGCCCGGTGTCAGATCGCGGCTGGCAAAGGCGCGCCATGACGCATAGAGGCCCTTGTCTGGTGCTGGCCAGAAGGCTTGTCCCTGATCAAAATGGGCAGCGGCCCAGGAACCGATACGTTCGGCCATAAACTCGGACCAGCCAATGCCAGTAGCCGCTTCGGCCAGTTCGGACATATCAGGCAGCGCCTTGGGCTGGGGCGTTGGCGCACTCAACGCGCGGCGCAGATCCTCTCCGGTCAGACCCGGCTCGGTTGCGGCGGCAACCTCAAGATCAGCCTCGGTCAGGCGGCCCTCGTCCCACATGGCACTCAGATCGGCGCGGTCGCGGAACATCCGCAGGCCTGCGACCCGCCCCAGACGGGCGGCGGTGACCGCGCGGGGTTCTTCCGATTGGCCCAGGAAGGGGCTCACCGCAACCGTGGCTGACAAAGGGAACGCCGGGGGAATATGGGCGATGGCTGCATCTGCACGGGCAAACAATTCAAGCGTGGGGCCGGTGAAGAGAAGGGTTGGCATGGCCATGTCAGTTATCCTTTCACATTGGTGTTGGTGGCGCGCCAGTGGCCGGTCATCCGGTCGGTCAACGCGTTAAGGTAAAGGCCGTTCATCAGGTGAACCCGCATCCCGGCCATCGCCGGATGCCCCGCCCAGAGGGGAAACGTGGCCTGAGCGACAGCGGCAACCCCGAAACTGCCTACAGCCAGCGCAATCACCATCCAGATCAACCCATCGGGGCTGGGCGGCGGCGGCAGGGTGCCCGCCGACAGCCAGGTCGCGCTGGTTTGAAGGGCGAAATAGCCGACCGTAGCCGCGCCCGACATCAACGCCACACGCCATGTCAGCGGCCATGGGGCCATGTCGGCCAGACCCTGGGCAATCAGGTAGGCCACGCCAAAGATCAGGATCGCCCCCAGCGCGACAGTCTGTGCGGGCTTGTCGAGGAGGCCAAAGGCCATCCCAACTCCGCCATAGATCACCAGCGCAAGACCAAAGGCCTTGGCCACCGCGCGCAAATCAGGCACGGCCACCGGGCCGGGACGACGGATCGAGGCAACTTGCTCAACAGCCCCACCCGCCGCAAGAAAGGCATGCGCCTTGTAAAGCGAATGTGCCACGATATGCAGCAGGGCCAGCGGGAACAGCGCCAGACCGCATTGCAGCACCATGAAGCCCATCTGCCCGCAGGTGGACCATGCCAGCGCAGTCTTCACCGCCGGTTGGGTCAGGGCCACCGCCGCACCAACCAGCGCGCTGAAGCCGCCGATCAGGGCCAGCGTGGCCAACACGCCGGGTGAGGCCAGCAAGACATCGGCAAAGCGGATCAGCAGGAAGCCACCCGCATTGACAACACCCGCATGCAGAAGGGCCGAAACCGGAGTGGGCGCTTCCATCACCTCGGTCAGCCAGCCATGGGTCGGGATCAGTGCGGATTTGAAGATCGCGGCGACAGCCAGCAGGATCGCGGCGAGCCACAGCAGCGGCGGGACATCTCCGGCGCGGGCGGCGGCGTTGATCTCGCCAATATCAGCTGTACCAAAGCCCCAGATCAACAGGCCAGCTGCGCCCAGAAGCGCCGAGCTGCCGATCAGGCCCGACACGGATTTCTTCCTGGCAGCGCGTTGTGCGCGTGGACGATCCGGGTAGAACAGAAGCAGGCGGTGCAGCCCGACGCCCACGGCGACCCAGGCCAGAACCAACTGCACAAGGTTGCCCGCTGTGACGAGAAGCAAGACGCAGCCCAGCGTCGTTGCCATTCCGGCCATGAACGGAGCCTGCCGGGCCTCGCCGTCCAGCGCGGTGCGAGAGAAGCGCAACACGACCCAGCCGACAAACGCCACGGTCAGAATCATCGCAAGGGACACAATGTCGATGCGCACCGACAGGCCCAGACCAGCATAGCCGAGCACCGGGCTGGCGCTTGGGCCCGCGACAGCAAAGATAACGGCCGAGATCAACCCAACGGCCACGGCCCCGAGGGCCGCATATTCCGGCCAGCGCAAGCGAGCATCGGCGCGCGGCACCGGGCGCAGGGTCAAATAAAGGGCCACCAGAAAGAGGCCAAGCGGGGCAAGTAAGGGAAGAAGGGTCATTGGGCACAGCTCCTTGAAACGACTTAACAAGGGGTAACGCCAAGTTGAGTTCAATAAAATTACATTGATTAGAGGTATTCGTTCTGTTTAATGGAACGATGTTGGAAATGAACTATCACCATCTGCGATATTTCCGCGAGGTTGCACATGAGGGCAACTTGACCCGGGCAGCCCAACGGCTGAACCTATCACAATCAGCATTGTCCACGCAAATCAAACGGTTAGAGGCACGGTTGGGCCACGATCTGTTTGAGCGCACGGGCCGCAAGCTGTTGTTAACCGAGGCCGGACAGATCGCGCTTGACCATGCCGACCAGATTTTTGGTACCGGGGCCGAGCTTTTGGCGACCTTGGATCGGTCTGGCGAGATTCGTCCCCCCTTGCGGGTTGGCGCGCTGTCAACCTTGTCGCGCAACTTCCAGCTGGCGTTCCTGCGCCCGATTCTGGCCACGGGCGAAACCGATGTGATCCTGAAGTCCGGCTCGGCACGGGTATTATATGACTCGTTGAAATCACTTGCCCTCGACGTGGTGCTGACGACCGAGCCACCGCACTCCGAGGTCTATTCTAACTTCACGGCGCACCGTATTGATGAGCAGCCCGTCGGGGTCTATGGCCACCCTGCCCGGTTGAATTATCCAACGCTGAAGGCGCTGTTGGCGGATCAGCCGATCATCCTGCCAACCGAAAGCCCGATCCGCACCGGGTTTGAAAGCCTGGTGGCGCGGTTGAGGATCACGCCGCGTGTTCTGGCCGATGTGGATGATATGGCGATGGTGCGCCTGCTGGCCCGTGAAAATGCCGGGATCGCGATTGCACCCTCTGTCGTGGTGCGTGACGAGGTCGCCGCAGGGCTACTGGCGGCAGCCCCGTTCGATCTGCGCATCAACGAAAGTTTTTACGCCGTGACCGTGCGCCGCAATTTTCCGCATCAGGTGTTGGACAATCTGCTGCAAGATTAGCTGCTTTCATAGGAATGGCGGGGTACCGGAGACTACACACATCTCCGGAGACTACACCCATCTCTGATCATACTAGCCCGAGACCAATTCATCCTGCTCCATAAGCGAGGCGAAATGGGCGTAAAGCGCCGCGCCGTGCTCGGTCTTCAATAGCGCCTCGATCCGTTCGCGGTGGCGGATCACGCAGGCCTCGTGCAAGTCGGCGATGCCCGGCAGCTCTTTCAGTTCGCGCAAGCCACGCCGCCGCAAGCCGCGTGACTTTGCAATCGTGTGATCTGCGACCCGGTTGAGATTGTATTCTTCAACATATTTGCGCGCATCCCATTTCTCAAAACCATGCATGTTCCCACGATCATGTTTGAGCAGGAAACTTTCGACCGAACGCAGCACATAGTGATTGATCTGCACCAAGTCGGTGCGCCCGCCAATCGAAAGCATTTTTCGGCGTGGTTTCTGAGGATCAATCGCCACGCGGTGACCCGAGCCATCCAACCAGACCAGATCGTCAAAGGCCTCGGGGCCCATACGAGGGAAGTGATTCATCGCCTGAAAGTCTTCGCGTGGGCGAAACAGGCTTTTGATCGACGTGCGGGCGCGGGCACCCTGCCCCACTTGTTCACCACAGGTCATGTGAAACTGGCCGGTGATAGGGGCCGGGTCATAGCGCATCACGCCGCCAAAGCCGAAATTTACATGGTTGTAAGACAGCACGTCAAACGGCTCAATCTCGGCAAACAACGCCTTGAACGTCCCATCCCCGACCTTGATGTTGATGAACTCATCCGCGTCGATCATGCCCACATAATCGGCATTACGCACGGCGTTCAGCTTTTGTGCATAGCCAAAGGCCACATCAATCCGGCGTTCGGATTGCACCAGACAATTGGGATTTTCCAGATGCTGGATCACGCCCGCATTATCCAGTGCATCGAGCAATTCGCGCGAGCCATCGGTGCAATCATTCGAGAAGACAATAAATTGGTTCACGCCAACTGCGCGATGATGCGCCAGCCATTCCAACAGGAACGGGCCTTCGTTCTTCATGCAAACGACGATGGTGATGTTCATACTGCCCTCGGTCGATCTAACGCGACTGTTGATCCAAGACTAATCGGAAAGGGTGCGCATAAACAAGGTGTTTACCAAATCAACACGCAGCAGAGAGAAGGGATGTGGCGGAGCGACAGGGATTCGAACCCTGGAGACGGTCTCCCGCCTACACACTTTCCAGGCGTGCGCCTTCGACCACTCGGCCACCGCTCCGTAAGCGCCTCTTTAACGCCCGGTGTTGGACAACATCAAGCGGATTTTGTCGTCCGGCGCTAATCATCCAGATGTAGATGCACCCGGCGGTTCTGACGGCCTTTGTTTTCGATCTTTCCAAGGCGCACGCGACCGATCTCACCGGTGCGGGCCACATGGGTGCCGCCACAGGGCTGCAGATCGACCTGATCGCGCCCCTGCCCGATCCGGATCAGGCGCACCTGTCCGGTCCCGGTCGGGGGCTGAACCGACATGGTTTTGACCAGGCCGGGAATTGCGCGCAACTCGGCATCGGTGATCCACTCTTCGATCACCGGAAGATCGGCATCAATCATCGCGTTCAGTGCGTTTTCCAGTGGCATTTTGTCCGCCGGAACCTCAGGCATGTCGAAATCAAGACGGCCCTTTTCAGGGCTGATCGCACCGCCGGTGACAGGCAGGGGGATGACAACCGAAAGCAAGTGTAGCGCGGTGTGGACCCGCATATGCCTGTGACGGCGCCGCCAGTCGAGCGTCTGAATTACGTTGCTACCGACCTTGGGCAGTTCCAGCGGCTCGGCGGGGACAAGGGCAATCTGGCCCCCCTCTATCTTGACTGTTGTGGCGACCGCGAGGCTCCCGCCAATCCAGCGCAGTTGTCCGCTATCGCCCGGTTGGCCACCGCCAGTGGGATAAAAGACAATGGTATCCAGAATAACGCCACCTTCTGGAGTGATAGCGATCACCTCGCTTTCGACCTCACTCAGATAAGGATCGTCTCGAAACAGCAGCGCGCTCACCGATCGCCCCCGTCGCCAGCGGCGTCGCCGTCGGACTCCCGCTGGGTCTGCATGTCTTCGGCCTCGCCAGGTTCGATCTGTGTCGAAGCAGCCGGTGGGCCGGCGGGCATATCGGGTGCCCCCGGCAAGGCCTCGGGATTGCGGATCCAGATGTCGCGCTGCGAGAACGGGATTTCGATACCTTCCTCGACAAAGCGACGGGCGATCTCGTGGTTCATGTCGGATCGCACGGAGAGCACCCAATTGACGTCCCGCAGGATGGCGCGGATTTCAAAATCAAGCGAGTCCGAGCCAAAACCCTGGAACACGACATAGGGAGCGGGATTGGCCAGAACCATCGGATGCGCCTTGCCAACTTCCAGCAGGATATCTTCGATCTTGCGCGTGTCGCTGCCATAGGCAACGCCAACGGGAACAATAACGCGGCCCACCGTGTTGCCACGTGTGTAATTGGTGACCCGCCCAGCAACCAGATCGGCGTTGGGCAGAATAACGTCCGAGCGGTCAAACGTCTCGATCCGGGTGGAGCGCACCGAGATATTGCGCACGGTGCCGTGCACCCCGCCGACCTCGATCCAATCCCCTTCCGAGATGGGCCGCTCGATCAGCAAGATGATGCCAGAGACGAAGTTTTCGACGATTGTGCGCAGGCCAAAACCAATCCCGACCGACAGGGCCCCGGCGACAATCGCAATCGAACTCAGATCAAGCCCTGCGGAGGTGATCGCAACCAGTGCTGCGAGGAAAATACCAATGTACCCAACCCCGGAGACGATCGCATTGCGACCGCCCTGATCCAGCTTGGTTTTGGGCAGAACGGTGTTCTTCAGGGCCCCTTGCAGCAAACGCGTTGCCATATAGCCAATGGCAAAGACCACCGCGAAGGTCAGGAAAATCGTTGGCGATACCGTGACGCCACCTACATACACCCCTTCGGTAAAGCGTGTCCAAAGCTCTGACAATTGCGCCGGGCGGGCCCCCCAGGCCATTGCAAAGACCGGAACCGACAACAGCACAAGCGCCAGGCCGATCATCACCGGCACCAGCGATTCTGTCGCCTTGTCGCGGTTGCGGGTGATCGCCACATAGACCTCGACGATCAACCGTTGGAGTACCAGCAGGGCGGCCAGCAATTGAAGCGACAACAGCGTCGGGAACATCAGGAAATGGGCAAGTTTGAAATACCCGACTGCTGCCAGAACAGGCGACGCAATCCCCAGAATGGCCAGTGCAAGGGCCAGGAACTTGACGATGGACGAGCGGAATGTTTCTTCGCCATCTTCCTCAAGTGAGTTTTTGCAATGGCCCTGTAACAGGCGCGCCATCCGCAGCAACATCAGCCCGGCAATCGCAATGAACGGGAACAACACGACATTGATCGCCGTCTCGGTCCAGCCCGAGAAATCAGAGACCATCGTAAAGAAGAAATAGGCCCCCGCCACAAACCCAAGCGAGGCCCCGTAAAGGCGCCCCGAGCGCCGTTGTCCCGGGTCAAGGTTCAACGGCAATGTCCGTGCTTCACGCGCCGGGAAAATCCGCATTGCCAACCAACTGGCCAACAGGAAAGCAAAAGTCGGGCCAAGGATCGCGCTGATCATCTGCTCGCCGCGCAGCCCCACAAGATTGGTGAAGTAAGCCGCCTCAGTCAGAGCCACGACGCCCAAAAACGGCAGGAATACCGAGCCAAGCGAGAAGATGAACGCCCCGATCCAGCGTGCTGCACTCGGCTGATCGGTAAGAATCCAGTAGGTCGCCTTCTTGCTCCAGATCCGCCCCCGCGTCACCAGTACAAGCCCAAGTAAGATCAGCAAGGCGACCAACGGGAGGTCATTCTTGGCTTCGGCACGCTGAACCGAATTGTTCCAAGCCGCGCTGAATTCGTTACGTACAGAGGTTGCAGTCGTGTTGAGCGCAAGCCATCCCGCGGCCCAGTTGGTCGGATTTATAGGGGAAGGCCCAAGTTCCAGCAGTTCTTCAGCCTGTCGATCCCGTATGATACTATCAATACCGCTGATCAGACCATCGGCCCGGTTCTGGGCCAGCTCGGCAATCCGCACGGGGGCCTGCAATTCAGCCAAACGTTCGTTCAGCAGATCGCGGCTGCGCGCGATGTTGGGTTCTTCCTGACCGTCCTCGGGCACTGACCCAAGTGCATCAAGCTGGGTTTGCACCGTTGCAATCGCATTTGAGTTAATATTTTGTCCGGCCACAAATTGCTGGCGCCAGTCGGCCAGTTGCGCGCGCAGGTCTTCCAGTGCCGCTGTACTGGCCCGGCTGGCCTCGATGGCCTCGTCCGCGCGATCCGCGGTGCGTTGCCACGCCTCGTAATCGGGCAGCAGATTGGCGGCTTGTGCATGACCGGGGCTGGCCAGAAACAGGCTTGGCGTTGCCACCCCAAGGATCAGGGTCAGTGTCAGGCAAAGGATGCGCATGAGGGCAATCACTCGGTGAATACTCCGGGAATGCTGCGCGGGGCATGATCCAGCCAACTTGGTGTGGGCAGCTCTTTTTCCCGCAGGAATTCAGGATTGAACAGTTTGGACTGATACCGCGTGCCATAATCGCATAGCACGGTCACGATGGTGTGGCCCGGCCCCATTTCTTTGGCCATGCGGATCGCCCCGGCGATATTCACGCCGCTTGATGCGCCCATGCACAGGCCTTCTTCTTGCAGAAGGTCAAAGACAATCGGCAGCGCCTCGGTGTCGGGAACCTGCGTGACGAAATCGGGGGCCAGCCCTTCAAGGTTCTTGGTAATGCGCACCTGACCGATCCCTTCGGCGATGGATCCGCCTTCAGACTCCAGAACGCCGTCCTTGTACCAGGAATACAGCTTGGCCCCCATCGGATCGACCAGGCCGATCTTGACGCCTTTGGATTGCAGCGCCATTGCCACCCCGGTCAGTGTGCCGCCCGACCCGCAGGCACAGATGAAGCCATCCACCTTGCCATCGGTCTGCTCCCATATCTCGGGACCGGTGGTGTCGATATGCGCCTGACGGTTGGCGATGTTGTCAAACTGGTTCGCCCAGACCACACCATTTTGTTCGGTTGTTGCAAGTTTTTCTGCTAAACGCTCGGAATAGCGGACAAAATTGTTCGGATTTGAATAGGGGGCGGCGGGCACCTGCACCAGATCGGCACCGGCCAGACGCAGCATGTCTTTCTTTTCTTCGCTTTGGGTTTCCGGGATGACGATCACGGTCTTGAACCCCATCGAGGCCCCCACCAGCGCCAGGCCAATCCCTGTATTGCCCGCAGTACCTTCGACAATCGTACCGCCCGGGGCCAGCTTGCCCTTGGCAATCGCATCCTGAATGATCGACAGGGCGGCGCGGTCCTTGACCGACTGGCCGGGGTTCAGAAACTCGCATTTTCCAAGAATGGTACAGCCGGTTTCTTCGCTGGCGCGGCGCAGCTTGATCAGAGGTGTGTTGCCCACCGCAGCGGCCAGATCAATTGCGAATGCCATATTGCTATCCCTCGGAAATCACAGTGCGATAAGCTTTAGGACGCGCGCGCGAAAACCTCAAGCGGCAGCACGCAATCGGGAACGGTTTGCCAGAAGCCACATCAGCATCAGAACAAGCGGCCCGTTATTCGCCTCGCCCGAGGTCAGAAGGGCCGACGCCGCCTCGAACGGCAGGACATGAGTACGGATATCTTCATGCTCGGTTGAAAGCCCGCCTTGCCCCTGCGCCATATCAGGCAGGTTGCACAGGCCCAGATAGCAGTGGAAATACTCGCTTGAGGCCCCGGGCGAGCAATAGTGGCTTGAGATATGTTCCAGCCCGCGCAGGGCCAATCCAGCCTCTTCCTGGCATTCACGGTGGGCCGTTGCTTCGGGAGTTTCACCGGCATCGACACGGCCTGCCACCGGTTCCAGTACCCAAGGGCGGGCGTCGCCCCGCCCAAAGGGGCCCATGCGGAATTGTTCCACCAAAAGCACCCGATCCCGTGCCGGATCATAAGGCAGGACAATGGCCGCATCCGTGGCCACAAACACCTCGCGCGCTAGCAGATCGCTGACACCGCCATCAAACCTGGGGTGGCGCAATTGGTAGGACCGGGTCAGAAAGAACCCGGCATGGGGCGTGTCCACAAACGCCACCTCAACACTGTCATGCGAGCGATCAGAGCGGATATCGGCAGGTACGCTTGTCTGGGCGGCCGCCTGCGAAGCAGCGCGTGACATTATCATCGGCATCCGCCGCGCCAGGGTTGGCGCATCGATCTGCCCGGCATATCCCAATGCCTCGCGCAAAGCATACGGGGCAATGTCGGCCCAATTTCGTGCCCATGTATCGGCGTCCCAATCACCCGGCCAATCGGCCTGAGGATCTGGTCGGGCATAGATCACGGCACCGTCTGGTAGTGCATGTACGTGCCCACCAAGCGCCTCTTGCAACAGGCCCAACCCCGCCGCATCGCTGAGAATACCCTCCAACACGCCGCCCGATCGTTTCTCGGGCAAGGGAAAACATCGTCGATCGTCGGGTAAAGCATAGCCTTCAACCCGATGTGTCGTCCCGGACACCAATTGTGCCAAAGGGCCACATAAGAAGATCGATGCCATAAGAGAGCCCTAACGGCTGGCAAACCGGTTGGCGACGACGCCGGTTAAAATGCCGCCACCGATGATGATCCCGGCGACAGTGCCGTTCAGCAGGTATTGGCCGTAATCAATCGCGTTGTAAAAAACCGCGATCAACCCCTCGAACGGACCATCAAGACGCCGCGCCAGCGCATCGGCCAGCATCAGATTGAAACTTTGGACAAACAGTGCCCAAAACGTCAGGGCCGCAGCACCGGTAAGTCCACCGCTGAACGCCTCGACAAATCCACCCTGCACGCGCTTGCCCGTCACACGCCACCCACATAGCAACCCCAGCACCACATTGACCTGGTTGAACCAGCCAAACTGTGTCTGCTCGGGCAAGAGGGGGCGAATGGCTTCGGAGGCAAACCAGCCGACAATGGCGAGGCCAATGGCCGAAACCACTTTGGCAGAGGTGGGCATGTCATCTGTCAGGGGCATCTCAGGCGGGCCTTGCGATGGTAATCTGCACTACGTTGCAGTTACCCACCAAAAACGCCGAGGCACAAGAGGTGAGGTAAAAATTCCACATCCGCCGGAACCGGTCATCAAAGCCAAGCGCGGCCACCTGATCCCATTTTTCATTGAACGTATCGAACCACCGCCGCAGCGTCAGATCATAACTGGCGCCGAACTCTATGTTGCTGTGCAGGTCTAATCCGGCGCGCTCGGCCTGTTCGCGCAAGGTTGCCGAACTGGGTAACATCCCCCCGGGAAAGATGTATTTTTGGATGAAATCAACATCATTCCGGTAATCTTCAAAGCGATCATCATCTACGGTGATGATTTGAAGCGTGGCCATTTTGCCAGGGCGCAGGCGTTCGCGCACGGTGTCAAAGTAGATCGGCCAGTACTTTTCACCCACCGCTTCGAACATCTCGATGGAGGCAATTCCGTCATAGCTGCCACGCTCGTCACGATAGTCTTGCAATTTCAGATCAACGCTATCGGAAAGACCTGCTTTTTCAATGCGTTCTTTGGCATACTTCAACTGTTCCTCACT
>Ga0316205_10004701_pt1 | contig 11763 bp, 11 predicted proteins | sample 3monthpyrite_MG_FD_204941 | JGI IMG/M metagenome (GOLD analysis project Ga0316205, IMG submission 204941) | Microbial mat bacterial communities from mineral coupon in-situ incubated in ocean water Damariscotta River, Maine, United States -... | ecosystem: Environmental > Aquatic > Marine >... | reverse complement strand
TTCACAGCCACAAGCTCCGCGATGCACCATCCGGCGTAAAATATGATCGGCATCCAATACTATCTGATGGCTTGCATCACCTTTAATATGTGCAACAAACCCTACACCACAGTTCTCTGTTTCATTTACAGGATCATATAAACCATGTTTAGTTGGTAATCCGTATTGGTTTAAAACCTTGTTATTCTCGCTCATGCCTTGCCTCTAAGCATCCGGATCCTGGTCCGTTACGCTATTTAATTTTGTAGTCAAACCTGCCAAAAATTTCCAATGGCGGCCGGACATTTTAGCGGATGCGGGAGATAAAAAAAAGTTTATATAAAATTAAATATAATCAATAGGTTACATTAATTTCAGGCTATTAAGAAAGCAGGCTACTTTATTCTGAAAAAATTCTTATTTTTTATTAAAAACAGATAGTTACACCTAAAATAAAAGCTATTAGTCTAACGTATGTATTTTGAGAGGGTTATAACTTATTTTATATGAGGTTTTATTGCAGCAAAATTAAAATGGAATTCCTATAATCGAAATATCATCATCAGGCTCCAGGTCACCCAGAAAATGACGCAAATCCTTACTTAATTCACTAATTGAATCCTCAATCGAATCGGATGATTTTAATATTTCCAATAACTTTTCAGCACCATACATTTCTCCATCCTCATTCGGTGCTTCTATAATACCGTCTGACATAGCATAAACACCGGCGATACCGTTCATTGATAATGGCTCCACATTAATTTGCATTTGACTTGAATCCAGAATGCCCAACGGTAGATTAGCTGACTCGATTAATTTAATTTCACCCTGATTATCCTTGATAATAACAGGCGGCAAACCAGCGACAACAATTTCTATCGTTTCATGTTCATGACTGATGCGCATAAAACACGCACACATAAATTGTCCTGTGGGTAACAATAATTTCAATTTTTGATTAATCTCGCTGTAAATATCGACAATTGGACTGCCACTACTGACTTTATTATAAAAAATATCAGATGCTGGTAATGCACCAATGGCTGCACGTAAACCATGGCCAGTAAAATCACCCAGCATAATATAAAGATCATCATCCGGACTTTTACAAAAACATAACACATCACCAGAAAAATGGCCGCAAGCTTCAATCCATTTAATAATAACTTGAGAACCTGCATTATTACGTTGCGTAGCACTATCAAAAACATGCCGAGCAAGGCTTAGCTCTTCTTCAGTATCACGCTGATATCGCTCCAATTCTACCTGTAATTTTTTAATGCGTTGCATTGAGAATATACGTGCCAGTAAGATCCCGCGATCAAACGGTTTAACAATAAAATCATCCCCACCACTACGAATGCATTCCACAAGATCATCTTCACGCTCAAGGGCTGTTAAAAAAATAATAGGTACAAAGTGATCAACGGTTTTGGCTTTAATTTTTTTGGCACTTTCAAGCCCATTCATCCTGGGCATAATAACATCCATAATAACCAGATCAGGTTTATTAGTTATAAATTGATCCAATGCATCCTGACCATCAACAGCTTGATAAACAATGTGTCCATTTGCTTGTAGTAATAAGGCAAGCTGCTCACGACTGAATTTTTCATCATCAGCAACCAGTATTTTCCATGGGTCAGTTCCAAACAGGTCATCCGTTGAAATAGATTCAATTTCAATGTCACTATTAATAGCCGATGTAACCGCTTCTTCAAGTCGGTTACATAAAACCAGAATATGGCCAATTATATTATTATGAAGATCCGGTTTGGCATTCATTAATTCCTTGATACTATTTTCCATGTTACGAGAACACTTACTAATATCATTGAAGCCATAGGTGGCTCCTGAACCGGTTAAACTATGAACCAGACGATGAAACTTACTTATGTCAATCGTCATCACCCCACAGCTGACCAGCGCTTCAGCATCAGCTGTAATATTTTTTATCACATCAGGCAAGGAATCAACGTATTGTTGTTTTAATTGTTCTAACTTTTTTTGAAAATCGTCAGTCATTTAATACAAATTCCATGCAACAGGAGCGGGTTTCGTAGTCTCACACCACTTAATCGGCTGAATTGTAAAAATGTTTAAAAAAATACTAGCGACATTCGGCAAGTAATTGTTTTGCCATGCGTTCAGCCTGTTGGCCATAAGAACCACCAAATAAATTAAAGTGATTCAATATATGATACTGATTATATAGTATTTTTCTTATTTTATAGCCGTCATCCATAGGCCAGCTATTCTTGTAAGCATGATAAAATTCCTGACCAAAACCGCCGAATAATTCTGTCATGGCAATATCGGACTCTCTATCACCATAATAGACTGCCGGGTCAAATATAACTGGCTCGCCTGATTGATCATAAGCAGCATTTCCACCCCAAAGATCGCCATGTAACAATGAAGCTTGAGGTGTGTAGTCGGTAAAAAAATCGCCTACATGACTTCGTAATCTCTCACACAATTTCACAACGGATTGACCTATGCCATTGTGTGCCGCTAACTCAAGCTGATAACCCAGACGACAGTCAGCCCAAAATGATACCCAGTCAGTTTTCCAATCATTACATTGTAATGTTGCACCAATGGTATTGTCGCGATGCCAGCCATGTCTATCTGACGTAACACGGTGCAGCTTGGCAAGCTGTTCTCCCATTAAACCTGGATTTTTTATTCCTGTAAGCGAAAGGTATTCAAGTACAATAAATGCATGACTATTTGACGTACCCGTAAACAATACTTGTGGAACACGAATGCTATGGCTATTAAATAACTCCGTTAAGCCATCACGTTCCGCCTCAAACATAGTTAACTTTGCTGACTTATTAAATTTAATAAAATAGGATTGTCCATCGCCGCCAAGATAGTAGGCATCATTAATACTACCTCCACCCACATATCGCTTATGCTCAACTGAAAAATGATGCCCTGTATGGCGACTAATTTGTTGTGATATATCAGTCCAATTAATCATGGTTGCAACGCATGGAAACGAGCTATCAGTCGTCTACCTATACCTAGTTTATTAAAATAACGTTCAGTTTTTTTAATATCAAATTGCCATTTACAATCATTCTTTCCGAAATTCAGTTTTATGTCGCATTTTATTTGAGTTAACTGCTGTGAAATATATGCCATTTTTTGATGTTCAATCAATAAGTTTTTTATTCTGCTTACGCCTCGAATACTTAACGCATCTACTTCATCCAGTCGGTCATATAAATTATCGATAGAATAGAAATGCTGCAATAACAATTGCGCCGTTTTTTTACCGACACCTTTAACACCCGGAATGTTATCAACCGCATCACCTGCCAAGGCCAGGTAGTCCACCATTTGATTTGGAAGCACACCAAATATTTTTTCTGTGTGCTGACTATCAATAACTTTATCGTCCGAAAAATCCCACATATAATCTTTATTTTCGATCAACTGCAATAAATCCTTATCTCTTGAAACAATGATCATTTGGGTGTTTTTATTTCGAAATTTATTCGCAATACTACCAATTAAATCATCTGCTTCATAACGCCTACTCGCAACATCTTTTATACCAACGGCACGACATAACTGACGACATAACTGGAATTGATGTTTAAGTTCAGGCGGAGCAGGCTCACGATTTTGCTTGTATGCAGGGTAAATTTTATTGCGAAAGGAAGAATTCAGACTTTCATCAAATGCAGCAATAATATGAGTTGGCTGCACTCGTGTTAATAACTGCGCCAGAAAATAGGCGAAGCCATACACAGCATTTACTTGGTTTCCCTGTTTATCAACGATGCTATCATCCATTGAAAACCAGGCTCTAAATATATAAATACTGGCATCAATAAGGTAAAACTGTTGCATTATTTAACGCGGATTAAAATAGCACTAATATCGTTTTTAACCAGCCTGTTACGGATACCATTAATCTCTCGAATAGAGGCGAGCGGGCCAATCCTGACTCGATACCAGTCATCTCCATTTACTTCCACATCTTGTACGCCTGATTCAACACCAAGTAATGCTAGACGCGCTTTTAAGGATTCAGCTTCGTTGCGTTTTTTAAACGAACCCGCTTGCAATAGGTACTTATAATTTACCTTTCCAGCCCGGGCCTCCGCTTCACGTTTTACAATTTCCTGATCAGGTATCACAATTTCAGATTTTGGCAGTACTGTATAAAATTCATATCGCAAACCGGCATTTTTTTCTTTTTTGCTTGAGGTCTTCTTAATTATTTTTTTCTTTTGTTGCTTTTTAATAACAGTTGCATCATTTTTCGAAGATGAATTTATTGATTGCTGACTTAAGTAAACCAACAATGCAACTAACAAACCAATCATTAAGCCTGTGAGCAACCAAACCCAACCTGGAACCGGCTTCTTGTCAGGTTTGCGTTTACTATTTTTATAATCGCGAGGCATAATTACATAACCTCAGGGGCGGACACACCGAGTAAATTTAATCCATTTGCCAAAACTTGCTTGCTGGCTTCAATTAAATTAAGTCGCGCATCTCTTAGCTTTTCATCGTCAACAAGAAAAACATGTGCGTTATAATAAGTATGCAATGAATTAGCAAGCTCACGCAAAAAATGTGCTAACTGATGCGGCTCATGACTTAATGCCGCCTTTTCCAGTACTTCTGGGTATTTCGCCATGGCCAGCATTAAGTCTTCTTCATGCGACTCAGTAAGCAATGCCAAATTTTCTTGCCCTTGAACAATGTTTCTTTCAAAACCCTTGTCGCCTAATTGACGCAATACACTACACACGCGAGCATGTGCGTACTGAATATAATAAACCGGGTTATCGCTGGATTGTGATTTAGCAAGATCAAGATCAAAGTCCATATGTTGTTCACATTTACGCAGTACATAAAAGAACCGCGCAGCGTCATTACCTACTTCTTGACGTAATTCTTTTAGCGTCACAAATTCACCTGATCGTGTGGACATTTGAGCCTTTTCACCACCACGATACAAGATCGCAAATTGCACCAACAATACATCCAGTTTTGTATCATCATCACCCAGTGCTTTTAATGCTGCCCTAACTCTCGGCACATAACCATGATGATCTGCTCCCCACACATCAATGACGCGATCAAAACCACGCTCCAGTTTTTCTGCGTGATACGCAATGTCAGAGGCAAAATAAGTAGACTGTCCATTGTCACGAACAATTACGCGATCTTTTTCATCGCCAAAATCAGTTGAACTAAACCACAAGGCACCATTTTTCTCATAAACATGTCCAGACAATTTTAAACGTTCAATTACGTTATCAACCGCGCCTTTTTTCATTAGTGACCGTTCTGAATACCAATCCTGATAGATCACACCAAATTCTTTTAAATCATTTCTAATGTCATCAATAATGGTGTTTAAACCAAGATCAAAAACTTCATTGTATTTTGTTTCACCCAGACATTGTTTTGCACGATTGATAACTGCATCAATATATTCTTCCTTATCACCACCATCTGTCTCATCTGCTGGCAGATCTGCAAACACTACTTCACTACTGTAACGATAATCATCACCATTTTCTCGATGCAGAGTAGCGGCGATATCCCAGACATAATCACCTTTATAACCATTAACAGGAAAGGTAATGCTTTCGCCACTCAGATCAAGATAACGTAACCATAAACTGGCCGCGAGGATGTCCATTTGTCGGCCAGCATCATTGACATAATATTCACGGTGCACATTAAAACCCACTGCTTCCAGCAAGTCTGCGACACTTGCGCCATAAGCAGCGCCTCGACCATGGCCTACATGCAATGGTCCTGTGGGGTTCGCAGATACAAATTCAACCTGTACAGATTGCCCTGCACCTTTTTGACTACGACCATAATTTTTACCTTGTGTTTGTATTTCGCCGATTACTTGCTGATAAGAGCCTGATGCGAGGAAAAAATTGATAAATCCCGGGCCTGCAATTTCAGCTTTATTAAATGCCGTATTTTCTGGCAAACAATCAACGATTTTTTGAGCTAGTTCACGAGGATTACACCCGGCCGGTTTAGCTAACATCATGGCGATATTACAGGCAAAATCACCATGTGACTTATCACGCGTACGATCAATCTTAATAACCGGTTTTATATCACCTGGCAACGTTTCATTCTGCTGTAATTGCTGCAATGATGCCTGAATTAACTGTTCTAACTGAGTTTTCATTCTATTTTACTGGCCGAGTTTAACTATGTGAGTATTGATTTATCATGATATCAGGGCAGGGTTTAAAGGGGAAGATAAGAAGGGACTAACCGTCTACCACTTATATTTTTTTCAAAACATGTCCTGCGGATCAATATCCAAAGACCAGCGTACTGTGCCTGCTGTCTTTAATGCTTCAATTTGAATTATCCAGGATGAGATCAACTGATGTAAGTCAGCACGCTGATTGGCTTGCAATAATAGCTGCGCACGGTATCGCCCCGCGCGTTTTTCCATGGGAGCAGGGACTGGCCCCAATAACATGACTTTACTATCAGGTGATAATTCACGGGCTTTATTTGCCGCTTCACGTAAGAATTGCATCGGTTTATTTTTTTGTGTGGCTTCTGCCCGCAGTAATGCCAAATGTGAATACGGTGGCCATTGAACCAGTTTTCGTTCTTCAAGCAAGGCATTGGTTATTGCTCGATAATCTTGCTTAATCGCGTACTGCAATAAAACATGATCGGGGTGATGCGTTTGTATCAAGACTTCTCCGGCTTTCTCTGCTCGGCCGGCTCGACCTGCCACTTGCAAGATTAGTTGTGACATTCTTTCACCACCGCGAAAATCTGCACTAAACAATCCCTGATCGCTATCAAGCACCGCCACCAGGGTAACATTAGGAAAATGGTGTCCTTTAGCCAGCAGTTGTGTGCCCAGCAGTATCTGGTCTTCCCCCGATTCGGCCTGTTTTAGTTTACGCTCCATTTCACCCTTACGCCGAGTAGTATCACGATCGATGCGCGCAATACGAATATCAGGAAAGTGACGCTTCAAAGCTTCTTCAGTTCGCTCCGTACCCTGACCAATGGGACGTAGATCAGCACTGCCGCAATCTGGGCAATGTTTATCAACCTTTCGTTCAGTACCGCAATGATGGCAGCGTAATTGCTTACTTGCATGATGCAGGGTTAAATGGGCATCACACCGTTTGCAGCTCCCTACCCACCCACAATCATGACATAACAATGTTGGTGAATAACCACGCCTGTTCAGGAACAACAAAACTTGCCCCTGACGTTCAATATGTTGATTAATATGTTTTATTAAAACGGGTGATAGACCTTCATCCAATTGTTGGTGACGCAAATCAATCAAATGCATGTCCGGGTGCCTGGCTTCACCAGCTCGCTCTGGTAATTCCAGCATGGTATAGCGCCCTTCATCAGCATTCATCATGCTTTCTAACGAAGGTGTGGCTGAACCCAGAATGATAGGAATATTTTCGTGGCGTGCTCGAACAATAGCCAGGTCGCGCGCTGAATAACGAAAACCGTCTTGCTGCTTAAATGAGATGTCGTGCTCTTCATCAACAATGATTAAACCCGGCTTTTCAAGGCAGGCAAAAACAGCTGAACGCGTACCAATGACAATTTGCGCATCACCCGCTCTAGCTCGTAACCAGTTCTGAGCACGCTCTCCTTCACTTAAGCCCGAATGAAAGACCACAATGGGAACAGCAAAACGACGATTAAAGCGCTGTAACAACTGAGGCGTTAATCCTATTTCAGGTACCAGAATCAATACTTGTTTGCCCGCTGCCAATACTTCAGTAATAGCCTGCAAATAAACTTCCGTTTTGCCACTGCCTGTCACTCCATATAACAAAAAGGCTGCAAAGGCATTCTGATGATTACAGATCTTTTCTACTGCAGACTGTTGCTCCTGATTTAACATAAGCGGAGATTCCAGAACAGTTTCATCTAAAACATGGTTAACGGGTTGACGCGCCACCCAGCCTTTTTTTTCCATACTAATTAGTGATGTTTTACATTGACCCTGTGTCATTTTTAACTGCTCATCTGTTAATCCAGACGGGCTTTCGCGTAGGCATTGCAGCAACATAGCTTGGCGCGTCGCACTCTTCGGCAATTTATCTAACTGTTGTCCATCATCAGTTAATTGCCAGACAAATGTTTCCTTGCGTTCAACTACAGTGTCTTTGCGAAAATAAACGGGTAATGCCGAATGATAAACTTCACCCAAAGGATAGTGATAATACTGGCTTGCCCAACGACATAGCCATACCAAACCTTTATTTATGAGCGGCTTGCTATCTGGCACTTTAATCGCTGGTTTTATTTTAGACAGTTCAATCGAGGCCTCTACGCCTACTTCATCAATAATACCCATCACATACTTGCGGCCAAATGATACCCACAAACGCATACCTGGCTGCACAGCATCAACATCAATGCCTTCAGGCAATCGATAATCAAAACAACGTCTTAAGGGTACAGGTACGGCCACGCGTACTATATTTTTATCTGACATACGACTACTTTAACCCAGAATCATCTATTGAACGATATTTGAAAGAATTTTTTAGCCGTTACTAACAAAATCATTTGTTCCACCACGTCATTTAAAAAATGTGATGTAATAAACTACAAAATTGATAATGTGTGAGATAACAAACAAATTAATTGCCTTTTTATGTAAATAATTTGAATAAGCAGCCGACAAACAGATAAGTAAATAATACTTATAAGTGAATGTAAACTTTTATTTAACATGATTACTAATACTCTTTCAGCCAAAATCCTCGTCGTCGATGACCAAGAGATGAATGTCCGCTTATTGGAAAAAATACTCCAGCATGCGGGATATACTAACGTCACCACGACTTCGGATTCTCGTGACGTCGAAAAATTATACCTGGAAAACGATTATGATCTGGTATTGCTCGATATTCGCATGCCACACCTCGATGGTTTTGAAGTCATGGAGCAGCTTAACGAAATCGAAAAAGAATCTTACGTACCTGTACTCATCCTAACCGCTCAAAATGACCAGGAGACCAGACTTCACGCTCTGCAACTAGGTGCCAAAGACTTCCTTACCAAGCCTTTTGATCAAACAGAAGTATTATTACGTATTAATAATCTATTGGAAGTACGCTTGTTGCATCAACAACAAAGAAATTTGAACAAAGTACTTGATCAACGCGTACAGGAACGCACGCATGAATTAAATGATACTCGCCTCGAAGTCATTAGACGGCTTGGGCGTGCCGCTGAATTCCGTGATAATGAAACTGGGTATCACATTATCCGCATGAGTAAGTTTTCGCAAATTATCGCGCTTAACTATGGTTTAGATGAAAAACAAGCCGAATTAATTCTTAATGCCAGCCCTATGCATGACATAGGAAAAATAGGCATTCCGGATAACATATTACTCAAACCGGGGAAACTGGATAAAGAAGAGTGGGAAATCATGAAAACTCACGCTGCTATCGGTGCCGACATCTTGTCAGGTCACGATTCTGAGTTAATGGAAATGGCTAAGGAAATAGCCATGACTCACCATGAGAAATTTGATGGCAGCGGTTACCCTATGGGGCTAAAGGGACAGGACATCCCACTGACAGCCCGTATTGTTGCTATCAGTGATGTTTTTGATGCACTAACATCTGCACGACCTTATAAGAAGGCATGGCCTGCTGAGGAAGCAATAGCAGAAATAAAAAATTGCTCCGGCAAACATTTTGATCCTGAATTAGTCGAAGTTTTTGTACGCAGCCTTCCTGAAATATTAAATGTACGCTCTCAATACCAGGAAGAAGAACAGGACTTTGATAAAAACACTTTCAAACGTTTTCTATAACCAAAAATTTTCGAAGCCAGTTACCCTCACTTTCAGCTCTTATTAATACTCATAAATACTCCAGCAATGCCAGCTGTAGTTCCTACGCCTCTATTCAAGTAAAAAAATTACAACTCTTGTCAACCGATCTGATCCTGATGCGTTCTAAGGGGGGAGAACACACAAAACAACAGGAGCAAGACACATGAAAAACAAAATATTAACTGCTTGTAGCATTTTAATCCTCAGCACTACGAGTAACATTTATGCAGAAACAGATACCACTAGTACAGAAGACCGTGGGCAACTCATTGAAGACCGTTTTGATCAGCGCGGAAACAATATTGAAGACAGACTTGATAAGCGTGGTGACAATATAGAAGAACGTCTTAATCAACGTGGTGAAAATATGGAGGCCCGTTTTGACGCACGCGCAGAAAAAGCACGTGAAAACGGCAATGATGAACTCGCAGATCGTCTACAACAGCGTGGAGATACAGCCAATGCCCGCATGCAAAACAAAGGGGATCGAATCAATACACGTCTCGACAACAAGGGCGCTCGTGCTAACAATCGATTGACACAACGTGGCGTTGCATTACATCAGCGATATGACAAGCGTCAATCCAGAAAATAGATACCTTAATATTTTAACTCAAGGTATAACTGGAAAAGATATTCACTATGCAGCATGATTGTGTTATCGACAAAAAAATTGGCAAGGATCGTACTCTGGACAAAACACACGCACTGGATCAGTTTCTGTCACAGGTTGAACGCAGGGCTTTCAAGATAGCTAAATTAGCTGTTGGCAATCACGACGAAGCTCTTGATATTGTTCAAGACAGTATGTTTGCGCTTGTTCAGAAGTACGCCAATCGCCCATCTGAAGAATGGACACCATTATTTTATCGCATTCTTCAAAGTCGAATACGCGACTGGTATCGTCGAAACAAAGTTCGCACTACCTGGATGAGTTGGCTTGGTTTTCGTAAAGACAATGAAAACGATGAGCTTGAAAATGCACTTGAAGCGTTGCCTGATCCACATGGCAGAGACCCTTCTCAGGTTGCCGCCAATGAGCATTCCATGGAGGATTTAGAGGTGGCTATAAAAATTTTACCTCTCAGGCAACAACAGGCATTTTTACTACGTACATGGGAAGGCCTTAGCGTAGCCGATACGGCAATAGCTATGAAATGCTCACAAGGCAGTGTAAAAACACATCATTCCCGCGCAGTTCATTCACTACGTGAAACATTAAAGGAGCACTGGACATGAGTGAAAAAGATTTCCTCAATAAAGTCAAAAAACAGCTGGATGAACAATCAGAGCATCTTGATGCAGCAACGCTGTCAAAACTTAATCAGGCACGGCAAGCAGCATTAGCTCAAGTTAATCCAAAACCTTCTCGCTTGAAGAACAATTGGCTCCCTGCTAGTGGACTCGCAGCAGCTGTTTTATTAACCAGTGTTTTTTTATTCAGAAGTGAAGAAATAACCACAAACAGCAACCATGGCATGGATGACATAGAAATTATTGCATCCAGTGACAATCTGGATCTTTACGAACAACTTGATTTTTATATGTGGCTGCTTGAGGAAAACAATAGTGCAGGCTAATACCTATTTATTATTAGCGAGCCTGCTCAGCCTGCCAAGTATGTCAGTATATGCAGAAACGCAAAATAACACTTCCGACGAGGAAGCCAGTGAAGAACTGCTGGAATTTTTAGGACAATGGGAAAAGGTCGACGGCGAATGGATCGACCCAACACAGTTACAAGAAATAAGCATGCTCGACCGACAAAGCATGAAAGGTGATACCAATGATTAATAGCCGCTTAATATTATCCATTATCAGTGTTTGTATACTATTGCTACCGCTTCGAGTTATGTCATCAGATGAAGGCATTAATTGGAGTGATCTCAACGCACAGGAGCAACGCTTACTCAAACGAT
>Ga0316205_10004700_pt1 | contig 11764 bp, 11 predicted proteins | sample 3monthpyrite_MG_FD_204941 | JGI IMG/M metagenome (GOLD analysis project Ga0316205, IMG submission 204941) | Microbial mat bacterial communities from mineral coupon in-situ incubated in ocean water Damariscotta River, Maine, United States -... | ecosystem: Environmental > Aquatic > Marine >... | reverse complement strand
AATCAATCCGTCGATCACAATTTTAACAATATGACGCTGGTGATCTGATTGGCTCTCGATATCTTTTTTAGGTTTTAGCATAAAATAACTAGCGAGTAACATTACCCCAGCAAAAATCGCTAATTGCATAATTCCGGTCAAATAAGCCGAAAGCCAAGCGCCGCCATATGTGCCCATCATGCCGGGAATTCCAAACAGCCACACAGTGTTCCAATCAACTAACTTTTGCCGCATGTAAGGAAGCGAGCCGAGCAATGCGATTGAACCGACGATCACCAGTGAGCCAGCGATGGCGACTTTTTCCGGTTGATCAACTAAATAAACCAGTACTGGAACGGTTAAAATTGAACCTCCCGATCCCATCAAGCCGAGGCTTAAGCCGATCGCACAAGCGCCTAATAAAGCAAAGATATTTAGACCCATAACTTGACCTTTTGCCGTTCTATTAAAATGAGTGATTTATGACTGGACGTATTACAAGGAGTCGAGTGGTAATTTTAAATAAGAAACGCCATTGTCTTCTTTTGGCGGCATTTCACCGGCTCGAATATTCACTTGGACTGATGGTAAAATAAGATTTGGCATATCGAGCGTGGCATCTCGTGCACTTCTTAATTCAAAAAATTGCTCTTCAGTGGTGTCATTTCTTAGATGTATATTATTTTTTTGCTGAGCAACGGTGCTTTCCCACGCATAAACGTCTCGTCCAGGGGCTTTATAATCGTGACCAACAAATATTTTAGTGTCATCGGGTAGAGATAAAATTTTATGGATCGACTGAAAGAGGGTTTTCGCATCGCCGCCTGGAAAGTCGGCTCTGGCGGTGCCGAAATCGGGCATAAATAGAGTATCGCCAACAAACACTGCTTCGCCAACTTTGTAGCTTAAGCAAGCAGGGGTGTGTCCCGGCGTGTGTATGACGTTGATTTCTGTTTCTCCGATTTTAATCACATCGCCATCATTTAGCAGTTGATCGAATTGTTCACCATCCACATTAAATTCTTCTTCTAAATTAAAAACGCCCTTAAAGGTCGATTGCACTTGTTTAATATGTGCACCGATAGCCGTTTTGCCGCCGAGTTTCTGTTTTAAATAGGGTGCCGCTGACAGGTGATCAGCGTGTGCATGAGATTCCAGTATCCATTTTGTTGCTAATTGATTGGCTTGGATATATTCGATTAATGCATCGGCCGATTGAGTACTTGTTCTGCCAGAAGCTGAATCGAAATCGCGGACTGAATCGATGATGGCACATTCTTTAGTTTCTTTATCGGATACGATGTAAGTGACCGTGAAAGTGGCGTGGTCAAAAAAGGCTTTTATGTCGATGTTGTTCATATTAATTCCTAGGATGAACCCTACATTAGAATATCCTAATGTACACTTGTTTTAATAAGTCGTCAATTTTTTGAACCTATTACTCGAAAGCGTATGATCCTACTTTGAATTTTAGCTTATCTTATAGAAGAGTGGGGAAGAATGAACGGATTATTGAGTATGTTGTTGGATATGCAGTGATTTATTGGGTAAGGAGAAAGTAAATCGCTCTTGTGTGGTGAGTCATTCCATGGACTCACCCACTTTTTGCTCTTAGTTCTCTCATCATTTATAAACGATACTCCAAACCAAATTCAAGTTGATGCATTTTGAAGCTAATGGTTTGTGATGGGTCAAAACTAGAAGTACCTTCTACGTCAACTTCAGGCGCATACATTAAAAAGATTGGCTTGGTGTAATTGTATAACGCAAAATGCTAATTTAACCATTGCTAATATATCGACATCGAACTATAGTCTATAGAATTCGTAATTTAAATTTCAATAATAAAAAGGCATACATACATTCCCAATATTATTGGAGTCAGAGACTTTAATTGTGCTATAAACCCTCTTTTTATTGTATTTAATAGTCCTAGGAGAAGTAATCTATGACAGAATTCACACCTATTGCTGGACTTATCGGCGGCGGTATTATTGGATTGTCGGCAATTATATTATTGCTGTATAAGGGCCACTTAGCAGGGGTTTCAGGGATCTTAAATGGGGTTTTTAGTAAAGATAAAAGTGAATTTATTTGGCGAAGTTTGTTCCTGATAGGTATCGCTCTTGGTCCACTATTGGCAGGATTATTTGGTAGCCACCTGCCTGAACGCATTGATCTTTCATGGGTAACAGTGATTATTGGAGGCTTTTTAGTCGGATTAGGTACTAATCTTGGTAGCGGCTGTACTAGCGGTCATGGTATTTGCGGCATGGGACGTTTTTCTCTACGCTCGATTTGGGCAACTGTGACTTTTATGATCGTTGCGGTATTAACGGTTTTTGCTGTGGGATATTTACAAGGAGGTTCGTTATGAAGCAGTTGGTAGCGTTGATTTCGGGGTTAATTTTTGGTGTTGGATTAACGGTTTCACAAATGGTTGACCCTAACAAGGTAATAAATTTTTTGGACGTTACCGGGAATTGGGATGGGAGTTTGCTTTTTGTTATGGGAGCGGCAACCACCCTTTTTAGTGTTGCATATTGGTTATTGATTAAAAAAAGAACGGTTTCGCTGAGCGGTAATCCCATCAATATCCCTAGTATAACGAGGGTTAATCGGCAGCTTATTATTGGTGCGTGCACTTTTGGGTTGGGTTGGGGATTAACCGGTATTTGTCCGGGACCTGCGATTGCCAATATTACTGGCGGCGAACCTAAGATATTGGTGTTTGTTGTGGTGATGGTGATTGGAATGAAATCTTCTGAATGGTTGAAGAGTAGGTTTTTAGAGAGGGGAACAAAATCATAACCCTGTTCCTAGTTCCAATGCACCTGCGTTGGAATTCATACTACGTTTAAATTTGAAAAATCCGTCTGCCTTGCCACGCTGGAGCATGGCAACGAGAAAAAATTAAACAAGCTTTTTGATCTTAAACCAATCCAGCGTTTGAAATTATACCTCAGCGTTATGATAAATATTTTGTACGTCATCCAGTTCATTTAACATAGCGATAAATTTGTCGAACATTTCCATATCGTCTTCTTTTATTGGTGTGGTGTTTTGCGGAATAAACTGGATTTCGTCCACTTCAAAATCAATCTCACCGAAGGCTTCAGCTAAAGCTTGTTTAGCTTTAAAGTATTCATTGTGTGGCGCAAATACAGTGATGTTGCCGTTTTCATTTTCGATATCAGTCACATCTACATCGGCTTCCATTAATGCTTCTAGCGTGGCATCTTCATCGTCATTTTTAAATACCAAAATGGCACTATGATCAAACATATGGCTAACACTGCCTTGAGTGCCTATTTTGCTGTTTGTTTTAGTAAAACAAACTCTTACATCACCAAAAGTTCGGTTGGGGTTGTCGGTTAAACAGTCGACAATTACCATACAATTGCCCGGACCATAACCTTCGTAACGTGCTACGGCAAAGTCTTCGCCGCCGCCACCTTTGGCTTTATCCACCGCTTTATCAATCACATGACTTGGCACCTGATCTTTTTTTGCACGGTCAATTAACGCTCTCAAAGCTAGATTGCCATCGGGGTCAAAGCCTCCGGATTTCGCACAGACATATATTTCTCGACTATACTTGCTATATATCTTGGCGTTGGCATCTGAGGTTTTTGCCATAGATTCTTTGCGATTTTGGTAGGCTCTGCCCATGATTGTTCCCTAAATGCTTTCTATAAAGAGCGGATTTTACAACGCATGAGATAAAGATGGAACCTCGGATTATCACTGTGAATCATGTTTTATGATCTGGCGTTAATGAGGCTATTCGCTTTTCGTCACAAAGCTCTGTATAGTGCGCGAAAATTTTATGGATCGGTTAATTCTAGATTAATGAGTAACCAAAGCATTTTCAATCTTTAGTGGTGAAGGATTTTGCGACGGTTTTGATTTTGGAGTAGTGATGTTTACAGATGATTATTGCACCCGAGAGGGCGAAAATATTCTATTTTCTAAACAGCAAGGTAGTGATTTTGCTAAACGAATAGCGGGCGATTTCAATCCATTGCACGACATCGATAACAGTCGATTTTGTATTCCAGGTGATTTATTGTTTGCAGTAATGCTGTCACAGTTCGGCATTAGCCGCGAAATGACGTTTGATTTTCAGGGAATGGTAAGTGGTGGAATGCCCATCCAGTTCACTGAATCAGATAAAAGCATTGCCGCAAAAAATGACAAAGACAAGCAAGTATTACATGTTTCACGGGACGGAGACATTACTCAAAATAGTATTTTTGTTGAAGGATTGATCCGCGCTTACGTGGCTTTTTCTGGCGAGACTTTTCCACATACCATCATCAAATTAATGAAAGAAGAGGGGATGATGATCAATACTCGCAAACCGATGGTCATTTATGATCAAATGACATTGTCTTTTGAGCGATTTTCAGAGAGTGCTCCACAGGTAGAACTACAGAATTGCCATTTTGACGTAAATGGAAAACGCGGTATGGTGGTGATGGATTTTGATCTACTTGCGGATAATGAATCCATTGGTAGTGGTCAAAAACAGATTATTATGAGTGGCTTACGTCCCTATGAGCAGTCAGGAATTGACTATTTGGTTGATACTTACAATGCAGGAAAAGCTGCTTTTAATCAGGGTTAGACCAAAAGACTTCTGAGTATTCATTATCTCAGACTTTCTGAGCTATTTTTTGTTTTATTGTGCAGTGCAAAGAACTCACTAAAATGGGTTTAATATCCAAATTGATGTCAAGCTTAATGGGGGGCGTAAAAGCCCTTGATTTTGAGTACCAAACTAACCAGATCAATAACTTTTGTTCATTTTATGCTCAATGAGTGTGTTCAGATCAATATTTTTTCTAATTTTTGGTGACATCTAAGGTAATAACCTAATAGTATAAGCACGAATCGACTAAACTAGGCTCGAAATAAAGGTATTGAACAACCTTTGATAACGAGGCGCAGTTGAATTGCCAATTGCGCAGACTGATAAATGATATAAGCGGGATAAAGAATGTTAGAAAACTACTTACCCATACTTGTTTTCATCGTGATAGGCCTTGGTTTTGGTGCCTTCCTAGAAATCGTTGGCTATTTTGCCGCTCCCCGTAAAGAAAATTTCGATAAAAATCTCCCGTTTGAGTGCGGTTTTGACGCATTTGAGGATGCTCGGCATAAATTCGATGTTCGTTTTTATCTGGTAGCCATCCTATTTATTATTTTTGACCTTGAAGTCGCGTTTCTATTTCCTTGGGCGGTGGTTTTCCAAGAATTAAGCTGGTTTGGAATTGGCGCAATGGGTGTGTTTTTAGGATTACTCGTCGTTGGCTTTATTTACGAATGGAAAAAAGGAGCGCTCGAATGGGAGTAAAGCAAAAATATGATCCTTCGGCAGCTAATCCACTTGTTTCACCCACATTGCCTGAATTGGAAGAAGCATTATCTAAAGAAAACGGTGGTGTAAAACAGTCTGGTAAAGGATATCTGGTAACTGGCGTTGATACTTTAGTTAATTGGGCAAGAACCGGCTCCATGTGGCCAATGACTTTTGGTTTGGCTTGTTGTGCCATAGAAATGATGCAAGCAGGCGCTTCGAGATATGATTTCGACCGATTTGGTGTGGTATTCCGTCCTAGTCCTCGTCAGTCGGATGTAATGATAGTCGCAGGAACCTTGACCAATAAAATGGCTCCAGCACTTCGCCGAGTTTACGATCAAATGCCTGAGCCTAAGTGGGTTATTTCTATGGGGTCATGTGCGAATGGTGGCGGTTACTATCATTATTCTTACTCTGTGGTGCGAGGATGTGATCGAATTGTTCCAGTTGATATTTATGTGCCCGGATGCCCACCTACAGCTGAAGCGCTTATGTTTGGAGTGATCCAATTGCAAAATAAAATAAAACGCACCAACACCATCATGAGACAAGTCTAAATTAGACAGGTTCTAAATTAGACAGGCATAGGATAGACGGATACAAAGAGTTAATGGCTAATATATTTTCAAAATTAAAAGAATCTGTTGAACAGCATTTTAACGAAAAAATTGTTGGGTTAAGTGATGCGTTGGATGAATTAACCATTGAAGTAAAATCCGATGCTCTAATAGATATATTAAAAGAGCTGCGAGATGATGATGATTTTCAATTCGAGCAGCTTATCGATATTGTTGGTATCGATTATTTGACCTACGGTTTGGATGAATGGTCAACCCAGAAAGCCTCGAGACAAGGCTTTGAAAGAGGACGTCAAGATACGCCAGAAAGCAGTTGGCAAAAGCCTCGGTTTGCGGTGGTATATAACCTATTGTCGGTGACCTTAAATCACAGAATTCGAATAAAAGTTTTCGTTGAAGAAGAGTCGATGATTGTGCCAAGTGTGGTTGAACTATGGAATGGCGCAAATTGGTTTGAAAGAGAAGCTTTTGATCTTTTTGGGATTTTATTTGACGGACATCCTGACTTACGAAGGTTGTTAACTGATTACGGATTTATCGGACATCCGTTCCGTAAAGATTTTCCTGTGATTGGCGAATTAGAAATGCGCTATGACGAAGAAACCAAACAGTGTGTTTACGAACCAGTCACTATCGAAGAAAGAATACTAGTACCAAGAGTAATAAGATAAAAATCATTAAGAAAGTGAAAATTTTGAGATAGTGGAAAACGAATATAAGCTCCGTGCTCTTCGTGTCTCCTTGGTGAATATGTTTAAAATACGAAGTGATAACAAAAGTAAATTTTTATGGCTGAAATAGAACACTACACCTTAAACTTTGGACCACAACATCCTGCAGCTCATGGTGTGCTTCGTATGATCCTTGAAATGGATGGTGAAGTCATTGAACGTGCTGATCCGCATATCGGGTTATTGCACCGTGCTACTGAAAAATTAGCCGAGATCAAACCTTATAATCAAAGTATCGGTTATATGGATAGACTCGATTATGTTTCTATGATGTGTAACGAACACGCCTATGTGCTTGCCATCGAAAAACTTTTACAAATTAAAGTACCTATACGCGCGCAATATATTAGAGTGATGTTTTCTGAAATTACTCGACTCTTAAATCATCAAATGTGGTTAGGTGCGCATGGTTTGGATGTCGGTGCCATGACAATGTTTCTCTATTGTTTCAGAGATCGAGAACCGTTAATGGATGCTTATGAAGCGGTTTCTGGCACTCGTATGCATGCCACCTATTTTAGACCGGGAGGCGTTTATCGTGACTTGCCAGACACTATGCCGCAGTATGATAAATCACCTTGGCGAAACGCTAAAAAATTAAAGTCACTGAATGCAAATAGACAAGGTTCGTTGCTCGATTTTCTTTGGGATTTTACCGAAACTTTTCCAAACGCAATTGATGAGTATGAATCGTTGCTAACCGAAAACAGAATTTGGAAACAGCGCTTAGTTGGAATTGGTGTTGTATCGCCTGACAGAGCATTTCAATTAGGTTTGACTGGACCTATGTTAAGAGGCTCAGGTGTTGCCTGGGATCTGCGCAAAAAACAGCCATATGAAGTTTACGCAGATATGGATTTTGATATTCCGGTTGGGCGAAACGGTGATTGTTATGATCGTTATTTGGTTCGAGTGGAAGAGATGCGTCAATCAAACCGTATCATTCGTCAATGCATCAAATGGCTAAAGGAAAATGAAGGTCCGGTCATTGTCGATGACCATAAAATATCGCCACCGAGTCGCACCGATGTTAGAGAAAATATGGAGTCTTTGATTCATCATTTTAAACATTTCACAGAAGGCTATTGTGTGCCGGAAGGTGAGGCTTATGCTGCGGTTGAGCACCCTAAAGGTGAGTTTGGGATTTATTTAATGTCAGATGGCGCAAATAAACCCTATCGAGTAAAAATAAGAGCGCCAGGTTTTGCTCACATGGCGGCGATGAATGAAATGGCGAAAGGACATATGCTTGCCGATGTGGTCGCGATCATCGGAACGATGGACGTCGTATTTGGGGAGATAGATCGCTAATGACTGATTTGAATTACGATAAGTCTTTACATCTTAAAGAGTTGATCCCTCAGTCGGCAATTGATGAGATTGAAGTGTGGATAAAAAAATATCCCGCCGAGCGAAAACGCCCTCCAATCATGCCTGCGTTGAAAGTTGTACAAGAACATAATGGTAATTATTTGACTACCGAAATGATGCAAGCGGTAGCAGAATATCTTGATGTACCGCATGTCGCTGTTTATGAAGTAGCGTCTTTTTATAGCATGTTTAATTTGAATAAAATGGGCAAGCATGTTTTGTCCGTATGTACCAATATTTCATGTTCACTTCGAGGTTCAAATAAAGTGGTTGAACATTTGCAAAATCGCTTAAATATTAAATTAGGTGAAACAACCCAAGATGGATTGTTCTCGCTTAAAGAAGTCGAATGTATGGCCGCCTGTGGTGGTGCGCCTATGTTAGAAGTAGATAAAATATATCATGAAAATTTAACCGAAGAAAAAATTGACCAGATCCTTTCAGACATAGCCGCGCAAGAAATGCCTGCTGCTGAAGAGGAGCAAGAATAATGGCCAATGAAGTTTGTTTTAGAACCCTGCATTTAGAAACGCCTTGGTCACTCGAAGCTTATGAAAGTGTCGGTGGCTATTCTAGTTTACGAAAAATTATTGCAGGCAAACTCGATCACGAAAAAATTATTGACGAGTTAAAACTTTCAGCACTACGAGGACGTGGCGGTGCAGGTTTTCCTACGGGTTTAAAGTGGAGTTTTATGCCGAGAAATATGCCAGGGCAAAAATATGTCGTGTGTAATTCTGACGAAGGTGAGCCGGGCACATTTAAAGATCGCGATATTCTACGTTACAACCCACATCAACTCATTGAAGGTATGGTGATCGCGGGATTCGTTATGAACGCTACTGTTGGTTATAATTATTTGCGAGGTGAATTTTACGAGCCATTTGATCGTATGGAGCAAGCGCTTGCTGAGGCAAGAAAATTAAATCTTGTCGGTGAGAATATTTTAGGTTCTGATTTTAGTTTTGAATTACATAATCATTTGGGCGGCGGCGCGTATATCTGCGGTGAAGAAACGGCTCTCATTGAATCCTTAGAAGGTAAAAAGGGACAACCAAGATTCAAACCACCTTTTCCCGCAAATTATGGGGTTTTTGGAAGACCGACGAATGTAAACAATACTGAAAGTTACGCGTCTGTTCCTGCAATTTTAGAAAATGGTGGACAATGGTTTTTAGATTTAGGCAAGCCGAATAATGGCGGAACGAAAATATTTTCGGTATCAGGTCATGTGAATAATCCAGGTAATTTTGAAGTGAATTTAGGCACACCGTTTAAAGATCTGTTGGAAACGGCTGGCGGCGTTTTAGGCGGTAATAAATTAAAAGCAGTGATCCCCGGGGGTTCATCATCACCGATTTTACCGGCGGATATCATGATGGATTTGACTATGGATTATGATTCGATTGGCGGAGCGAAATCGATGTTAGGTTCAGGTGCCGTAATGGTATTAGACGAGTCAACCTGTATTGTTGAATTAGCGGCTCGAACTGCGCATTTTTATTACGAAGAATCCTGCGGGCAATGTTCACCTTGTCGCGAAGGAACCGGTTGGATGTCGAGAGTGATCCATCGTATCCTTAATGGTGAAGGTAAAGCTGGCGATTTAGAAAATTTGGAACGAGTCGCTAAAAATATTCAGGGGCGAACTATTTGTGCGCTGGGTGATGCTGCCGCGATGCCAATCATCGGATTTTTAAAATACTATAAGCATGAATTTGAGTACATGATTGAGCATAAAAAGAGTATGGTAAAAAATTAGAGCTTTAAACGTAAGTATTAGAATTTAACTTAATTTATCTTTAGTTTAGTTTAAATTGGTTTAGTTTGGAAAACAGGTAACGATAAGAAAGAATGGGCAAAGTAAACATAGAAATTGATGGCAAAAAACTTGTCGCTAATGTCGGTTCAATGATCATTGAAGTGGCAGACGAGGCGGATATCTATATCCCTCGATTTTGCTACCATAAAAAATTATCAGTCGCCGCAAACTGTCGAATGTGTATGGTTGATGTGCCAAGTTTGCGTAAAGCTGTTCCAGCTTGCGCCACTCCAGTTGCGGAAGGTATGGTGATCCAAACACAATCTGAATTGGCCATTGATGCACAAAAATCAGTGATGGAATTCTTACTGATTAATCATCCGCTGGATTGTCCTGTTTGCGACCAAGGTGGTGAGTGTGAACTACAAGATTTATCTGTTGGTTATGGTGAAGACGTTAGTCGTTATGTTGAAGGCAAACGAGTTGTTAAAGACAAAAATTTAGGTCCTTTGATTGCGACGGATATGACTCGTTGTATTCACTGCACACGATGTGTTCGGTTTGGACAAGAGGTCGTTGGCATTCGAGAAATGGGCGCGACTGGTCGAGGGGAACATGTTGAAATTGGTACTTATATTGAATCGACAATGGACTCAGAAGTGTCAGCGAATATTATCGATTTATGCCCTGTTGGCGCATTAACAGCAAAGCCGTCTCGTTATAAAGCGCGAGCGTGGGAGCTGCAAGAGTCACCGTCGATTGCCGCTCATGATTGTTTAGGATCGAATGTGAATGTTCATCATCGACGCGGAGAAATTATTCGAGTCGTTCCAAGAGAAAATGAATCGATCAACGAAGTTTGGCTGTCAGATCGCGATCGTTTTTCTTATCAAGCATTAACCGAAGGAAAACGACTGCTTAAACCAAGGATCAAAAAAGATGGACAGTGGCAAGATTGTGATTGGCAAACGGCGCTAAATTTTGCGGTTGCCGAAATGAAGCGAATTATTGGCGCGTCTAAAGGCGAAAATTTTGGTGCAATTATCGGTAACAGCTCGACTTTGGAAGAAAGCTTTCTTGCACAAAGATTGATCCGAGGAATGGGCTGCAACAACATTGATTTTAGAACTCGCCGCAGAGATTATTCTGGTGATAGCAAAGGCAATACTCGATCGGGATTAAATTTTCCGTTGCAAGATCTGGATCATATGGACGCGACATTATTAATTGCAGGTGACATCAGACACGAACAGCCACTTGCTACTTTAAGAGTTAGAAAAGCGACAGGTTTTGGAAAGGCGATGGCAATCAATCCGTTTGATGGAGAATATAATTTCCGTCTAACTTATGAAGTGCAACCTGAGCCGCATTTACTTGCGCAAGAATTCGCCAGCGTGTTAGCCGCTGCGGCAAAACAAAACACTGAAGTTTTAAATGCCGAAGAAAAAGACTGGCTTAAAGATGTGACATTTGGAGACGTGCATACTTCAATCGCAAAGGAATTAATTTCTGGTGAGCAAAGTTGTATTTTGCTTGGTGTGTATGCGCAAGAGCATCCACAAGCTGAAATGATCAACTGGCTTGCGGAGCAAGTCGCTAAAGTGACTGATTCAAAATGGGGCTACATGACTCAAGGTTGTAATGCCGCTGGAAACAAATTAGCTGGCGCTGTACCAAATCAATCTGCAGTTGGCGGTCGAGCGACTGAAGGCAAAAACGCCAAGCAGATGCTCAAAGACGGATTAAAAGGTTATTTAATTCATAACTGTGAGCCTGATGTAGAAAGCTTATGGGCAGATGAAGCGTTAAAAAGTTTTCAAAATGCCGAATGTGTCGTGGCACTTACCTCTTTTGCGGATGGCAGAATGAGCGATTACGCGACTGTGATGCTACCCATTGCGGGCAATTTTGAAACGTCTGGCACATTTATCAATGTTGAAGGACGTTGGCAGTCATTTGCTGCGGCGGTGGCTGCTCC
>Ga0316205_10004697_pt1 | contig 11768 bp, 12 predicted proteins | sample 3monthpyrite_MG_FD_204941 | JGI IMG/M metagenome (GOLD analysis project Ga0316205, IMG submission 204941) | Microbial mat bacterial communities from mineral coupon in-situ incubated in ocean water Damariscotta River, Maine, United States -... | ecosystem: Environmental > Aquatic > Marine >... | reverse complement strand
GGTGCATAGCGGTTGTAGTAGTTATTACCATAACCATTGCCATAATAATTGCCATATCCATTACCATAATAATTACCATAGCCGTTACCGTAACCTCGAAAATTGCCGTTACCGTATCCACCGCCATTCATGCGACTACGGGTGCCAATGCTGAATGACATGTTGCCGTCGCCCCAGCCGTTTCCATAGCCATTTCCGTAACCGTTTCCGTAACCATTACCATAGCCGTTATTACCCCAGCCATTGTTGCCCCAACCGTTATTACCCCATCCATTATTCCATGGCGTCCACCATGCCTGAGCAGAACTAATAGGAAGAACAACGGCGATAATTGCAATTGTGATAAATGATTTGATTTTCATATGTATAACCCTCGCCTAGAATTTGCTAAAAACAAACAACAGGTACTTATTGCTGTGTACAAACTAAAGATTACTAAATATTTTCAACGCTATCAATACACCAAATAATAGTTTTTATTGATCTATGTTAATCAATTGCGTTCTAAATAGCCTAACTAAATAAAATGACTCAATAACTTTTATCAAATAAAAATACGACCACATTGTGGTCGTTTAATCAAAACTCAATTGTTACAACTGCATAGTCGTGATCGCGATATTTTCTCTACTCTCCATCACCTCATATACCCCGCATGCGTCTCTTTTTTTTATGTTGAGGAATCAGTCAATATTGTAATTATTTCTGCTTTCATATTTGCTTTAACAAGTATTTTTTGTGTTTTAAGTTCACCTTGTTTTTTTGCTAGCTGCTCAATGACTGCCAAATCTGGCTTGTTAATATGCATATTGTTACGCAGCGATTGTTTGGAATTTTTCTTTTCAGTCCGTTAGATCTGTAAATTTATCTCCGTGTTATAACTAGATTTAACGATTCTTCTCACCGATTAACCGCACAATTGCACCATCACCGACGTGGTACTTACCTTCATTCAGGTAGACAATTTTCTCATAGACTTCCTGAATATTTAGACGAGTAAAATCATCTTTTAGTTCTTGTTCGGAAAACAACATATCAATGACGGGTGGCCCACCACTGGGATAATCCAGTTGTGCTTTATTAAACGCCTCCATAATAATCTTTCCACCAGGTTTTAAGGCATCCAACATTTTATGGTGCATGGTCTCTCTCGACTCAGAAGGATAATGCACATAAATGGCAACCACAGCATCAAATTCTTCTACGGGCCAATCCCAATCATTGAGATCAGCACAAATCGCATTGATGTTTACATTAGCTTCTTTCGCGAGTGCAGTGATTTTTTCAATTGCAACATCCGAGTAATCGACCGAGGTAACATCAAAACCTTCCGATGCCAACCAAACACCATTGCGACCCTCACCATCTCCTACCACTAGTACTTTTCCTTCAGGTTTAATTAGGTCAACAACCTCCGTTAAAAATACATTGGGGGTATTACCATACGCTAAACCTTCTTCTGCATAACGTTCATTCCAGAAATTTTTCATAAATAACCTCATGTAAAGTGATAGTTTATTCACCAATAACGATACTAAATAGTATAGCTAAACGAAAGTAACTCAAAGACCTTTATCAAATAAAAAAAACGACCACATTGTGGTCGTTTAATCAAAACACAATTATTACAATTGCTTAGTCATGATCACGATATTTTCTGTGCTCTCCATCATATCGTTTATCACGCATGCTTCTCTTTTTTTTGCGTTGAGAATCAGTCAGTATTGCATTTATGTCTGCTTTCATATTTGCTTTAACAAGTATTTTTTGTGTTTTAAGTTCACCTTGTTTTTTTGCTAGCTGCTCAATGACTGCCATATCCGGCTTGTCAGCATGCATATTTTCACGCAGTGATTGTTTAGTCTTTTTCTTTTCGTCTCGTAAAGCACTAAATTGGTCACTGTATTTATCAAATACACCACGCACATTAGTAGCTTGCTCCTCACTCAGATCAAGATGTCGAATCATACGCTCCATACGTTTTTCCATCCCTTTTTTATGTCGTTCACCACCTTGTTTACAATACTTACTTTTATGTTTACCTTCTGATTCGTTGTAATCGCCACTCGCAATTGCCAAACCACCTAAGCCGAGCCCACCAAGGGCAAGACTACCTACTAACGCTGTTGTAATTAATCTATTCATATCATTTCTCTCCAACTAAGTTAAATTTATCAGTTCTCTGATGAGCTAATCATATTAGCTATACCTGTATAATTGGGTAATAAAACCGTAAATCTCTGTAAAGATTTGTAAAGATAGGACTTTTAGTTAAATAACTGGTTATAATTTAAAACAATATAAAGCACTAATAGAATTATTTGTACTCTAAAATTATGAATAGAATTTTACTCGCCGATGACGATGTCGAACTTAGTGATTTACTGGTTGAATACTTAACCGGTGAAGACTTTGTTGTCGATGCTGCGTACGATGGCAAAACGGCATTACAATTGGCGAGTGCTAACCAATACGATTTACTTGTATTAGATGTCATGATGCCACATTTAAACGGTTTTGATGTTCTGCGCGAACTACGATCAACATCATCACTACCAGTATTAATGCTAACCGCGCGTGGCGATGACGTAGATAATGTTGTCGGTCTTGAACTTGGCGCAGATGATTACCTTGCTAAACCTTGTAGCCCGAGAGTACTAGTCGCTCATATACGCGCCATCTTACGACGAACCGATACTACCGATACTAAACAGCATCAACCACAACGGTGTATTGAGCTTGATGATATCATGCTCGATAATCAAAGCAGGCAAGTCACTGTAAATAACAAACTCGTTATGTTAACAAGTACCGAGTATCAGGTTCTAGAATACTTATTAGAACACGCAGGCAACATTGTTAACAAAGAAGTCTTATACGAATACGCATTAGGTCGAAAAATTAGTCCCTATGATCGAAGCCTTGATATGCACGTAAGTAACTTAAGAAAAAAACTCGGTCCTTTATCTAATGAAGCCGATCGTATAAAAACAATCCGTAAAGTGGGTTACCAATATGTTAGATCAACTCATGAATAGCCTATTCTGGAAAATATTTATTACATTCTGGTTTGCCTTAATATTGTTTACGGCTTTGAGCCTCACTTATACCTCCCATTATCTTAAAACAACACGCAGTGAAATAGAGACTAACCAACCACGAATCCACTTACAAAACCATATTGCCGAGGTTAACAGAATTGCGCAATCACAAGGCATCGATGCTGTAAGAAAATGGCTGATTAAACTCGACCATGAAGTAGCCGTTCCTCATTTACTGATCGATGAAAATGGTAATGACTTACTTAAACGCGAAGTACCAAATCGTATTCTTCGCAGAGTAAACCGACGCAACGCCAAGTATGATTATTATTCTGATGACAGTAACCATGCCGAGAATGGTAACCATGACGATCATGAATATAAACGTCGCACACGTCATAGGCCAATTATTATTGATCACATGCGCTATCATCTAGTACCCGATCACAGAAGCATTACTCTAGACAGAGTATTGAATCGACCCAAAGTAATTACTATTCCACTGATTGTAGCTACGCTAATTAGTGGTATTATTTGCTTCTTACTAGCACGTTATTTAACCTCACCTTTAAGTCGGTTACGCGCAGCGACTAGCGCAATGGCAAAGGGCAATCTAGATTATCGCGTTGCTCACACAATGGGTAGACGTAAAGATGAAATAGTTGAACTCGCTATCGACTTTGACAACATGGCAACTCAATTACAAAAATTACTAAGCTCTCATAAACAATTATTACGCGATGCATCTCACGAATTACGCTCGCCACTTGCACGTTTACAAGTTGCATTAGGTCTGGCACAAAAAAAATCAAATGGAGAAATAGACAAAGAATTATCACGAATCGAACTTGAAACAGAACGACTCAATGAATTAATTGGTCAACTCTTATCATTAGCGAGATTAGAAACCAATACTTCAGAAATACAATTTGAAAAAATTAATTTAGCTACCCTACTTACCGAAGTTGTTGACGATGCACAATACGAAGCCGTCTCCAAGAAAAAGCAGGTTAACTTAAAAAATAAAGTCGACTGTCAGATAAAGGGTAACCCGATGTTATTAAAAAGTGCGATGGAAAATGTTATACGAAATGCTATTCGTCATACAGAAGTCAATACAAGTGTAGATATTACAATGCAAGCCGGTGACAACAACCAAATGCTAATACAAATAAAAGATCATGGTCCTGGCATAGAAGAAGACATGATCGATAAAATATTTGAACCCTTTGTACGTACGTCGAGTGCAAGAGACCGCCAGTCTGGTGGCTATGGTCTGGGGTTAACTATTGCAAAACGTGCTATCAACTTGCATAAAGGGGAAATCACAGCAAAAAATAATACCGAAAGCGGTATGAGTGTACTTATCCAATTACCGTATAACGAAGCTATTACATAATTAACTTCAAATATTTTAAGGACTCATCATGTACTCACACTATTCAAATAAACACTGGCGATCAATTATAGTTATTTTATGTATTCTTGGTTTTACACCAATGATGGTTGATGCACGTCAGGATGATGATAGATTTAGAAACAATAAATCACAAAAACGTGTTTTATCCGGTGAGAACCAAAATAAAAAATGGCAAAGAAATCAATCAGAATATTACAAACAAGAGAGGAATAATTCATCCAGACAAAATAATAAGTCGCATAAGCAATATGATAAAAAAAACACAAAATCCACCTATAAACAACATGGTGAAAATACTCTAAATAACACGATCAAACGACAAGAAAAAAAATACAGCCAGCAACATAATAAAACAAATACAAAATCCACACAAAAAGAATATAATCGTAACAAATTAAATAATACGTTCGAACGAAGAGATAACAGCAAAAAAAATATAACCCGAAAAGAGAACGGTAATAAAACTATAAATAAAAGACCTAAAAGTGTTAAACAACACTCACGTACCTCACATGATCGTCATTACTCGCGATACAGAAGTGAACTAAACCGAAATTCTAGCCGTGTTCCCAGACATCATCATGAAACCTATCGATATCACACTCACTACCTTGCCCCTATACGTCGACACTATCATCCCATTGGCTTTCACTTAACGGTACTGCCACATTCGTATATACGTTTAAATGTACATGGACTACCTTTTTTTTATTGGAGCGGAATATACTACCGTCACTATAGCCGTGGCTACGTAGTGGTGAGCGCACCAATTGGTGCTATTGTGCGTACATTACCAGTAGGCTTTATAGCATTTAGTATTGGGGTTGCGACCTATTATTATGTCAATGACACTTACTACCTTTGGGATGAAGAAATAGAATCCTATAGGGTAGTCAAAAAACCCAATGGTGCAGATGAGGCAATAGTTAAAACAACTGCAAATCGCCTATATGTTTATCCAAAACAAGGACAAAGTGAAGAGCTGCAAGCAAAAGATCGCTATGCTTGCCATCGTTGGGCAGTGAAAGAATCTAATGTTGACCCGACATTGGACGAAGAAGAAGACATCAGCCAGAACGACAGACGTAATTATAGACGCGCCATTACTGCTTGCCTTGAAGGCCGAGACTATACTGTTAAATAATACTTATTTATCATGCAACTAAAAATATGGGTTCAGGCTTTACACTAGGCATCAATAGAATTTTTAGATGTAAAATGTAAGGTCTGAACATATTCTTTTCAGTTTACGGAATTCTTACTTAACAACCCTTAATGCATTTCGCATTAGGATTAAATTCCATTGTTTTCCCGCTTAGAGGAATATGCACTGGTACATTAGTTGCTTTAACAAACGTATTCGTCCTCGTACCACTTACCACTTTACCATTTTTTGTTGCTGCTTCATTGGCATGCGAAGCAATAACTGCATTAGGCTTAATTAATTCATTAATAACAAACGCTGCTTCTTTTGGCCCGGTTGTATACGTATCGCCAATATTCATTACCACAAGCTTTGCTTTATAGTGCTCACCGACAACCACTTTTTGTTCAGCTGTTAAACCTGTGTCACCAGATAGGTAAACGACTAAGCCATTTGAAAAACGTAAAATATAACCTGTTGGTGGTCCAGCGTGTGCCGTTAAGCCAGATTCTTTTAGCAAGGCACCCAAATTACCACCGACCATACCACTTGCAATACCATTTGAATGTACAGCGGGTACCGTTGTTATTGTTACACCACCAACTTTTCGCGAACCGCCAAATCGAACCAATAAAGAATCTTTTGGATTCCCGCCTAACTGCTTTAACTTACTCGCAAAAAATTTAGGCATTTCACTACCAGTAATAATTTTTGCTTTTTTTGCTAATGCAATTTTGACACTATTAGTGTGAGGTAGATCATTTACTGATGTTTCAGGTTTGCCACAATTCCCTGCGTTTAATTTTTTAATATGTTGGTTACCTACATGATCACCATGCATATGGCTGACTAACACTACATCAATCTTACCTAAGCGCGCGTCAGCCGCTCCGGCAACCGTTCGGCCTGCATCATAAAGTAAACGCGTTCCATTGGGGTCTTCAAAAACAAGAGCGCGGTCACGACCACAAAATTCACCACTATGGCTCCCTAATGGAGTTACTTTTACAACATCGGCATAAACAGGCGATAAAATAGAGCCCGATAATATTAATAAAAATAAAAACCTATTTTTAAACGTTCGATCTTTTACGTTCATACTAAACTCCTCAAAATTTATTAAACCCGTAATTTCTGTAATATTTTCTAACAGCTTAATGATTATTATATGACTAACAATCATTGACTTTAATATTTAATTTTATAATTGACGTAATGTCCACATAGGTGTCATCTTATGATAACGCCAAAAAGCCAATAGTCCAGTTAAGGTAATTAATGTTGTACCTATCACTATACTTGCTGTAACAGAATCCAGATGTATCTGGTATGACATATTCATCAGGTTTGTAGCGATAGCATAGCTAATAATATTAGCGGCCAACGTAGCAATCAAACTGGATATGGCCCCAATAAGGAAAAACTCCGTAAATAGAATTTTTCGTAACTGTCTTTTACTCGCCCCTAATGTTTTCATAATGGCATTATCTCTAATTCTTTCATCATGTGTCGATTGCATAGTGGCAATCATTACTAAGATGCCGGCAACTAGGGTAAACATAAACACTGCCTCAATCACCATGGTCACTTTATCCATAATATTTCTAATCTGGCTTATCATTGACTGCACATCGATAACCGTAATATTAGGAAATTGCCTGACAAGTTGAGTCAAAAAATCTTTATTATTTTTATCCAGATAAAAGCTGCTGATATACGTTGCGGGGAACTCTTGCAATGTTTTATCCGGTGAAATAACAAAGAAATTCGGCTTAAAACTATCCCAGTTAATTGTTCTAAAGTTTGTCACTGGTGCAGTAACGGATGCACCGCTAATGTAATAGGTCACTTCATCGCCAAGCTTAATACCAAGCTGTTGAGCAAGAGCCTCATCGAATGAAAACTGAGTTTTATTTTGAGTATTGCTCCACCATTCCCCTTTTACAACATCGTTTTCGGCGGGGAGTTGATTAGACCATGTTAGATTGAATAACCGTGTTGCCAATCTTTTTGTTCGAGGATTATCATAATCTTCTGCTTTTACTAATTCGTTATTAATGTGAGTTAATCTAGCGCGCACCATGGGATAAAAAGTCGGTTGCTCACGTGACGTTTTTTCAAAAACTAATTTAAGGTCCTCTACTTGATGAGGTTGAACATTAATTAAAAATTGATTTGGCGTATCGACAGGTAAACTTACCAGCCAATCGTCAATTAAATCCGTTCTGATCAGGACTAATATAATAATCACCATCATACCAATACCGAAACCGGCAGATTCAATCATAGTATTTAATTTACGGCGTGTTAAATAGGTTAAACCCATGCGCCAGCTAACACTTAAGTGTGATTTAAATTTATTAGCAAGCGAGAGTAATAACAATGTGGAAAATGCTAATACCAGTACCGTAGCCACTATTCCAGCAATATAGAGCATAGCTAATTCAATATCTCGTGCCTGCCATACGATAAGCAGAGCCATAATTAAAAGCGCAGGTACATATAATAAGACATCGCGACTTTTACCGGCTATCACTCTAGATTGCATAACCTGAATCGGGCTGCTATTTTTCAGACGAAACAATGCGGGCAGTGAAAAACATAAAATTAACAATACACCGGCCGAATAAGCGGGTAACAAAGTTAATAAATTCGCATCGGGTAAATCACGTTGAATAAATTGAGAAAAATAGTTAATGATTGCATCATGTACGATGTACCCCGTCATTAAACCAATGGTTGATGCAATAAACCCAAGAATTCCCAGCTGAATAATAAAAATACCTAGAATGCTATTCTGGCTTGCCCCAAAGGTACGCATGATGGCACTACTATTTTGGTGACGACGCGCGTAACGTGAAGCAGCAAGGGCAATAGCGATAGCAGCCAGCATAACCGCGATTAATGCGGATAAACCAAAAAATCTATCTGCCCTGTCTAGCGCTGTTTTTAATTCAGGCCGAGCATCTTTAATACCTTGTATAGAATCAGCGGGACGAAGTTGTGTTTTAATAAATTCGGTAAATTTATTAAGTGGCTCTGATTCAGCTGCAAACAACGCTTTATAATTTACCCGACTGCCCGCAACGATCAGCCCCGTACTTTCAAGGCTTGTTTTATTGATTAACAAACGTGGCGCAGCATTAAATAGGTTTCCACCAAAATCAGGCTCAAAACTAATGACGCGAGTCACTTTTAATTTTGAAGAACCCACCTCAATCATACGGCCAATAGATAGTTTTAACGCATTGAATAAACGCGAGTCGACCCAAGCTTCACCTGTAGTAGGTATATCTTTAGTCACTATGCCGTTACTGTAAGGTTTTATATCGGTTTTTAATTCACCCCGCAATGGGTAACCCTTTGTTACCGCTTTAATAGAAACTAATTGTGACAGCTCACCACTTAATACCACACTTGGAAATTGTACCGTGCTGGCATACTTAATATGCTTTTTATTAGCTTCATCAAACCATTGTGATGGAATGGGTTCGGCAGAAGAGACTATCGTATCGGCGGCAATTAAATCGCCTGCCTGTTGAAGCAAAGCCATTGAAACACGTTCTGTTATTAACGCTACCGAGCTCATACTGGTAACGGCAATCACTAAAGCAATCGCCAGTAAATTTAATTCACCGTTTTTAAATTCACGCCATAAAAGTTTTCCTGCAATATTAAATATCGGTCTCAAACGTTGAATCACACTAGGTGCCCTGTTTCGAGTTGATAAGTCACATCACATTGACTTGCCAGACTGACATCATGCGTTACCAGTACCAGTGTTGTTTCACTATGGTTATTCATATCAAACAACAGTTCAATAATAGCTGCACCCGTTTTTTGATCCAAGTTACCCGTTGGCTCGTCGGCAAACAATATTTTAGGTTGAACCGCATAGGCACGTGCAATTGCAACGCGTTGCTGCTCCCCCCCTGACAATTGTGAAGGATGATGTGAACCCCGCTCTGACAGGCCAACTTGTTTAAGAATTTCCTTTGCCCGGTGGCTTGCGTTAGTATGCCCCGCAAGTTCCATCGGTAACATGACATTTTCTAAAGCCGAGAGACTATGAACGAGTTGAAATGACTGAAATACAAAACCCACGCGACCTGCCCTGCAACGCGCTCGACCATCTTCATCCATATCAGAAATATTATGACCGTCGAGGATGACCTTGCCGCTGCTAGGTGTATCCAAACCAGCAAGTAAACCCAATAGTGTCGATTTGCCAGAACCGGAACTTCCGGTGATAGCCACAGACGAACCAGCTGATATACTCATATTAACGGCGTTCAAGATAGTGAGCTCACCTTCTGGCGCAGTCACAGATTTTGACAAATTAGATGCTTCTAGAATGGGTTGTAAAGACATGATAAAGAAAGTACCAACGAGATTAAGTTATATTAGTTTAGCAATAATAGCTATATTGATGGGTATATTGTTGTTTAGTTCAAGTGTATTTGCCGATAAAAATAACGAGCAAGATAAATCGATAGTTATTATAGGAGATAGCTTAAGTGCCGCACACGGTATACCCATTAAAACAGCATGGCCACAGTTGCTACAAAAAAAGCTTATTGAAAAAAAACACCCTTACACAATAATCAATACCAGCATCAGTGGTGACACTTCCTATAACGCATTAAACCGTAGTAATGAAATGTTACCCAAGTTGAAACCAGCTATTTGTTTAATTGCAATTGGTGCTAATGATGGCTTACAGGGTCTCACTCTAAACCAGCTAAAAGATAACTTACATAAACTCGTGAAACTATGTCAGCAATACACCAATAAAGTCGTGTTATTTGAAATGAAATTACCATCAAATTATGGTTCAGCATTCACTGCGCGCTTTTCGAATATTTATCATCAAGTCGCAAAACAAGAAGGCATAAAACTACTACCCTTTTTCATGGAATCTTTCGCTCTAGACTTTTCAATGTTTTTGAAAGATCGTATTCACCCAACAGAACAAGCTCAACCTATTATGGCAAAAGTTGTTTGGGAAGGAATAGTTGAGTTACTAAATTAAACAGCACTTAGTGCAGTACATCCGTTTTATTTATTGCATATATGCAGTCATATTATTACAGATCTTCATTACCTAGGCCGAGTGATTCTTCTTTGTTTTGACGTTTCTTAACTGTAATCGCTTCATCAATGCGCGATATTAATCTCCACCATTCAGAATCATCATCCCGAATGTATCTAACAGCACCCGCTCTAACGAGAATTTTTCTTAATTCATTTTCTTCAAAACCACCTAGCCTCTTTTTTAATAACTCAAAAGACCTATCCGTATAACCTTTATGGTTTAAATAGTATAAAGCTGTTTCCTCAGCCATATGTTCAGTTTTAATTGATTCGAGTGCGATTTTTAAATCTGTCGAGGCTCTGTCTTTTTGTAACCACCATGAAATAATGCCACCAATAATTACACCCAGCAATCCAAATATTCCTGCTGTTATTTCTGTTGTCATAATTTATTTACTTCCTTGAAATATTACTATAAGAATTTGTATTCTGACTCAGCTTATTATATTTATTTACACTGGTGTCTATTCGTAAATATGTATACGGACTCGTTCATAAGGATAAATCAAATCAGGATTTTTAATTTTGCTTAACTCCGCAAGCTCTGGGTAACGAAATGGATCCTTCACATAAGTCTCAGCAATATCCCAGAGGGTATCGCCTTTTACAACTTCATGGGTCATTACGCGAAGTTTACTTTGTGCTGTTTTATCTTTCTCACCCAGAATCAACTCAAAGACCTTTGGTTGTTTAATCGCTATTGTCGGGCTAGCAATATTTTGCGTGTTATTCGGTTCTGATTTTGGTGTTGATTCAGAGATATATTTTTCCGACAGCATGTAAGAGTGATTGATTAGATGCTGATGACTCATTCCCCCTGGACCTATGGCAAGTAGTAATACAATTAAAATAGGTAACCATATGAATGCTTTATTATTAGAAAAATCTGAAGTCGATACATTATTGCAATCTGTTTCTGTTTGATCAGATGAACCAGAAACGTTACTACTGTCTTTAGATGATTGCCGTGTTAATAAATGGGAAGGAAGCTGGTAATCAGATTCGGGCGGCGATCTTTCACCTTGAAAAGGATCCGTTTTGGCTCGCTTACCGGGGACATCTCCCGGTA
>Ga0316205_10004696_pt1 | contig 11770 bp, 11 predicted proteins | sample 3monthpyrite_MG_FD_204941 | JGI IMG/M metagenome (GOLD analysis project Ga0316205, IMG submission 204941) | Microbial mat bacterial communities from mineral coupon in-situ incubated in ocean water Damariscotta River, Maine, United States -... | ecosystem: Environmental > Aquatic > Marine >... | reverse complement strand
CCTGCTTTAAGTTATACATTACATGAACAACAGGTCACCATTGAATTTCAGGTTAATGATTTTACTCAGGTAAATAGTGAAATAAACCAGTCAATGGTGAGTAATGCGTTACAAATGTTAGAACTGGATCCACAAGATAAGGTATTAGACTTGTTTTGTGGTCTGGGTAACTTTACTCTATCTATGGCAAGGCAGTGTGCAGAGGTTGTTGGGGTAGAAGGCGCTGAAAGCATGGTTGTCAAAGCCCGTGAGAATGCGCAGCTAAATAATATTCAAAACTGTGAATTTTTTGCCGCTGATTTATCTCAGGATATATCTAATGAGGTCTGGTTACGTAAACTGGGTGTTAACCAGACTTACGATAAAATATTGCTTGATCCACCCAGATCCGGGGCTATGGAAATGCTCAAATATATTGGTAAGCTGAATGCAAAGCGTATTGTTTATGTTTCATGTAATCCGGCAACACTGGCTCGTGATTCCCATATATTAGTACACGAATATGGTTATACATTAGAGGATGCGGGAGTTATGGATATGTTTCCCCATACGGCTCATGTGGAATCAATTGCGTTGTTTACAAAAGCTAATTAATAATACATGAAGACTATTTTAAAAAAATTAGAAGAAATTATTAAACTGCATGCGGCTGAGCAAATAATGCCCCGTTATAATCAGGTTGCGTATAGTTTGAAGACAGATGGTAGTCTGATGACAGAGGCTGACTCTGAAATGCAAAAAGCGATGATAGCTAGCTTGCAACAACACTGGCCTGAGTATGTTGTATTAGGCGAGGAAATGGAGGAGGCGGAACAACAGGCTCAGCTGGATAGTGATGCTGCAGGTCTGTGGGTGTTAGACCCATTAGATGGCACCAGTAATTTCGCCAGCGGAATCCCTGTCTTTTCAGTATCAATAGCGTTAATTATAAATTCTGAAGTTGTACTGGGATTGATTTATGATCCGAATAGAGGTGAAACATTTAGTGCGATTAAAGATGAAGGGGCCTGGTTAAATAACCAGCCATTAAAAAGTGAAACTGAAAGAGAGTTTTTACATCAATGTACTGCACAAATTGATTTTAAGCGCCTTACACCTGAAATGCGAGTTTGCCTTTCACGAGAACATCCCTATGCATCACAACGTAATTTTGGTTCTGGTGCGTTAGACTGGTGCTGGTTGGCGGTAGGGCGTTGTCAGATTAATATACATGGCGGGCAAAAACTCTGGGATTATGTTGCAGGACAACTGATTTTATCTGAAGCAGGTGGTTGTGCTAAAACATTTGGTGGTGATAAGGTATTTAAAAAAACATTAAAGCCCAGGTCGGTTATGGCTGCTGTGAATTTGTCTTTATTTAAACAATTACAAAAGTACCTGACTTCAATGGAATGCAGAAAATAGCCAATTTTTAGATAGTTTTTTAAAAATTGGAAATATTAACAGCGAAAGAGAATAAATTAAAAATGAAAGCATTTGTAATCAATGAAGATCAAATAAAAAATAGTGTGCTGTTGCTAGCAGGTGCTTTACTCTCTGTTTTTATATTGGGGTATTATCTGGGGTCACTGTCTCTATCGTCTGTAGATGTGACAAAACAATCAGATCAGCATATTAATCCTAAGGCAGATATTGACTCACAGAACAGTGAGCTGGTTTTAGATAATAAAGCAATTAATCCTGAATTAAACAAAGCAGATAAAACATCGGAAGAAAAACGTTCACAGTTGGAAAAAGAAACACTTGCTAAGAAAGAGTTGGCCAAAAAAGAACTGGCAAAAAAGGAAGCAGCTAAGAAAGAGCTAGCCAGAAAAGAAGCCGCCAGAAAAGCAGCAGCTAAGAAAGAATTAGCCAGAAAGGAAGCGGAGAAGAAAGCAGCGGCTAAGAAAGAATTAGCCAGAAAAGAAGCGGAGAAGAAAGCAGCAGCTAAAAGAGAAGCCGCCAAAAAAGAAGCGGAGAAGAAAGAAGCCACATCAAATCAATTACCCAAAAGTGCAAGTGAGTCTGAAATAACTAATACAGAAACACCTGATGAATTAGAAGAAGTTGATGTAGAGCAAAAAGTATATTCAATACAGGCGGGTATGTTTGCCAGTGAAGCCAATGCAAATAGTTTTATCGATAAACTCTCCGCTAAACAGTTTGATGCTTATGTGAGTAGTTTTATGTCGAGTTCAGGGACTACTAAATTCAATGTTCGAGTTGGCCGATTTGCTGAACGTGAACAGGCAAGGTTGTTACTTAAAGAATTCCAGAAATCATTTTCTTCCCCTGCGTATGTGGTAATAACACGATAATTTAATGTATAAATTAATCTGTTTTGATTTGGACGATACGCTTTGGCCGTGCATGCCAACGATTCAGTTTGCAGAACAAGCGCTTTATAACTGGTTAATCGAGTTTAAACCAGCAATCACACAAGCTTATGACAGTGAGCAGTTACGGGAAAAACGTAAACGACTCATTCAGCAGCGACCTGAATTAATGCATGATTTATCAGCTGCAAGAAAGGTGCATTTGAAGCAGTTAGCAGATGAAACAGCTGATACAGATGAATGGGTAGACACTGCGTTTAATGTATTTTACGAGGCGCGACAAAAAGTAAATCTTTATGAAGATGTGCTTCCCATCTTATCAGTATTGAAAAAAAATCATATATTAGCCGCTTTAACGAATGGCAATGCTCATATAACCAAAACCGGTTTATCTGATTATTTTGACTTTCAGGTTTCTGCTGCTGATGTTCTCGCCTCTAAACCTGACCCCGCTATGTTTATTTCTGCAATGCATAAGGCAGGGGTGAGTCCACAACAAACTTTACATGTGGGTGATCATCCCGTGCATGATATTCAGGGAGCCAGAAATGCAGGTATTGATTCTGTCTGGCTTAGGCGTTTTTCTCAAAGCTGGGATATCAATGAGCCAGAACCCGAACAGCAGTTTGATAACCTCAAACAGTTCTATAACTGGTTATCTGACTTGAAATAAGCCTGGATATCGAACTTAGCCTGTTATTTTAGCTAGCCTGATATTTATGTAACCGCCATCATCATATATAATGCCTCGCTCAATTAACCCAAAATGAATTTTGATGAAGTATAAAACTGACGATTTACGCATATCCGGTCTGCAGGAAGTGTTACCTCCTGAAGAGTTACATCGAGAATATCCTATAACAGATGCCGCATCAGATACTGTGCATGGCGCGCGTCAGGCAATTCACGAAATTCTACAGGCTGAAAGTGATCGTTTGCTGGTTATCGTGGGGCCCTGTTCTATACATGATACTAAAGCAGGCCGGGAGTATGCCAATCGCTTAAAGCCCCTTATTGATGAGTTAGCTGAAGATTTATGTATTGTGATGCGTATTTACTTTGAAAAGCCGCGCACAACGGTTGGCTGGAAAGGTTTAATTAATGACCCCCATCTGGATAACAGTTTTAACATAAATCATGGTCTTCGCCAGGCTCGAAGTTTATTGCTGGATATTGCTGATATGGGAATACCAGCGGGTACTGAATATTTAGATTTAATTAGTCCCCAGTATATTTCAGATCTGGTTAGCTGGGGTGCGATTGGTGCCAGAACGACTGAAAGCCAGGGACACCGTGAACTGGCTTCAGGGTTGTCCTGTCCAGTTGGCTTTAAAAATGGCACGGATGGAGGCCTGAAAGTAGCGATCGATGCAATACAGGCAGCTTCACGTCCCCATGTTTTTATGTCGTTAACAAAACAGGGGCATTCGGCGATTTTTTCTACGACGGGAAATGAAGATTGTCATATTATCTTACGTGGTGGTAAGTCTCCCAATTATGATGCTGACAATGTAAAACTGGCAGCACAGCAACTACAGGCGAGTGGGCAAAATTCATATTTAATGGTTGACTGTTCGCACGCCAATAGCGAAAAAGATCATAATCGTCAGTTGGATGTATGTCGTGATGTGGCAGGACAAATATCATCAGGTAATAACGATATTATGGGCGTTATGCTTGAGAGCCATCTGGTGGCAGGTCGTCAGAATGTAGATGACAAAAATAACTTAATCTATGGACAAAGTATTACTGATGCATGTATTGCATGGGATGAAACAGAAGTATTGTTAAGGGAGCTGGCAGAAGCTGTCAGGGCAAGAAGAAAGGCTTAGTTCGCCAGAATTGACGATTAAAAAAGTAAGTATCTGCTTTTTTTAATCGTCAATTGAGTGCTTATGGCAACTCATGTTTCCACAGTCTTTAGTGCAGCTAACTTGTTGATCTACAATCATTTTTTGAAGCTGATCATGGTTAACTTTTTTTACAGAACGGCCCGTCTTTGAGTCCAGTAAACGTAAACTAAGGTTAGGGCAATCAAGTAATGTCTCTAGTAAGTCATTCATAGTATTCTCTTGTGTGCTTTTTCTAAATGAGAATTATACTCATTTGGAGCTTTTAAGCAATTAAATTTATAGGTTTCTCATCTAACCATGCGTGTATCGTATCGATAATCTGCTCAGCAATTATTTGTGCATTTTCAGGTGTATCTCCGCTTAAACCAGGAATGTTGCAAACGGGAATCCCGCGTTTTTTTGCAGCGGATAAATCAATATGGTCGCTTTTATCACCCGCAGCGATTAATAATTTCAGCTTAAATGTTTCGCTAATTACTTTTGCATTAATAGGTGTATTGGTACTTATAATAATATCTGCGCGCCAGCAGCGATCATCTACACCATCTTCAGTTAAGTCGACATACTCCAACCAGGCGAATTTTGGCAGGTTAACGGGAGGGAATTCAGGCATGCCTGAAAGCTGCCCACTGTCGACTAATACTATATTCATTAAAATCACTTTATATATAAATTTGCAGATTGTATGATGGCACAACTTAAATACCTTTGAACAATTAATAAATTTATGAGCATCATATTAAAATCCGACAAACTAAATCAGGTTTGTTATGACATCCGCGGCCCTGTATTAAAGGAAGCGAAGCGCCTTGAAGAAGAAGGTCACAGTATAACCAAATTAAATATTGGTAATCCTGCGCCTTTTGGCCTGTGTGCCCCAGATGAAATCATTCAGGATGTGATGCGTAATCTGGTCAATTGTCAGGGTTATTCAGATTCTAAAGGTGTGTATTACGCCCGCAAAGCAGTTATGCAATATTGTCAGGAGAAAGGCTTCCCGGATGATGTGGATGTTGATGATATCTTTATCGGTAATGGCGTTAGTGAATTAATCGTAATGTCGATGCAGGCATTATTAAATAATGATGATGAGATGTTAATTCCTGCACCGGACTATCCGTTATGGACGGCGGCAGTAAGCCTGTCAGGTGGTAAACCAGTACATTATTTGTGTGATGAAGAAAATGAATGGCAACCAGATATTGCCGATATAGAAAGTAAAATCACATCGAAAACCCGTGGCATAGTGGTTATAAATCCTAATAATCCAACCGGTGCGGTATATTCAAAACAAACACTTCTAGCGTTACTTGAAATTGCCCGTAAACATAATCTGGTTGTTTTTGCAGATGAAATCTATGACAAGATAATTTATGACGGTGCTGTGCATATTGCATTGGCTTCACTGGCTGATGATTTATTAATGCTCAGTTTTAATGGTTTATCTAAATCCTATAGAGTTGCAGGCTTTCGTGCGGGCTGGATGGTGATAAGTGGTGCTAAAGATCATGCTCGTGATTTTATTGAAGGAATGGAGTTACTGGCATCGATGCGTTTATGTTCAAATGTGCCTGGACAACATGCAATTCAAACCTCTTTGGGGGGGTATCAAAGTATTAACGATCTGGTTAAACCCGGCGGTCGTTTATATGAGCAGATGGACTACAGCTGGAAGATGTTAAACCAGCTCGAAGGGGTTAGCTGTGTAAGGCCAAAAGGTGCGCTGTACTTATTTGCCAAACTCGACCCTGAAATCTATAGAATTGAAGACGATGAAAAATTTGTTTTACAATTACTACAACAGGAAAAGGTACTGTTAGTGCAAGGTACTGCATTTAACTGGCCTAAAACTGATCATTTTAGATTGGTTTTTTTATCCCGCCGTGAAGATATGGATGGTGTAATGGAAAAGATGAATAGATTTTTAAAGCATTATAGAGAGAATAACTAATTAGAATGTTTTTTCTTGAGTAGTTCTATTTACATTAAGCATGTCGTGATTAAATCACATGTCTTAATAAATATAACTATTTTTCATCATTTAATAGAAAAAACTCTGCATCTGAATCTGCATAGTTAAGTTTCCACTTTCCTTTTTCCATTAATCTAGCTTCTAATTCAGGTTTAGAACTATATACCACAAACCTATCCCCTTCATGTCGATGGAAAAAATAGCGACTTTTTAGTGTGTGTTGAATGTCCTCATCAAAGCCATTGTAAATAATATTACAAGCCTGCTGCTGTATTGATAGTTCCACTATGTAGTCAATAATAGTGGGAAGATCAGATTTTTCTGCATGAATTTCTGAAATGATAATAATATCTGTACCATTCATCTGTGTTTTCTTAATAGAGAAAAAAGCCCGCGGAATATTGTTGTCAATTAATTCATAGTTTTCATATTTATTTATTCCAGGGAAATCTATAAATCGCCAGTTAAGGTATTCTTTTGTTTTTCGTGAGCTAATAATGTCTTTATTAAGTGAGTCATCTACAATTTTTTCATGGTCTTTAGTAAAGTTTAATATTTTTTTAAACTTAGATTTTCTAGAAAAATATTTTCTATAAAAATTTGATAAATTAGATATAAGTAAGGCAATAAAGTATTTTAAGCTTGTTGAAAAACTAGCTTTAACAGTTCTTTTCTTCAGGCATGACATATCCAGGGGTTTTATAAAAGTTTCAGTGCTACCAAGATCTAACCATCCTTGACGCATAAACATTTTATAGGCTTCATCTGATACACCTATGCCGATAAGTACATCATATTTTTCCATCAATGCGCCAATCATTGCAACACCCAGGCCTTTCATTTTCCATTCAGGACGTACTCTTAAATCTATGGCATATGCTGCATTAATGCGTTTTCCATTTAAAATAAGCTCAGTTGCTATAGCGCTTTGTTGGCCAACAACCTGATTGTCCTGCAAACAATAATAGCGATCATTTGATGGGTTTTTGTTATACATCCAGTTATTAAAATTAATATCCTGTTGATATGTATCGTCACCAAACTCAATTTTTTGAAAATCCTGTAATGGTTTCATGTGTTTTGCAGGCATATCGTTATAAAATGTCTCTTTATAAGACTGATAAAATTTATTAATTATTTCTCGTTGCCTGTTCATGTTCTGTCTCGTTTACTAATTAAGCTGAGTTATGTCGGAATTATATTGTCTTCGATTAACTGGGGTTCTAAGTGTAAGTATTTTGTTGTTTTACGCTTGGCCAATATGTCTTTATATATGAAACTAGCTTGATCACTAGATATACCTAGTTTTTCAGATAGTTCTTGAATTGTTTTTCCATGGTTTAAATACCAAAGAGCTATATCCATCTTTGCATAAGGCAAAGCAAAATAAAATTCATCCTGACCCTGCTCTAAACTATAGGTATCCGTTGTTGGGGTGGTGTTACATATATCATCGGGCAGGCCTAAATGTTTTGCCATGGCATAAACCTGAGATTTATAGAGGTGGGAAATAGGTTTTATGTCAGCAGCACCATCGCCATTTTTTACAAAAAATCCCTGATCGTATTCCAATCTATTTGGTGTCCCAATAACTGCGTAATTTAGTCTATCAGCATGAAAGTATTCAAGTGCTTTTCTGATACGTTGTTTATGATTTGTTGCAGCAACAATTGTTAAATATGCTTTAAGTGGTAACATTTCCTCAAATCGTTCACCATGTGGATTTTCAACAACAAGATTGTAATGATTAATCTGACCATTTAGACCGCCAACAATAACGATTTTGTTTTTCCACTCATTAGTGTATTCAGGGAATACCTGTCTTATAGCATCATCACGCCATTGATAGCATCCAATAGCATCGAGTGTAGGCGCGATGTTATTAACCGTGTGTTCAATACCCAGATGATTTGCAAGTAAAGAGCCTAAGTCACCACTGCTTGATGATGAGTCTTTTTCAGGCATGAGTAAGCCAAATACTTTTTTCTTGCCAAGCGCCTGTACAGCCAGGGCTGCACAAACAGAGCTATCTATTCCACCAGACATGGCAATTACAAATCCACGTCTATGTAAATTCTTACTTAAAATTTCACGCATTTGTTGTGTGATTTTTTCAACTTCAAGATCAAAGTTGATATTGAGTACAGGATCAACTCCATATGTATTATCTGACATTATATTCCCCATATTTAAATTAACTGATGTCTTTTAAGCTTGCCGCTTGCTGTTTTAGGTAACTGACTAATCCACTTTATATCTCTTGGAATTTTGTGTGCAGGCAGGTATTCGTTGCAGTGTTTTTTTAGAAAAAACTGATTGTTTTTAGATTCATCCCCAACAACAAAAGCACGTAATTTCTGGCCCAGGATTTCGTCATCAACGCCGATAACAGCGCTTTCATTTACAAAGTCAAGTTTGTTAATTACTTCTTCAAGTTCAAGTGGGTTTATACGGTGAGCACCAACTTTAATCATGTCACTATTACGCCCCTCTAGAAATAAGAAACCATCTTTATCAATATGTCCAATATCACCTGTTTTTAACCAGCCATTAATAAGTGTTTTTTGAGTGGCCTGTGGATTATTCCAGTACTCTTTCATTATATTGTCACCAGCAACATATACTTCACCGTTCTGGTTATGCTTAAGAACATTTCCATGTTGATCTCGAATTTCAATCTTGACACTATTCAGCGGGATTCCGACAGATCCCATTTTTTTATCTAAAAAATCAGGGGGTAACCATGTAATTCGAGCCGATGCTTCGGTTTGACCATACATAATATATAATTTAGTACGTGGGTTAAGAGCATTTAGTAGTTTATGTGTAAGTGATTGGCTCATAGGGCCACCAGCTTGAGTGATATACCTTAATGCAGGTGGGTTATCGGGCCAGTCGGATCGGGTCAAGAGCAAACTGTAATTTGAAGGTACACCAGAAAATCCTGATGCTTTAGAGCTTCTAATTTTATCGACAATATCTTGTGGAAATGCCATTGAGCCATTAAGGATGATTTTTGCACCTACTGATAGGTGAGTATGTAATACCGAATTACCATAGCTATAGTGAAACGGTAATACATTAAATACACTATCTTCAGCCGTTAACTCAAGATAGTCGGTTATGTCATGGGTGTTTTGCACCAGATTATGGTGACTTAATAAAACACCTTTTGGATTTCCTGTGGTGCCAGATGTGAATATTATTTGTGCTGCTGAAGTCTTATTTAAGTTACTGCATGTAGTTATTGGTTTGCAGTTCAAAGCATCTTGCCAACGGTAAGCACCTTGAATAATTACATCACTAAGATGTAATATTTCAATATCTAAATGAATAAATGAACTGATTCTTTTTAGATCTCCGTGTTCTAGTGCTAAAAGTGATGCCTGGCATAGATTGATTGATTTTTCTATTTCATGGTCTTTTGATTGTGGATTAAGGGCGACAACAATAGCTCCCAAATGCCATGCAGCATAAAATGCGATAACATAGTTAATTGAATTATCAATAACCAGTACAACTCGATCGCCCTGTTTTAATCCCTGTTCCTGATAAAACCCTGCAAGTCTTTCTATTCTTGATTTCAATTCCTTATAAGTTATTAGATTCATATTGTTTTGAATGGCTATATGATTGCCATACGAGTTACATATGTTATGGAACTGCTCTATAAGAGTTGGTTTAAACATTTCTAACCTATGGTCCTTAAACAGTCTTTTTCTTAATAAAAGCAACTAGATTGTTAATAGAATCTAAATTGGCTGGAATCATTTCATCAGGTGTAACTTTAATAGACATCTCTTCGTCCAGGTAATAAATCACTTCTAATATTCCCATTGAGTCAAGTATTCCAGTATCTAAAAATGAATCAGAACTATTCAATTTGCTCTGATCGTCAGTAAATAGATAATTTTCTAAAATAAAGGTTCTCAATAAGTTTTCTGTATTATTTTCAACTTCACTCATATTATTTCCTGGGTTTGTTATATAAATTGATCTATCAATATCTGTGTAGATAAAATCCCTATTAATGCCTGCGAGTCAGGTATTGATAATTTACGTCCTGAATCGGCCTTCTTTAATAAGAAGGTAACTTTCTTTCCATCAAACAGGCTATTTTTATTAAGTTCATCTGTTGATAAATGATGGCGAAGTTCTTCGCCAAGGTGCTTGCCCGTCATCGCCTGCATATCAGGGGCTCTATAAGGTTGTTTATGACGGTGAATAATCTCTTCTGGCAAATACTGTTTCATGGCTTCTTTTAGTAAATATTTTTCATTTAAACATTTCATTTTAAGTTTAGGAGGTAGGCGGTTTGAAAATTCAATCACTCTATGATCTAGAAAAGGAAAACGACCTTCTACTGAGTTTTTGGAAAGCATTCTGTCTCCTTGAGAGGATAATAAATATCCTCCCATTAGCGACTTTGACTCAATATATTGACTGCGATTAAAACGATGCATGTTTTTTAGTTTTTCAGGCAATGAGTGCAGCATGGTATCGATTGCCTGGTCGTTTAATTCATCGCTTAATTCGCTTGAATAAAACTGCTTTGCTTTTGCAGTAGTGCTCCATCTAGGTAAATGAGAAAAGCAAATATTGTCTGGATCATCCAGAGATTCACCAAAAAAATTCTTGAGATAAGTTGCCTGATTGCTATCCGGCAAGTTTAAATAAGGGTATAGCTTTTTTAATAGTAAAGGTCTAAAAGATGACTCTGGATTAACTGACCAGAAGTGTCTGACTTTTGCTTCTTTAAATATGTCATATCCGCCGAGAACTTCATCAGCACCTTCACCAGTCAGCACAACCTTGTATTTATTTTCATGTACTAATGATGACAATAATCCCATAGGCACAGGTGCTGTTCTTAAAATGGGTGTTTCAGTATGGAATATTGTTTGCTTAAAATTATTTGCAATGTCCTCTGTTTTTACCATTAAATGATTATGCTCAGAATTCAGGTGATTTATTAATTTTCTCTGGTAAGATTTCTCATCAAACTCTTGTTCACTGAAGTTAAGTGAAAATGTTCTCAAAGGTACATTTCCATAATGATGTATCATTGCTACCAGTACTGAAGAATCTAATCCGCCAGAAAGGTAGGCGCCAACTGGTACATCAGCACGTAAACGAATTTTTGTAGAATCAATAAGTAAATCATGTAGTTCTTCAGCTAGTTGCTCTTCTGAACTATCAAAAAAGTTGTCTTTATTAAAATCCCAGTCCCAATAAATATGTTTTTTCAGTGTGTCTTTTTCAAATATAATTAATTGGCCAGGTGACACTTCATATATATTTTTAAAAAATGTGTTTGGGCTAACAGGCGCCCAGAATGTAAAAATCTGGTCTAGTGTTCCTTTGTTAATTTCAAGGCCGTTATTTAATGCGGGTTTTAATGCTTTAATTTCGCTTGCAAAAATAAGCCTGTTTTCTTCATAGGTGTAATAAAGAGGGCAGATGCCAACACGATCTCTTATTAGAATGAATTTTTCATTATTTGCATCCCATAGACCTATAGCAAACTGACCATTTAGTTTTTGTATAAAATCAAGGCCATATTCCTGATACAGATGAATTATAACTTCAGTATCTGAGTGAGTTAAAAATGTATGGCCTTTTTTTATCAA
>Ga0316205_10004695_pt1 | contig 11773 bp, 13 predicted proteins | sample 3monthpyrite_MG_FD_204941 | JGI IMG/M metagenome (GOLD analysis project Ga0316205, IMG submission 204941) | Microbial mat bacterial communities from mineral coupon in-situ incubated in ocean water Damariscotta River, Maine, United States -... | ecosystem: Environmental > Aquatic > Marine >... | reverse complement strand
CCTTGAGTCGCTGTGTGCTGTGGATGAGTACCCTTTGGCGCTTACAACGCAGGAGAACGTGTATTCGCACGTAAGTACGTCGTTTGCGTCCCTGAATTGCGAGATAGCAAAGAGCATATTGGTTATGCTTACAGCGGTAGGAGGGTTATTTGGCCAGTGAAGCGGCCAACGTCGGACTTTGGCAAGCGTGGCGGGGTCGATGCCATACAGATGCCCATACAAATCACCTACTGGCAACGCGGTAACAGCTTGTTCCTCGTTGCCACTCTCAAATGTTACCACCTCCGGTAATAGCGATTGCTTGACGTGTTCGGCCATCGGTTCCTCCTGAAGCTCCCATTTAAGGAAGCTTAGGTGTCAGGGGAAAATTTGTCTTTCATATTATGGCTGAGGAGTCTCCATCCTTCAGCGGCTTCGCCGGTCGCTCATTTCGGCGGCCTCCCTTTGTCCGGTCGGCTGCCTTAAGAGCTCCAAGGGCACGGCGAGTATGCGCACCGGCTTCGCCCGAGAACGCCGCTGTGTTGTGATTTCAAGGGCAACCCCTCTCAATCACGGATAGCCCCCTATGGGTTGCCTGTGGGCAACGGCGCTTGCGCGCGGGGTGCTATCTCAGCAACTTTCGCTCTGTGCTTGCCAAAATCTGGGCAAGGTCACATACTACGAAAGTAGGTAAGGGCGCACTTACGAGTTACTTCGTAACTCAGCGCCCACAGAAGCGGAAAAACCTGTTGGCTATTTATCACCTGAGCATGTCTCCAATCTCACGCAGCACTGGCAGAAGTGCCGTAGCTGCTGCTGCGTACCGTTCCGGAGAACGGTTGGAAAACATGCGAGATGGGGTGACACATGACTACAGGCGCAAGCGGGGAGTGGAGCATAGCGAGGTAGTTTTGCCTGAAGGTCTGAAGGCAGACTGGGCTTATGACCGTTCCGCTTTGTGGAATGCGGCCGAAGCCTCAGAGAAGCGAAAGGACGCCCGCGTTGCCCGAGAGTTTGAGGTCTCTCTACCCCACGAGTTGACGGAAGAAGAACGGGAAGAGCTTACGCGGACGTTTGCACGTGACCTTGCAAACAGACACGGGGCAGCGGTCGACTTCGCCATTCACTCGCCCCATGGCCATACGGATAACCGCAACCATCACGCGCATATCCTTATGACCACTCGTAAGGTGTTGGCCGAAGGCTTAGGCGAGAAAACCAGCATCGAGAGAGAGAACCAATGGCTCCTGAATCGAAACCTGCCGACCTCACATGCACAATTGAAGTCTATCCGTCAGGCTTGGGAGCAGCACATCAATGTGCATCTTGCTCGTTCCGGCCATTCCATCCGCGTTGATAGTCGCTCACATCGAGCGCGCGGCATCGAGGTGGAGCCCACACAGCACGTGGGTGTTCATGCCACTCAGATGGAGCGGCAGGGCAAAGAGGTCTCCCGCCCGCGTATTTCTCAGCGGGCAACGCATCGTAATGCAGAGCTTATCAAGGAAAACCCAGAGCATTTGTTGGGCATCATCACCGCAGAAAAGAGCGTGTTTGACCGCCAAGATGTAGCGCGGGGGCTTCACCGCTACATCGATGATGCAGACGCCTTTCAATCCGCCCTGGCGAAGGTGATGGCTTCACCAGCTCTCATAGAGCTACGGCGCGAACAGCAAGGGCAGGGGAAGGCTCGGTATTCAACCCGTGAAATGTTGGATATGGAAACCGAGATGGCTGCGCGGGCGATAAGGATGCACGAAGCCCAAGAGCATGTTGTCAAAAGACGGCACGTGGAGTGGGCGATAGCCAAACAGGATAAGGCAATAAAGCTGGAGGTCTCAGCAGCGACGGCCGCAGAGGTCAGACGCAAGGAAATCACCTCAGAAGAACGCAAAGAGAGAATAGCGGCCGCAGGCCTAACCAACGAGCAACGCGCCGCCATCGAGCACGTAACAGGAGCGGAGCGGGTCTCTTTGGTTGTGGGGTATGCCGGAGCAGGCAAAAGCAAGATGCTGAATGCCTCACGTGAGGCTTGGGAAGCGCAGGGCTACAAGGTCTATGGGGCGGCTCTATCAGGTAAGGCTGCCGAGGGGCTGCAAGAAGCCTCTGGCATAGAGAGCCGGACATTGACCTCATGGGAGTTTAGCTGGGAAAACGACAAGCGGCAGCTCGAGCGTGGAGACGTGCTGGTTATTGATGAAGCTGGCATGACAGGCAGTAAGCAGTTGTCTCAGTTTGTAGCCAAGGCCGAAGAACGCGGCGCAAAGCTGGTGTTGGTTGGCGACCATGAGCAGTTGCAAGCGATTGGGGCAGGGGCACCTTTCCGCGCAATTGCCGAACGGGTTGGCTCCGTGGAGCTGCACGAAATAAGGCGGCAGATCCCCGAGTGGCAAAGGGAGGCCTCGGTTGATTTTGCCTCTCATCGCACGAGGAAAGCTCTAGATGCTTACGCCGTGCGGGGTGCTGTGCACATAGAGGACAGCAAAGACGCTGCGCGAGCCCTGATAACCAAGGACTACATGGAAGACTTGGAATGGCGGCCGGAGGGAAGCAGGGTAGCTCTGTCACACCGAAGAGATGATGTGAGGGTTATCAACGAAGATATACGCGCAGAGCTGCAAGAGCGTGGCGCGCTTGCCAAGGGCACAGATGCTGGTGAAGTCGAGTATCGAACAAGAGATGGCGCACGGCGTTTCGCAGCAGGCGACCGCATTGTTTTCTTAGAAAACAACAGAGAGCTAGGCGTCAAAAACGGCATGTTGGGCACTGTTGATGCTGTTGAGAAAGCAAGGATAACAGCCACCCTCGATGGCAAGGAAGAGAGCCTGCAAGTGCCTATTGCTGACTACAGAGCGGTAGACCATGGCTATGCGACCACCATTCATAAGGCGCAGGGAGCAACGGTAGATCGCACCTATGTGCTGGCATCCACCACGATGGATAGACACCTCACATATGTTGCAATGACACGCCACAGAGATGGCGCAAGGCTCTATGCGAGCAAGGAAGAGTTTGGAGACGTGGGGGCTCTTGCTTCGCGCTTGAGCCGGTCAGGCGCAAAGGAAACAACGCTGGATTATCTGACTGATAACCGAGCAGCGCCGGAGCCTACAAAACGAGCGGCAGATGATTGGTGGAAACGTGGGAGCCAACCTGTTGAAGAGCAGGGAGACAAGGAGAAGCGGCTAAAAGCAGAGCGAGAAAGGCTGATAGCCGAGCAGGTGGAAAGGCACCGCAGGGCGCGAAATGATGGTCGAGACAGGGAGCGCTAGCTCACGCTCTCCGGCTTAGCACTTTGTGCACCTCACATCATCATATGTCCTATATCGAAGAGGATGATTTTTTCCACTTGTTGGCGGCTACGCCGCCAGCCTGTTGCTGGCCTCTCACTATGTGGAGTTCCCGGCCATGACAGGCGAAAGCACAGCACAAGCAGGGGCTGCTTCAGCTCCAATTTTGTTTTTAAAAATTGGGCGCGCGACTTATCCTGAATTGGGTAGCTGTTCTACGGGGCTACCCAATCTTGATAATGAAGGAGGCGCATGAATCTAGTCGGCTGGGTATTCTATGGGATGTTGTTCAGTGCAACGGCATTCTCGGCCGCCGTGGGCTTCGTTCATGCTGGTATCGGCGGTGCAGCTCTTGGAATAGGGGGCTTTGTCTACTCCTTAGTTACCCTCACTCGATACAGGCACCTCACCATCCTGCTCGCCTTCACAGCGACCACCATTCTCTTCTGGGATGTGTATTTCTAGGCCATTGACTGAAAATTGCGGCATTTTTCACACATTGCCATTGCCACTAAATGGCAATTATCTGCCGTTTTATTGCTATTCGGCTACTATTCGGCTACTATTCGGCTATGAGCTGGAAACCCAAATACACCGTCACCGACAAACTGCTTATCACCATCCGCCAAATTGGCGAGGTGATGGGGCAGCTCAATGCTGCATCGATGCCCAGCAGCACTTTGGTGCAACTGGAGAAAGAGGCGCGCGCCCTTTCTGTCCATGCTTCGACGAGCATTGAGGGCAACCCTTTGGGGCTGACTGATGTTAGGCAGCTTTTGAAGACGAAGCCGCAGAACATCAGAGATACAGAACGCGAAATCCTCAACTACAACACGGCGCTTGAAGCCATCCACGAAGGCCTGCAATCAAATCAGTGGGCATTCGACGTAAGCACGCTTGAACGCGTGCAGGGGCTTGTGGTGGACAAGCTCATGGATGACACAGCCGACATTGGCCACCTTCGCAAGAAGCATGTTTTGATACGGGATCCGCGAAAGCCCGGATCCGTTGTTTTTATGCCGCCTGACTTCAAGGATGTGCCTAAACTCACTAAGCAGCTAATGGCGTTTGTAAACGCCAGCTTTGGAAACATTGACCCCATTATCTTGGCAGGGCTGTTTCACAGGCAATGCGTCATCATCCACCCCTTTATGGATGGGAACGGCCGCTCCACACGTCTTATGACTACCGCCATTCTTGGCCATGGGGGCATCGACCTATTCAAAATCCTCAGCTTTGAAAATTATTACAATCAGAACATCACCCGCTATTTCAAAGCCGTGGGATTGGTGGGTGACTACTATGAACTAGCTGACGATATCGATTTTACAGAATGGCTTGAGTACTTTGCAGGTGGCATTCTCGATGAGCTCAAACGGCTACAAAGAGCGTTGCCTGAATCTCAGCCTGTACGGTTGGAAGAGCACTTACAGTTGTTACTCCGCCATATTGAAGAGCGCGGCAGCATTACCCAAGCCGAATACGGAAAGCTCACCAATAGGTCGCTACCGTCGCGAAAGACCGACTTTCGAAAGCTTGTAGACCTCGGTCTTATCGAACAACGCGGCGGCGGCCGCAGCACATATTATGTGCTGGCATCGCGCTAAAGAGACAATAATCCGTACACAGATTAAAAGCGCATAATATAAATTATGGGAAATGTGTCTGCTTGCGTTGTGGAAAGATATGATTTGTGACCTGTGACCTATCTGTCATCAGGAAAGTTCGAGAAACGGTGGGTTTCATTTTGTCCTCCTATTGCCTACACTTCGCAGTATGAGCGATTGCTTATGGGAATTTCTTCGTGTGAAGAAGGTGGGGGAAACTAAATGTTTCGAAAAGTAGCAACCTGTCTATGTATGACGCTCGTTGTAGCACTAGCATTTGTTGAGCGAGCCATTGCAGATGATTATGAGGATTGGGTTCTAATTGATCGGGGCCGAGACTCTTCTATTCATTTGTACGCACGTTCGGTTTGGGGGGAGTGTAAAAACGTTGAATGGCGAATCTCTAATACGAAAGAGGAGTTTTATACTGTAATTGCTTCAGTTGAAGGTGCTTCATATCAGTGTACTGATGGAACAAGGGTCGATATTCGCTCACCATTTCGAGAATTTGAAGCGATAAGTGAAGGGCTCAGGAATGGGTACTCGTGGGTCGTCTTGGACAAATGTGTTTGCACAAACCATGGTGGTCTGATGAGGGTCTCAGCCACTCTAGATTCAAGGACTACAGCTGTTTCCAAGTCGAGGTTGCCCTCGATAGATACTCCTGAGGGATGGTAGTCGATGCGGACGAAGAAAACCTATCTATGTTTGGCATTTTGCCTTGCGTTTTACTTGTTCCCCCAACATCAATCCGTGCTTGCCGAGACTCAATATTGGCGGCAAGACCCTCACTCAGATGTATTTGCTTCTGCGAATTCGCCTGCATACCGATACGGCATGCGGTCGGTCCTGGATCGCGTAGATAGGCTTTACCGATCCGACCTTAGCGACGGAAGGGATGCATCAAAAGCACACCACAGAGCAGCACGTAGCTTCACGGAATACCTCATAAGAGCATCCGCGAGTTACATGGCTACAAATTCCGCAGCGCGATGTTCGGCAGTCTCTTTTGCGTTGTATCATGCGGTAAGGGCGTTTGAAGCGAGCGTAAGAAAACGGCCGGACGGGCTGTATTTTGGAATTGCTGGCATTGGAGAGTCTGATATCAAACCTCCGAGAACTTCATTTTTTGGGTTAGACGTATCAAGCAATTCGCAAGAAAACATGATGACCCTCGCGTGGACAATCCATCAGCATGATAATTGCAATGATTTCGAAGATAGGGTTTTGGAATTGTCCTTGTGCACGTATGCAAGATACAACGCTCTCTTGAGAAGTGGCAACAACGTGCTTCGGCGGACTGACAATGTGCTAACGTTAAGGGACAATCACGGCAGTTTTGAACTTTCACCTAGAAAGACAACTCGTTCATCCGTTAGCGCGGAAGACCTAGCTCAGCTGTGCTTACCATTTATGCGTTCAAGCGATTATAGTTTTGAGATAGGACACTTTCTGCTCTTGTTGGAAGCGGGAAAAACAGAAGTTGCCACCGAGCTGGCTGCTGGCAGCTCGTTTTCGGACTTGGCTTCGGCTATGATTGAGGGTTGGCGCCCCGAATAGTGATTGCGTTTCTCATGAAAATAGGTTTTATTTCCTATTTCAAAGGGAGTAGGAAAACTCATGCCAACCCCCAACAAGACCGGCCTGTCTGCCGACCAATGGCACGAGAGCTTTCAAAAGATGGTACCGGCCTATAGTGAGTTGGTGAAGATCTGCACCACTCATAAGACCCAATCGACGCAATACCTTGTTGCTTCGCAGATGATAGCCAGCATGAACGACCTAGCTAAGCTTCACGGCCGCTCCGGCGAGTATTATTTCAGGAGCGCGCCGCATAGCACTCACAACAAGTTCTAATGGCGCACGCAGATCCAATCTACAGTCCAGCAACGCTAGGTGGCGTTGCCGATATGATGCGAGATAGGCGCTCGCATGGCCTCTATGCCATATGTCTGAATCCAAAGTGTCCCAGATGCACCCGCGCTGTTCCTCTCGACCTGCCAAGGCTGATAGCTCGGTTTGGCCGTGGTCATCTCAAGCGTGACGTGCTGATTACATGTAGCGAATGTAAGACAAATGGACGGGATAGAACTCAGACAACCTTGGCTGTGGGGTTGTGTGCAGCATATCGCTAGGCGCTGATTGCGTTCCTCTCTGCCCTCCTTCTTCGGTTTTGTCGTTTATAGCTGACGGCGCGTCCGTCAATGCCCTGCCCGCACAAACGTGTTGGGCATGACGGCCTGCTTCTTCCGTCAGCTCTTGCTTCTCCAAACCAAATAAGGAGAACAGAAAATGGAACACGCAACCAAAATTAGAGCACTAAACGATGCCTTCAGAAAGGACCCTATCAGGAGAGAAGGAGAGCTAGTTGTAACCAGTGGGATTGTTAATCTCGGGCAAGAAGCTTTCGCTGAGATCATGTGCTTAGTGCAAGACTTTGACGCCTTCACCCCAGACAATGACCCTTACGGCGAGCACGACTTTGGCTCATTCACATATGACATGCACCTCATCAACTGGAAGTTCGATTACTACTCCGACAAGCAGAAAGAGTGGGGCTCGGAAGCACCCTATGACCCAGCAAAGTGCTATCGCGTTCTGACTGTTATGTTAGCTAGGGAATACTAGGCGGCAGCAGAAAGCCTTTCGCACATGTGAGAGGCTTTTGTCGTTTAACGTCCTTAGCAATACCTGCTCACCATGTTCCCCCCATATCGTAAAGGCTGTCATCTTCGCGACCGTAAACGAGGTCGAGAACGTGACGATCTCGCCGCAGCCAAGGGTCAACTTGATACTCTAGGAAGCTACAAAAAAGCCTGTTTCTCACTTTGCTTAAACGGGTGCCGGGCGGATAGTTTCTTTCTTCAATATCCCGTCTTCGCTCACATTTCAGGTCGACCAGCTCTCGATTGGTCGGCGTGGTGTAGCGCCGCATTTCCTGAAGGTCGGCTTCATCAATTGTGGGCACATACCCATATTTGACATAGTTAGCGAGCGGACCAAGTGCCGTCCACGTCACGGCTGCAATGAGTATCGTGCGAAACACAATGCGCTTTGTGGCAGCATCTTCCGTGTTTCTACGGGCGATGACGGCAACCAACACTCCGACCAATAGGGGAATGGTCGCAATGGTCAGCAGGCCATCATAAACGTCATTGTAGAAGCTCGGCGGGTCGAGGCGCAGGAAGTACAGCAGATACCAAAGACACGTCCACAGAAGCGCTACACCGCCAACATTGCGGATGTAGCGCTTCTTGAGTGTTTGGCCTTTGCTGCTGCGCCAGATGACAAAGGCGATAATCCCAACCAATGATTGCGGATGATACAGCGCTTCTAAGACGCTTCCGGTGTTGTAGGGGTGTACTTCAGCCCCCAACCATACAAGCAGCAAGAAGACAAAAACGGGGATAGTGTAGATGCGAGTTTCAGGTCGCTTGATGTATCGGCCAAAAGCTTTCAGGCCTTGCCATCCCTTCCCCGCCCATCGTGCAACAACAGGCATGGTTTTTGAAAACCAGACATGTGTTTTCTGCTTCCAGCTTTCAGGCGCTGCCTGCCAACTGAACGCGCCAATAATCAACACAGTAATGACAAAAAAGAAGCCCGCTAACACAGCCACTCTCCATTGTTAAAGTTATGGCCGCAGGGCACTTGCCCAGCCCAGAATGGTGTTGAGCCAACCCATGAACATGCCCGCCCAGTCTGTGCCGCTCGATGGGCGGGGATCCTCGCCGCTTTGTGCAACCAGCCATCCATTGGATGAGCTGGCGCTTCCCTCAAAGGCCAACTCATTGCTGGCATCGAGTCCGCTAATGTCCGCATGGCGGGCTTCAGGACATTCGGTCTCTAAGACCTGCCCAAGCTTCTTGATGAGGTCGGTGAAGTCGGCCGTAGGATAAACGCCGGCATCGTTTGCACGGACGGTGAGCGCTAGTCGCTGCTGGCACCACCCTTCCCCGCCCATGGCATCAATTTCAATGCCAAGCTCCTTTGAGCGGGCGAGCTTGTGCGTGTCGGCCGCCACAACGGCCGTACACAGCATTCCAGAAATGAGGATGACGGCCGGAGCGGCCGCGCTTAGCCGAGTTCCCATGACCCATCAGCTGCCTTGCAAGCAGAGAAGCTATCAGCATCAGATTGCCCGTTAGCACCTTCCACCGTGTATTCCATGGTGCGGCAGGTTGTGGAGGCCGTGATGGTATCGGCCACCTGTCCTTGCCGAAGCTGCACTTGGTCAAGGTCAATTGGTTCCTGTAGGCGATGTGCAACCGTTGTGGACTTGGCGAGAAGGTCGCCATGTACATAACCAATAGTCACACGATCACGGCTCACTAGATACCAGTTTGCCCCGCCTACTTTGCCGACCACATCCACGGGCTGCCCACCAGTGACAGAGTTCACAACCGGATAGTCGGTTGAAGCTCCTGCCCTGACGTTCGATGCAGACTTGGCCACGTAAGTTTCGCCGATAAGCTCCAGATTAGGAGCAACAGCAACCCGCTGGTCACGCACAAGCGTCATTTGCCGTGTTTCTTGCCGCGTTCCCGTAGGCGTGAGAACCGCCTGAGCGCCCGTTCGTGTGGATTGCCAGTTTACCTGCTGGCCATCCCCTGCGTTCGCTAGGGCATAGGCAGAGCGCTCCTGCATAGCTATCTGGTCTTGCTCATCGAGCATCTGTCCGATCGCACGGCCTGCAAAAGCCCCGATCGCACCGCCAACTAAGACAGCGGCGATACGCCCTTTGCCGGATCCAAATTGACTCCCAGCAAGAGCACCAACAGCGCCGCCGAGAAGTGTACCTATGTCCGATTTGTTGCCCGTTGTTTGACAGCCAGCCAACATTGAGCTGGCCAACAGCAGGGCGACGAGCCTTCTTGATGTGTGTTTATTCATGCCGTGAGGCCTCCATTTAGTCGCAGCGCTCCAGCACAATTTCATGGCCGTAGTAGGTGGCCGTGATGTGCACAGAGCTTGTTTTGATGATGGTTGCTTGAGACTGACCGGCGGTGACAGTGAATGTGTTGCCGTCAACAGTGACGCGCTCCACAGGTGCTGGTGTGTTGCCTCTGATGGCGAAATATCGCTCGCCATTCTGTCTGAAGATAAGCAGGCCTGTAGGTGCAAGGCCGCCGCATCGAGGTCGCCACTCCCCATCCAATTCTGCGAGTGGGTCATTGTCTGAGCAGCCCGCCAATGTGAACGCGGCTAGAGAAAGACAAGCCGCCAAACGAAGCCCTTTGGACACACGAAAACCCATTACCGCCCCCCATGGTGAAATATTATCTTCTAAACAAAAGTTGATATTTCACCATGGGCGCGTCTGCCTATCGGGCTCCAAATGGCCTTTTCTGAAAAATGAGATATGGACTGGGCTACTCGCTATGTGTAGCTTAGCGAAATCAACTTTTGTTTAAAACTTGATATTATGAGGGTTTCCATGAAACCCTTTATAATATTGGGTTTCATGACCATGTTCCGGGCGTTTCAACATCAGCTCTCAAAAAATAAAGTCAACTTATTCTACAAAATGTGGTAAAACTTGACATTATTGGAAGAAATAGTGATGAACAAGAAGCCAGCCCCGAACAACCTGAACCGACCCTCCAAAGGAGCGTCCATTAAGGTTGAACCTATCCGCACCATCAAAGATATCAGGCGCATAAAGAAGCTACGTGAGGATAGCCCGCGCGACTTGTGCCTGTTCACGTTCGGCATCAACAGCGCCTATCGTGCCAATGAGCTTATGTCCATCAAGGTTGGTGATGTAAGCCATCTGAGAGCTGGTGAGAGGTTTGAGCTCAAACAGAAGAAGACGAAAAAATACCGAGCTGTGAATTTGAATAAGCAGGTAATCGCTGCCCTTGACGCGTGGCTAGCTGTTCATCCTGACCCCTCCCCTGACGCTCCATTGTTCAGGTCGCAAAAGACTGGGGATCCGCTGCAAGTGAGTGTTGTAAATCACATGGTCAAACGGTGGTGCAGAGAAGCTGGCTTAAAGGGTAACTTTGGTTCTCATACTTTGCGCAAGACGTGGGGCTATCATCAGCGCATGACGGGCAATGCGTCCCTGCCCGTCCTCATGATGGCTTTTGGACATGCACGACAGCAGCAAACCCTAGACTACCTGTGCATTCAGGCCGAAGAGATTCAAGACCTCTATTCCCTAGAGCTATAGCTACGAATGTTGGGTACCGCGGCAGGACTTGAACCTGCATCTCCCCGCCCGTATCTTAGTGATGTCCAATCTCTAAGAACATGGAGCTACGCGGCATTAGTGTATGTATTAGTATTTATGGCACGCCTTAATTTCGCCACATAAAGACCTTGTTACGCCTTAATTCAGGTTCCTGCGGCTTTCAATTTCGGCTTGCCCTTTTTCGCAGCAATATCGTTCTTCGCCTTAGCGGCCGTTTCTCTTTTCTCGACGACTTCCTGTGCGTAAGGCTTCAATGCTTCGATCAGGCCGTCGAGATGATAGATGTTCGTTTGACTGTTGTTGTTCGCCTGCTTGCGCGCTTCTCTCTTGATCAAGCCACCAGCTTCCATCCCGGCTATTCGTCGCTGAACCGTCCTGCGGTCTCTGCCTATCGATTTAGCAATACTAGCAACTGAGGGATGGGGCTTAGTTCCGGCCGTCCACCACCTATTGGCTAGGTGCAAGAGTATGTTCATATCGACTGGGTCGATCCCTATAGCTTGCTGCCGTTCGATAAGAACGGATGGGAGCAACGTCCAGCCCGCTTGCATTACAGGCTTAGTCCACTTCTTTTCATTCTCGAGCATCCCCTTTTTTGCTTCAGCGGGGCTTGTCTTTTTGGGGGTTGGCATTCGCGGCTATCTCCTTGCGCTGTGAGAGACATATCTGACGTCTGACCCCCATTTGCAAATGAGGGGGGG
>Ga0316205_10004692_pt1 | contig 11779 bp, 8 predicted proteins | sample 3monthpyrite_MG_FD_204941 | JGI IMG/M metagenome (GOLD analysis project Ga0316205, IMG submission 204941) | Microbial mat bacterial communities from mineral coupon in-situ incubated in ocean water Damariscotta River, Maine, United States -... | ecosystem: Environmental > Aquatic > Marine >... | reverse complement strand
CCCATATCGGCCAGATGCGGGCTGACCAGGTTGACCGGGCCGGTTTCCGCATCCTCCGGCACCGGGGCCTGGCGCGACCAGACATCGTCCAACAAAGCCGCTTTTGGCGGAGCCACGAAAGTGCCGCGCCCGACGGTGGCCTCCAATGCCCCCTCATCCGTCAGGATCGTATAGGCGCGCGCCACGGTTCCGGGCGTGATCGACAGCCGCCAGGCCAGATCACGCACCGGCGGCAATTTCGCCCCCACGACAAGCGTGCCATCGGCAATCGCGGCACGGATAACCTCGGCCACCGCGCTGTATTTCGGCCCGGGCCTGCCCTCGATGCTTGGGTGCCAGATTGTATCCACGACAATGTTTCCCTCGACGCCTGACGCCTCTCTTTGTATCACATAAGTATCGAACACTAATGCTTTGTGTCAATACAATCAGGAAAGGATCTCCCATGACACATGATCAACCCCACACCGCGCTTGGTTATCTTTCGGCGCGCCCATTGCCGCCACTGACCGTGGTCGCGCTTCGCATGGTGGTTCTGGTCGCGAAATGGGAGGAGCGCCGACAGACCCGCAAGGCGCTGAAACACCTGGAGGCGCATTTGCTGGATGATGTCGGGCTGAGCCGGGGAGACGTGTCGCGTGAGCTAAACCGCCGGTTCTGGCAGCAGTAGAAATCTGACTAAGGCACTTCTCGGAATACCTGAAGCAAGGGTGCATCGCTTAACACGTTGAAATCTTTGAATTCAGGCAGCGTTACGTGACGCAGATTTTTCCGAGAGTGCTATAGGCCGAACCCTCTTTCCGGCCCGTGTCATGAACTGGGGGCGGCAACACTTCTGCCAGCCCCCAGATCTTATCCACGCGCAAATATATCCGCGAGGCCCGCTCGATCTCAGCGCCGCAGCAGGGCCGAAACCGCAGCATCTTCAAGCGCCCAGGCCAGCATCGCGTCGCGGATGCCCTCCTGCACCCGGGCCCGCCAATCGGCGCTTTGCAGGTTCTCCAGATCGCCCGAATCCGACAGAAACCCAAGCTCCAGCAGGACCGAGGGGATATCGGCCGCCTTGAGCACGGAAAACCCTGCCTCAAGACGGGGCTGGTTATAAAGCGTCGCCCCGGCGGCAACCAACCCCGTGACCAGCTGATCGGCCAGCGCCCCGGATCGCGGCGCGGTTTCCAGGCGCGCAAGATCAATCAGCACGCCCGCCACCTCATCATCATTGCCCGCCAGATCGACCCCCGCCAGCAGATCGGCGCGGTCATGCGCCTCGGCCAGCGCGGCCGATGCCGCATCGCTGGCGGTATCGGAAAGCGTGTAGACCGTGGCCCCGCGCGCGCGCCCCTCGGCCAGCGCATCGGCATGCAGCGACACGAACACATCGGCCCCAGCCGCACGCGCGATGGTGACCCGTTCGGGCAAGGATACGAACCAGTCGCCTTCGCGCGTCAGCACCACGTCGAAACGCCCGGTGCGCAGCAGCACTTCGCGCAACTCCAGCGCAAAAACCAACATCAGGTCGGCCTCATCGGTGCCATCCCGAAGGGCACCGGGATCGACACCGCCATGGCCGGGATCCAGCGCCACCATGATCAGATCCGTGTCGGATGGCAGGGCGGGCGCGGCCAGAACGGGATCGGGCGGCAACCCGACCAGGGCGGGTGCCCCGGCATTGGCGGCAAAGGCGGCGCGATCAACCGGATCGAGGCGCAACCGGACTATCGCCGAGCCGTCGCCCGCATCGGTATCCATTCCGGCCTCGACCACCGCCATGGGGGCTGCAAGCGTCAAGACCATGCGCGACCACCCGGCCCCGGCCCCGCCCGTGACCACCGCAGTCACCGCCTCCGAGTTGTCGATGGCCCCTGCCAGATCGCCCCACGCCACTTCGCGGAAATCAATCACCACCCGGTCCGGACCCTCCAGGGTAAACACCCGAAACGGCACCGCCTGGGTCAACGCCAGCAGCAATTCCGCGCCTTCACCCTGATCAATCAGGCGGCTTTCAGAGGCCTCGACCCGCGCCACGGCGCGAAAATCCTGCGCCAGCGCAGGCAGCCAGAATGAAAGTGAAAAAACAAGTGTCAGAACTGCCCGGATCATCGGTCTTCCGCCGAAATTGAGATTGCCGGATGCTAGCAGAACGCGGTCCAAAGCCCAAGCCATCAACGCGTCGCCATGAAGCGTTGCAACCGCAGGAGCCCCTCCTCGATATCGGCGGTCGCACGGGCATAGGAGAACCGCAACGTGGTGTGGCCGCGCACGGGGTCGAAATCGAGACCCGGAGTAACAGAAACCCCCGCTTTTTCAAGGATTTCTGCGGCAAAGGCGAGGCTGTCATCGGTATGATCCGAGGCATCGGCATAGATATAAAACGCGCCATCGGCCGGGGCCACCTTGTCGAACCCGGCGCGTGCAAGCCCCGCCAGCATCAGCGCCCGGTTGGCGGCATAGGTTTCGCGGTGACCGTCCAGCTCGGCCCGGCCTTCGGGCGACAGCGCCCCAAGGGCCGCAACCTGCGCGGCATGGGGCGGGCAGATGAACATATTCTGCGCCAGCCGCTCGATCACGCGAATATGGGCCTCGGGCACCACCATCCAGCCCAACCGCCACCCGGTCATCGAGAAATACTTGGAAAAGGAATTGACGATATAGAGATCGTCGGAGATCTCCAGCGCCGAAACCGCCGGGCCGTCATATTGCAGCCCGTGATAGATTTCGTCTGAAATCAGCGAGATATCGCGCGCGGTGCAGGCCTCGACCAGTCCCGCCATCGCCGCCCGGTCCAGCATGGTGCCCGACGGGTTGGCCGGTGAGGCCACGATAAGCCCCGCCATATCATCGCGCAGATTGCCCGGAACCGGCTGGAACCGGGTCGCTTCATTGGTCTGGAACCCGACCGGTTCGAGGCTGAGGGCGCGCAGGATCTGGCGGTAGCTCGGGTAGCAGGGCTCGCCCAGGCCAACCTTGTCGCCGGCATCGAAAAGGGCGGTGAAGGCCAAAAGGAACGCGCCCGAGGCACCGGCGGTCACCACCACGCGGGCCGGGTCGAGATCAATGCCATACCATTCGTCATAAAGCGCCGCGATGCCGGCGCGCAGATCGGGGCGGCCAAGCGCGACAGTGTAGCCGAGCGGTCCGGCCTCCATTTCCGCCGCCAGTCGCGCCCGCGCAGCTTCTGGCGCGCCGGTGCCGGGCTGCCCCACTTCCATATGGATGATGTGGCGGCCCGCCGCCTCTGCGGCGCGCGCGGCCTCCATCACATCCATCACGATAAAAGGATCAACCTCGGACCGTCTCGATACACGCATCGCTTTCTCCTTAACCTGTGGCCCCATGAACCAGCCCGTAAAGGACAGGTCAATGACACAGATTGCCCGGGGTTTTCTGGTCTGTTTGCCGGTGATGGCGGGGGCCACTACATCGCAGGCCAGCATCCCCGCACCCCGGATGTTGGCCTGACCGATATTGGCCGTGCGCCCGGTCAATGAGCCATTGGCGACAGAAATGACCTCGATTCTGGAGTCCGAAATAAAAAACGCCCCCGACCAGAAATCGGGGGCGCTTGTTCGTCTTGTTTCGGCGCTGTCAGCCCATGGACCACCAGCCCCGTTTCTTGGGGCGATCTGGTTCGTTTGAGGCCGGGGCTTGCTCGACCAGAGCAGGTTCGCGCGTCGGTTCGGGGGCCGGCTCTGGGCTAATCTCCTCGGCTGGCGCTTCGGCCGCTGGCGCGGGGTCCGCAGCGGCAGGTGCCGCTTCGGCGGGCGCGTCCTCGGGCTGAACAGCCTCCTGCGCGGCCGGGGCCGCGACCTCGGGTGCCTCGGCTGACTGATCCGCGGCGGCGAGGCTGTCGTCGGGCGCAGCCTCGAGCGGTGTTTCCACCTCAGCCACAGGTTTTTTCCGAGCCCGGCTGGCGCGCTTGCGCTTGGGCTTGGGGGCGTCTTCGGTCACAGGCTCCGCCACCGGTTCAGCGGTCTCAGCAGCCACAGGTGCAGCATCAGCCTCGGCAGGTGCGGTCGCGTCCTGATCCGCCTCCGGTGCGGTTTCCTGTTGAACCTCAGGCTCGCCATCAGCCGCGCCATCTACATCCGCGCCGGTATCGTCGGTTTTGCGGCGCCCACGCCCACCCCGCCTGCGACGGCGTTTTTTCCGGGGCGTTTCCTCTTCACCGGTGGCCGCAGCGACAATGCTTGCCGGCGAATCGACCGTCGTGGCCGCTGCCTCTGTCTCTTCGGCCTCCGCCTCGATGCTGTCCATCAGGGCGCTGTCCATCGAGACCACCGGTGCGGCAGCCTGCACACGCCGGGTGGCGGTCTTGAATTTCTCGACCTTGTAATCGGGCGAAACCAGCGTCGGATCGGCCTCGATGCGGATCGAGATGCCATAGCGCGCCTCGATCGCGGCGAGATATTCGCGCTTGGTGTTCATGATGAAATTGACGATGCCGACAGGGGCCGTCAGCAGCACTTCGCGCGACCGGCGGCGGGTGCCCTCCTCCTCCAGCTGGCGCAGGATCGAGAGCGCCAGGCTGTCATCGGAGCGCACCAGACCGGTGCCGTGGCAGGCATGGCAGGGCTGTGTCGTCGCCTCCAGCATGCCGGGGCGCAGACGCTGGCGGCTCATCTCCATCAGGCCAAACCCCGAGATGCGGCCGACCTGAATGCGGGCACGGTCCGATTTCAGCTTGTCCTTGAGGCGTTTTTCGACGGCGGCATTGTTGCGCCGTTCATCCATGTCGATGTAGTCGATCACGATCAGACCGGCCAGGTCGCGCAGCCGCAGCTGGCGCGCCACCTCTTCGGATGCTTCCAGGTTGGTCTTGGTCGCGGTATCCTCGATCGAGCCTTCCTTGGTGGACCGGCCCGAGTTCACGTCGATGGCAATCAGCGCCTCGGTGACGCCGATCACGATATAGCCGCCCGATTTCAGCTGCACGACCGGGTTGAACATATCGGCCAGATAGCCCTCGACCTGGTGGCGCGCAAAGAGCGGCATCGGATCGGTGTAATGCTTCACGTTCTTGGCATGGCTCGGCATGATCATTTTCATGAAGTCCTTGGCATGCCGATAGCCGGCTTCACCTTCGACCAGAACCTCATCAATTTCGCGATTATAGAGATCGCGGATCGAGCGGTGAATCAGGTCGCCTTCCTGATAGATCGGCGCGGGCGCGATGGATTTCAGCGTCAGATCGCGGATCTGCTCCCATTGCCGTTGCAGATATTCATAGTCGCGCTTGATTTCGGATTTGGTGCGCTTGGCCCCTGCCGTGCGCACGATCAGCCCGGCCCCCTGCGGCACATCGAGCGCGGTGGCGATTTCCTTGAGCTTCTTGCGGTCGGGCGCGTTGGTGATCTTGCGGCTGATACCGCCGCCGCGCGCGGTGTTGGGCATCAGAACGCAGTAGCGGCCCGCGAGGCTGAGATAGGTTGTCAGCGCCGCACCCTTGTTGCCGCGCTCTTCCTTGACGACCTGCACCAGCATGACCTGACGGACCTTCACGACTTCCTGGATCTTGTAGCGGCGTGGCCGCGGCTTGCGCACAGGCCGGATATCTTCCTGATCATCGTCATCGGCGACGGTCGAGATATTGGGATCTTCGGGCTGGTCGGATGCGGTGTCAGTGTCTTCCTCGGCGGCGTCCGGTGCAGGTTCCGCGGCCTCTTCGGCGGCGGGTTCGGCACCCTCGGGCGTAGCCTCGGTGGTATCGGCATCCGCAGCAACCGCTGCATCTGGCTGTGCGGCCTCATCGACGGCATCGGCATCAGCGCGCTCATCCACCAATGCGGGCGCATCGTCTTCTGCCGCAAGATCGACCACATCCATCGAACCCGGCGTGCCGGCCGCGCCGTCGCCCTGGACCGCCCCGGTTGCAACCGCATCGTTGTTGTTGTCGACGGCTTGCGTTTCGACCGGCTTTTTGCGCCGGCGACGACCGCGTTTTGGCTTGGTGTCGGCCTCAGCCTCGGCTTCGGCCTGAGCGCGCGCGTATTCCTGTTCCTCGGCCAACAGCGCCTCACGGTCGGCTGTCGGGATCTGGTAGTAATCAGGGTGAATTTCAGAGAATGCCAGGAACCCGTGGCGATTGCCGCCGTAATCTATGAAGGCCGCTTGCAACGACGGTTCGACCCGCGTCACCTTTGCCAGATAGATGTTTCCTGCCAATTGCCGCTTGTTCAGCGACTCAAAGTCAAATTCCTCGACCTTGTTTCCGTCAGCCACGACAACGCGGGTCTCTTCCGCGTGTGTGGCATCGATAAGCATTTTTTTAGCCATGTTTTCCTTGTGCATGACCTCGAATTGGCGCGCCCCGGGGGGGCACCGTCAGCAAGATCATGTTGTCCTGAAAAGGCAATGCGTGGGGCGCAGGGACGCATGGCGCGGGCATTTGCCCTGCCGTGCCGAACCTCAAATCTGCGCTCGCGTTGCATCGCGGTTTATCTCCGATGACAGGTCTTGCCTGCCATCCGTTCGTCAGCCTTCTAGTACGAAGGCAATGATTTTGGGGTCCGGAATGGGGCCCACGTGACCTTTCCGAAATCCGCGCGGCGTCAGTCAAATGCGCGCCGGAAATCGGTCAGAGAAACTGTTCTTCGCGGCGAAGTTATGCACTTTGCGCCGCTATAGTGACATTAAGGGCAGTTTCGGGCCGATTACAATGGCAATTCGTGCAGGCGCAGGCGCAAAGACCGCCGACCCATCGCTTCGGGTCGAGTGGGGATAGGGGGCCTTGCCCCCGTCGCCAAAGGCGACTCCCCCAGGATATTTAACGCGCAAAGAAGGCCATTAAGGTTAACCCCCGAAATGTTAACCGTAACGTAATCTTGGAGGTGTAGCGTCGTCGCGCGGTACAGGCTGGGAAGCCGATGACCGCGCGCGAAGAAGGCCCCTGCCCCGGTGCCGCATCGGCTTGGGGCGGGTGGCTGACCGGCCCTGCTTCTTTGCGCCTCAAATATCCTCTGCCCTGTCGATCCATCGCTGCCGATGAGGGGTGGCGGCACGGCCTGTCATTCCCGTCTCCACGCGCGCCGTTCCCCAATAAAGCGCCACCGCGCGGGGCAGGCTTGCCTGGCCCGCGCCTGGCCCAACTGCTTGCAGGCGGGAGCGCGCCCTTGGCCGTCAGAGGTAATCCGACCGGCTGAGCCCGTATTTGGCCATTTTTTCGTTCAATGTCCGGCGCGGCAGGCACAGCTCTTCCATCACATTCGAGATGGAACCGCGATGACGGCGCATCGTGTTGTCGATCAGCATGCGCTCAAAGGCCTCGACATATTCCTTCAGCGGCTTGCCTTCGCCGACCTGGCTCTGGCTGACCTCTTCGCCATCGCTCATCAAGAGCGACGCGATCGACCCCGATCCGCGCCGTTGCTGCAAAATCGCGCGCTCGGAGATGTTGATCAGCTGGCGCACATTGCCCGGCCAGGGAGCCTGCAAAAGCTGTGCTGCCTCCTGCGCCGTCACCTGCGGGCTTTCGGTGCCATATTCCTCGGCGAACTGTTCGCCGAACCGGTTGAACAGCGTCAGGATATCCTCGCCCCGCGCCCTGAGCGGCGGCAGGTCGATCCGCATTGCGGCGAGCCGGTAAAAGAGATCGGGCCGCAGTGCCGCTTCGCATCCGGTATCGGGCTCAGGCGCATTGCAGATCGCCACCACCCGCGTTTCGGCCGGGTTGCCCATATCGTTGATCAGCGTCAGAAGCCGCGCCTGCAAAGCCTGCGGCAAGGCCTCGACCCCTTCCAGCAACAGCGATCCACCGCGCGCCTGTTCGACCAGCGGCAAGTCCTGCCCCTCGCCCACCGGGCCGAACAGCATCGCCGACAGCGCGCTTTCCTCATGCGCGGCACAGGCGACAGAGACCAGCGGCTTGCCCGCCCGCGGCCCCACCGCATGCAGCGCATGCGCCACCAGCGTCTTGCCGGTGCCGGTTTCGCCGGTGATCAGCACATGACCATCGGCCTGGCCCAGATCGAGGATATCCTCGCGCAGCCGCTCCATCACCGGCGATGATCCGATCAACTTGCGCATCAGAACAGTGCCATCTGACAATTCACGCCGCAAAGCGCGGTTATCCAGCGTCAGCCTCCGGGCTTGGCCGGCGCGCTTGGCCAGTTCCGTCATCCGGTCCGGGTTGAAGGGTTTTTCCAGAAAATCGTAAGCGCCAAGCCGCATCGCCTCGACTGCCATCGGCACGTCGCCATGGCCGGTAATCATGATCACGGGCAGCGCGCTGTCCATGCCCATCAGACGCTTCAGAAACGCCATCCCATCCATGCCCGGCATCTTGATATCGGTGACCACGACGCCGGAATAATCCGCCCCGATCTGCTTCAAGGCTTCTTCGGCGCTGGCATAGGTCTCGGTCTCGAACCCGCTCAGCGCCAGCCATTGGCTGATCGACTGGCGCATATCCTGCTCGTCATCAATGATCGCGATTCTCATATCGTTCCCTTTACCTGCTCATTCGGCGGCCGCGCTGCTTTGATCGGCGCGCGGCAGCCGGACCTCGAAGACCGCGCCGCCGCTTTCGCCGTTTCGTGCCGTCAGACGCCCACCCAGATCCTTCACGATGCCCGACGAGATCGCCAGGCCAAGCCCAACGCCGTCGCCCGGTTGCTTGGTCGTGTAGAATGGCTCGAACAATGCGTCGAGATCGTCAATCCCCCGACCGTTGTCCCGCACGGTCAGCACCACCTCATCACCTTCGGCAATGATCAGGTCCAATTCGCGATGCGGCTCGGCCTTCATCGCATCCAGCGCATTGCGCAACAGGTTGATGATCACCTGTTCCAGCCGCAGCCGGTCGGCCATCACCATGACCGGGTTGCGCGGCATGGTCTGGGTGATCTCGACCGTCATCTGCCGGAGCTGCGGTTCCATCATCGACAGCGAGGCCGAAAGCGAGCTGCGCAGATCCATCGGTGCAAAGGCTTCACCGCCCTTCCTGGCATAGGATTTCAGCTGCCTGGTGATGGCCCCCATCCGCTCCAGAAGATCGTCGATGCGCTGAAACGATGACAGCGCCTCGTCGGGGCGTTTGCGCTGCAACAGAAGCCGCGCGCCGGCCAGATAGGTTTTCATCGCCGCCAGCGGCTGATTGAGTTCATGGCTGACCGCGGCCGACATCTCGCCCATCGCCGCCAGTTTCGAGCTCTGCGCCAGGCTTGCTTCGGCCTCTTCGAGGTTGCGTTCGACCCTTTGGCGTTCGGCGATTTCCCGCTGTAGCCGGGCGTTCAGGCGGCGAAGCTCCGCCGATTCCCTTTGAAAGAACACCGATTGCGTCCGCGCCCGGCGGCTCAAAACATAAAAGGCCCCCGCCAACAGCAGCGCGAATCCCATGATTTCCAGCGCCAGAACGCCGTTCACCCGTTCGCGGATGGATGCAAAGGCGGTATAGGATACCAGTTGCCATCCGCGAAACGGGATGCGGCTTTCCAGGCGCAGGGTCGAGTTGCCGGAAAAAAACGGCCCCGGCGTGGCAAAAGCCCAATCGCCCGTGGCCTCGATCACGCGCTGAATGGCCGAGGGCGGCGATTGCAGGGCAATCGCATCAGCCTCCTGGTGACCACGCCAGCGCGGTTCGGTGGACAAAATGATGCGGCCTTCGGAATTGGCCACGAAAACGGCCTCGGACGTGCCGCGCCAACGGTCCTCCAGCCGCCCCAGATCGACCTTGACCAGGATCACGCCCACCAGTTGATTGTCGGCCTCGATCCGGCGGGCAAAGGTGAAGTTGAACGCCCCTGTTTCCAGCTCGGTGGTGGTGAACACGGTGTCATTCGTGCGCAGGGCCTGAACGAAATAAGGTTCGTTGCGGTGAAGCTCTCCGAGCTGGCCCCGGTCGGTCGCGGCCACAACACGGCCCTCGCGGCTCAGCAGAATGATGGATTGCGCGCCAATCTCCTCGCGGTAAGAAATCAGCTGTTGTGAGGTCAGGCTGAAATCGCCCACCGACAGCGCCCGCGTCAAAGTCGGATCCCGCGACAGCAAAAGCGGCACCACCGAATTGCGCTGCAATTCCGAGATGATGGAGCCCGAATAGAGCGCCAGCCGCAATTCGGCCCGGTTGCGGGTGCTTTCGGTAAACCGCTCGGTCAGCCAGATGTTCGAGACCCAGACAACGCCGCCCGCAATCGCCAGGAACAATACCATCAGCGCACGCAACATCCATGCGCGCCGCCCGTGTGATATGCGCAGGGCCGCCGGGGGGACGAAAGGCAGGTTCATGATGTAATGCTAGGGGGTTACCGCGCCCGGCTCAAGCCCGTCAGGCGGCAACCAGCGCAGAAGCCAGCCCGTCAAACAGCGCCTTGCCGTCGGCCCCGCCATGGGCCGGGTCAACAACCCGCTCTGGATGCGGCATCATGCCGAGCACGCGCCGGTTTTCCGACAGGATGCCCGCGATGCCATCGACTGCGCCATTGGGATTGCCGTGATAGCGAAACGCGATGCGGTCTTGATCCTTGAGCGCGGCCAGCCCGGCATCGTCAATGACATAATTGCCGTCATGATGGGCCAGCGGCACGGTGATCTCGGCCCCGGCATTGTAGCCGCGGGTAAAGACACTGTCGGATGTCGTCACACTCAGCGCCTGCATCCGGCAGATGAATTTCAGCCCCGCATTGCGCATCAAAGCACCAGGCAGCAGGCCGGTTTCACAAAGCACCTGGAACCCGTTGCAAATGCCAAGCGCATAGCCGCCCCGGGTCACATGCGCCGCCACCGCCTTCATCACCGGAGACTGCCCCGCGATGGCCCCGCAGCGCAGATAGTCGCCAAAGGAAAACCCGCCGGGAATACCAACGATATCAACGCCGTCCGGCAAGGTATGGTCCTTGTGCCAGATCATATCGACGTTGAAGCCCGCATTGCGGAAGGCCACGGCCAGATCGCGGTCGCAATTCGAGCCGGGAAATACGATGACGGCCGCTTTCATGCGCCCATCTCCACCCGGTAGCTTTCGATCACCGTGTTGGCCAACAGCTTCTCGCACATCTCGGTCACCTGGGCCTCGGTGGTGCCCGCGGCCAGGTCCAGTTCGATCACCTTGCCCTGGCGAACGCCCTCGACACCCTCAAAGCCCAGCGCGCCAAGCGCATGGCGCACAGCCTCGCCCTGCGGATCCAGAACCCCTTGTTTCAGCATCACGGTCACGGTTGCGCGCATCGCTTGACCCTTCTTCTTTGTCCAAATACTCAAAAAAACCGCCGCGTCTTTCGCTTCGGTTTCAGTTCACCAGCGTTGGTTTGCCACCCATGCCGGTATTTGTCGGCAGCACGCCCAAACGCCGCGCCACTTCGGTATAGGCATCCGCCAGATCGCCCAGATCGCGCCGGAACACGTCCTTGTCGAGCTTGCGACCGCTTTCCATATCCCACAACCGGCAGCTGTCGGGGCTGATCTCATCGGCCACGATGAGGCGCATGAAATCGCCGTCGAACACGCGCCCGATCTCGATCTTGAAATCGACCAGCTTGATCCCGACACCCATCATCAGGCCAGACATGAAATCATTGACCCTGAGCGCCAGCGCCACGATGTCATCGAGATCCTGTTGGCTCGCCCATCCAAAGGCGATGATATATTCCTCGGGCACCAGCGGGTCGCCCAGATCGTCGTTTTTGTAGGAAAACTCGATGATCGGGCGCGGCAATTGCATGCCCTCCTCCAGCCCCAGGCGCTTGGCCATGGACCCGGCGGCATAGTTGCGCACGATAACCTCCAGCGGGATGATCTCGACCGCGCGGATCAGCTGCTCGCGCATGTTCAGCCGCCGGATGAAATG
>Ga0316205_10004689_pt1 | contig 11786 bp, 6 predicted proteins | sample 3monthpyrite_MG_FD_204941 | JGI IMG/M metagenome (GOLD analysis project Ga0316205, IMG submission 204941) | Microbial mat bacterial communities from mineral coupon in-situ incubated in ocean water Damariscotta River, Maine, United States -... | ecosystem: Environmental > Aquatic > Marine >... | reverse complement strand
TTCAATCTTATAAGTGACCTCAATTCAGTTTATCGTAACAACCCGGCTTTGTATGTTTTTGATTTCGACCATCAGGGTTTTCAGTGGCTCAGTTGTGATGATGTTAATAATTCTGTGTTGGCATTTATCCGTCGATCACAAAATGACACCTTTGTATGTATATTTAATTTTACGCCTGCGCCTTTGGAAAATTATGTAATTGGTGTTCCTGACGCGGCTGTTTATAAAGAAGTATTTAATTCAGATGCAGCCTGGTATGGAGGATCGGACATGGGTAATTCTGGTGAAGTTCAAAGCCAGCATAAGTTTGATCATGGTTTTGAGAATAGCCTGACGTTAACGATTCCACCATTAGCGGGATTGTTCCTGAAGAAGATAAACTCTTGAATATTTTATTTGCCGCCAGTGAAGCATTTCCTCATGTCAAAACAGGGGGGCTGGGCGATGTCGTTCATAGCTTACCCGTTGCTCTAAAGGAGCAGGGTGATGATGTTCGACTGGTATTACCTGCATACCGAGATGTACTTGCATCGGTAGACTCGTTAAAAGAACTGGGTTACTGTGATTTGCCCGGCATCGGCGTTACACACCGGGCGCGTATTTTACAGGCACACATTAAAGATTCAGATGATTATTTATATTTGATTGATGTACCTGCTTTATTTGACAGGGCAGGAAACCCCTATGTGCACCCGGAAGGTTTTAACTGGCCTGATAATGCAGAACGTTTTACCGTGTTCAGTCGTGCGGTTGCCGAGTTAGCAAAGGGCGTACCGGGTACTGACTGGGTTCCCGATGTAGTGCATAGCCATGATTGGCAAACCGGTCTGGTACCGGCTTTTTTAAGTATGTCTTACCCACGACCTAAAAGCATTTTCACTATACATAACTTAGCGTATGACGGTCATTTTTCACATGAGGTTTTTACATCACTGGCTTTACCTCCAGAATGGTGGTCATCTGATTTTCTTGAATTTCACGACGAATTATCTATGTTAAAAGCGGGTATGGTATTTGCTGACCATGTCACTACAGTGAGCCCGACATATGCTAAGGAAATTTGTACTCCAGAGTTTGGTTATCGATTTGAAGGTGTATTGCAACATCTGGGTAATAAACTCAGTGGTATTTTAAATGGTATTGATCTAGAAATATGGAACCCCGAAACCGATACTCACCTTGCAAAAAACTATAAGTTTGATAAGCATTGGCAAAAAAATAAATTAATTAACAAAAAAGAATTATTAGTAAACTCAGGTTTGCAGAATACCAATGCGCCATTACTCGGTTTCATTGGCAGGCTGGTTGAACAGAAAGGTGTAGATCTAATTGCTTCGATGTTACCGGCGCTGTTTAAAAACACTAATGCTACAGTTATTATTCTAGGTTCCGGTAATATTGTTATTGAAGAAGAGTTAAAAGATCTTGCCAGTAAATTCCCATCAAGATTATATGTTTATATTGGTTATTCGGAAGATTTTGCACATAAAATAGAAGCAGGCTGTGATATGTTTCTTATGCCATCACGCTTTGAACCATGTGGTTTAAACCAGATGTATAGCTTACGTTATGGAACACCTCCCATAGTTAACTTCACTGGCGGCCTTGCGGATACAGTAATCGATGCAACAGCGATTACTATTAAAAATAAAACGGCAAATGGTTTTGTGTTTGATAGTGTTAGTGTTGATGCTCTATTATTATCCGTCAAACGTGCATTGAAAATTTATAAAAAGCCAGAACAGTGGAAGCAAATTTGCGAAACGGCTATGGCTCAGGAGCTGGGTTGGGAATCCAGTGCAAAGAAATATCAGGAGCTGTATCAAAAATAACTTTGCAATTATAGTTGGTAGTTAAATAGTTAAAAAATGATAAGAGAATTAACATGTCAAAAAAAAATTGGGTAGATACAAGTAAAATTCCAGAAATGAATCCGTTGCCTGCTGACAGTCGTTCATTGTCTGAAGGTTTTCATCGCTACCTTAGAAATCATCTCGGGCATTTTTTAAGTTGTCAGCCTTTTTATGTATATGAAGCTATGTCATTAACCATCCGTGACCGTATTATGGCAAGGTGGCATACTACCTGGCAACGACATAAACAACCGCGTGTTCGTAAAGCTTATTACATGTCATTAGAGTTTTTAATCGGTCGTGCACTAGGAAATCATTTGCTTAATCTAGATCTTGAAAAAGAAACAGGTGAAGCCTTGTGTAACTTTTCTGTAGAGCTTGAAGACCTGATAGAAGAAGAACCTGATGCAGGTTTGGGTAATGGCGGTCTAGGTCGATTAGCTGCCTGTTTTATGGATAGCTGTGCAACACTGGAGTTACCTGTAATAGGCTACGGTATTCGTTATGAATATGGCATGTTTCGCCAGCACATAGAAAACGGTTATCAAATTGAAGAACCTGATCATTGGTTACGTGATGGGAATCCATGGGAAGTTTCTCGTTCTGAATATGAGCAAATTATTCATTTTGGTGGGCGCACAGAACACTTTAAAGATCCTGAAGGAATTCATAGGGTACGCTGGGTAGATACTAATGATGTAATTGCGATACCTTATGATATGCCCGTTTCCGGTTATTGTAATGAAACCATTAATACACTTAGATTATGGAAAGCAACTGCAACCAATGAATTTAATTTAGACGACTTTAATGCGGGCAGTTACTCTGAAGCGGTGGAAGCAAAAAATGATGCAGAACATATTTCTATGGTGTTGTATCCGAATGATGCTAGTGAAAGCGGTAAAGAACTTAGATTAAGACAGCAATATTTTCTTGCCTCTGCCAGTCTTAAAGATGTAATGAGATTATGGGAAGAAACGGATGGACCTGACTATTCAGAGTTTGCAGATTTCAATGTTTTTCAGATGAATGATACTCATCCAACCATAGCGGTTGCAGAATTGATGCGACTTTTAATGGATGTAAAACGTATGGAATGGAAACCTGCATGGGAAATAACCACAAAAACTATGGCTTATACAAATCATACTTTACTTCCAGAGGCTCTGGAACGCTGGCCTGTTTCTCTGTTTGAGCGTTTATTACCGCGTCTTATGGAGATTATTTATCAGATAAATAAAATATTTCTACATGAAGTTGCACTTAAATGGCCTGGAGATACGGATAGACAATCACGAATGTCTATCATTGAGGAAAGTGGTAATAAACAGATTCGTATGGCTTATCTTGCCATAGTTGGAAGTTTCTCAGTAAATGGTGTTGCCAAATTACATTCACAATTATTGACAGATGGTTTATTTAAAGACTTTTATGAGTTATGGCCGGAGAAGTTTAATAATAAAACTAATGGCGTTACACCAAGAAGATGGATAGCGCGTGCCAATCCAAAAATGACCAGCCTGATAACCGAACACATTGGTTATGAATGGATAGCAGATTTAAGTCATATCCATTATCTGAAAGAATTTTCTAATAATGAAAATCACGAATTTCATAAGAAATGGTTTGATATTAAACAGGCAAACAAAGCTAGACTGACAGAACTTGTTTTAAATGAAACAGGTGTAGAGTTTAACCCAGAGGCTATGTTTGATGTTCAGGTAAAACGTATTCATGAATATAAACGACAGCTACTAAATGTATTACACGTAATACATTTATATATTCGCATAAAAAATGGTGATACAGATAACTGGACACCACGTAATGTATTGATAGGTGGAAAAGCTGCTCCCGGCTATCATATGGCTAAACTCTTAATCAAACTGGTTAATAATGTAGCTGAGATAATAAATAATGACCCGGACGTAAACTCAAAGTTAAAACTGGCTTTCATACCCAACTATAATGTATCTGCAATGGAAGTTATTTGCCCTGGTACAGATTTGTCAGAACAGATATCAACCGCAGGAAAAGAGGCTTCAGGCACTGGAAACATGAAATTCATGATGAATGGTGCATTAACTATTGGAACCTATGATGGTGCTAATATAGAAATACTTGAACATGTTGGTGAAGACAACTTTTTCTTATTTGGGTTAAAAGCAGACGAAGTAACAGCAATGCAGAGTCATTATAACCCACAAAGCTTTATTGATAATGACACTGACCTTCAGGCAGTATTGCAATTACTTGAAAGTGGTCATTTCAATTTATTTGAACCTGATATCTTCCATGACCTTATTGCATCAATACGTAGCCCACATGATCACTGGTTAACGATTGCAGATTTTCGTAGTTATATTGACTGTCAGGAAAAAGTATCAGCCTGTTATCAGGATAGAAACAGCTGGATAAATAAAAGCATTCTTAATACGGCATGTAGTGGTTATTTTTCAACAGATAGAACGATGCAGGAATATAATAATGATATCTGGAAACTCTAAAATGCATCACTTACTTTCACTAAATTAAGATCGTTTGAAGGAATAAAAAACAATGGTAGCTGTTAATCAGAATATTCAGGCTGCAGAACCCACTAATATAGTTATATTTGGTGTTACGGGTGACCTGAGCAAACGTAAACTGATACCGGCACTGGTACGTATGCTTAACTGTGGCCTGGTGCATGATGATAGTAAAATAGTAGGCGTAGTTAATAATCGTACTGAAGAAGTATGGATAGAATTAGTGCGTGAAGGCATGCAGGAATTTTCACCTGAAGTTGTTAAAGATGAAAAAAAATGGAAAAAGTTTCTATCACGACTGATTATGGTGCCAGGTGATCTTGGCGATGAAGCAACATATCAGCGGCTTGCAGATTCACTAGTAGAAATTGATGGTAAGAAAAATGCCATGTTCTATTGTGCTGTACCACCTGACTGGTATGGAAAAGTCACTAAGGGCTTACACAGTGCAGGGCTGGCAAATGAAGATGAAGGTTATAGACGATTAGTAATAGAAAAACCATTTGGGCATAATCTTGAAAGCGCCTGTGCACTTAATAAAGAATTGCAGAAAGTTTTCGATGAAAAGCAAATCTATAGGATAGATCATTACCTTGGTAAAGAAAGTGTACAAAATTTATTAGTGTATCGTTTTGCTAATAGTATTATGGAGCCACTGTGGAATCGAAACTACATCGATCATATTCAGATTTCAGCGTCGGAAACACTCGGCATAGAATACCGCGCAAAATATTATGAAAAATCAGGCGCATTACGTGACATGATACAAAGCCATCTTATGCAGATGATGACTTTGGTTGCTATGGAACCTCCGGTTGAATTTAGTGCTGATGCGGTTCGTGATGAAAAGATGAAAGTACTGCGAGCAATTCGTAGTATTGAACCAGATCAGATAAAAATACAAACAGTTTCAGCACAATATGCATCTGGTACTGTCGAAGGCGAAACGGCAAAAGCATATGTTGCAGAAGAATTTGTAACGCCAGATTCCACAACAGAAACATTTTCCGCAGTTCGTTTTTATATAGATAACTGGCGCTGGCAAGGTGTACCATTTATTCTCTGGTCAGGTAAACGCATGGAGGCAAAAGCATCTGAAGTTATGATTCGTTTTCGTAAACCACCATTTAATTTATTTGACAGTCATGCCTCAGTACCTGCAGCTAATGCTCTAGTATTTCGTTTGCAACCGGAAGGTGGTGTTGTCCTGAGATTGAATGCAAAAAAACCAGGGCTTACAACAGATAATGAACCAATGATTATGCGTGCTCCTTATGCGAATAATACGGAAGATGTTGCTGATGCTTATGAGATATTAATGCATGATGTACTTACTGGTGATGGCACGTTATTTTCACGTGCCGATGAAGTTGAAACATCCTGGGCTATAGTTGATCCAATCTTAAATGAATGGAAAAATCGCTTATCAATAACCCGTTATCGTTCCGGTAGCTGGGACATTCCAGAAATGGATGAACTCACCAAAGATTGTGTTGGCGGCTGGCATAAACCATCAGCATATGAATAATTTCAAAGTTTTTCTTAACCCTGAAGATGTAGCACAAGCTGCGGCTGATTATCTTTTTAAGAAAATAAATGAATGTGTCGATAAAAAAGGCCACTGTCATATTGTATTGCCCGGAGGTAGTACGCCAGCCCGTTGTCTGGAATTACTTTCTAAAAAATCCTTGCCCTGGGAGAGTATTCACTGGTACCCGGGTGATGAACGTTGCTACCCCGCAGGTCATACAGAACGAAACGATACCATGATAATGGCAAAATTGTTTTCACATCAACCAGAATACATCAGTAATTTTCATCCTATTCCTGCTGAACTTGGGCCAGAAGTAGGAGCTGAAACGTATGCAGTATTATTAACTGAAATAGATATTATGGATATTGTAATTCTTGGGATGGGTGAAGATGGGCATACTGCGAGTTTATTTCCAGATAATCCAGCACTCGAAGATAGACGAAGCGTTGTACCTGTTTATAATGCTCCGAAAGCACCGGACAAACGAGTTTCTCTGGGTCTAACAGTGCTCGGGAATGCACAAGAATGTATTGTTATAGCAACAGGAACAAATAAACAGGATGCTCTGGAGAAGATAAAAAAAGGTATGCAATTACCTGTTAGCCGAGTAGAGCCCGATGTATGGTTCGTTGATGAAGCGGCTTTGAATATTTTGAAGTAATGCTCTAAAGTAACAAAAGTGATTCTTCGACAATATAATATATGCTAGTAAACATAGGTCAGTAAATTTGAATCCCCATGTTTAAGCCATTTTTTTACTATGCACTGTACATATTTTATTGATAAAAGCTTCTGCCTCTAACCAGTCTTCTGTCGGGTTTACAGTTTCATAGGTCTTTTCAAGTGAAATATAATAAGCTGCTTCACATATCATTTTATGTCGCTGTTCAAGTGTAACTTTGATTTTTCTGTTAGTAGCCTTTTTTTTACTAGCTACTTTTTTTTGAGCTGCTTTTTTTTTGACTGTTTTTTTCTTAATTGCTGATTTTTTTGTAGTAGCCATAATTTTCATCCTCTATGAATTCTAATTAACTAGTAGATTGTAAATTAAAATTATTCTGTAAAATTGTCTTAAATCAAAAAGTAAAAAATGCAGGATTACTAACATATTAGTGATTATTTAAATAACATTGAGTTTATAAAAAACTCAGCTAAAGCCGTGTTTAACTTTACTTTCTTCTTCCTGTGCTTTGAATTGTAGAAATCGAGGTAAAAACTTTTCCCAGTCAATGATATGAGCATCAAGTTCCGGGCCATCTATGCAGGCATGTTTACGCACCATTTTGCCGTCTATATTAACCGGTACCATACATGCACCGCACATTCCTGTGGCATCAACCATTATCGAGTTAAGACTTGCTACTGTTTTCACGCCATATTTTTTTGTGAGTTCACTGACTGCATACATCATCATAGGTGGTCCAATAGTGACTACTTCACTAATAACTCGACCACTGCCATTTTTCATATTTTCCAGCATGTCTTCAAGAGGTCCGGTAACAAAACCATTTATACCGAAACTACCATCATTGCTTGTATAAATTACATCCAGTCGATCTTTGTATTTTTCCTGTAACTGGCCTGTACGTTCATCCGCTTCATCCCAGAACTTCATAGCCTTATTACGGAATCCGGAAATTAATGTGACATGATTACCCATGCGTAAATGCTCTCGCATTATTGGATAGATAGGTGGCAAACCAACTCCACCTGCTGTAAAGACAACCGTTTCACTCTTATTATAATGCTGCAATTTGCTTGGCTTTCCGAGAGGTCCGGCAATACCCGCAAAAAAATCGCCTTCATCCATCTGGTTGATTTTCATAGAGCTGCTTCCTAATCCCTGTACGACCAGGTCTATAGTGCCTTGTTCTTTATCCCAGTCAGCTATGGTCAGTGGTATCAGTTCTCCTTTTTGCCAGCCAAGTACACGTACAAATTGTCCTGCGCGTGCTGACTTTGCAATAAGCGGTGCGTAGACAACAAACTCTATAACGCCTTCAGCCAAGTTTATTTTTTTAAGTATTTTCTGCGGTGACTGTCCCTGTTCGGTATATGATTCAGCACTCGCAACAAGGGTTTTTATTTCACTCTCTGTGAAGGGTATATCTCCAGCAATTTCTTTCGCAGCCTCCATACCATCACCCGCTGCTTTAATAGCAGTAGAGCCTCCACGATTTGCATCTCCACCTGTATACACATCTTCGACCGTGGTTTTCTGTGTGCCCGGGCTCACTTCAATGGTTCCCCACTTACTTGTTCGTAGCTCTGGTTCTGCATCTTTTACGATGGGATTTGAAGCATTACCAAGCGCCATAATGACAAGATCTACAGATAACTTTTCTGTTTTCCCAGTTGCTATAGGACGTCTTCTACCCGAATCATCCGGCTCACCCAGTTGCATAATATCTAGAACCGTATGACTAACAAAATGTGTTTTATCGTTGGCGATAAACTCACGAGGTGCACGCAGAACTTTAAGGGAAATACCTTCTTCAAGTGCATGCTGTAATTCTTCTACACGCACAGGCATCTCACTCTGAGTACGACGATAAACTATGCTGACATTTCCGCCAAGTCTGCGGATGGTTCGAGCCGTATCCATTGCCGTATTACCTCCACCAATCACAATGACCTGTTTACCTTTAACTTTCGGCAATGGTGTTTCATAATCTTTGAGATGAGCCTTCATTAAATTAACGCGTGTAAGAAATTCATTGGCGGAAAGAATACCCAGATGATGCTCTCCCGGAATATTCATAAAGCGGGGCAGACCAGCACCGGTTCCTATGAAAACTTTCCAGAAACCAGCTCTTTTAAGTGCATCCAGAGTCGTTGTTTTACCAACGATAAAGTTCGTTACAAACTTACCACCAAGGTTACTAATTTTCTTTACAACATCATCTATAAGATCGTTGGGCAAACGAAACTCGGGGATGCCATATCGTAATACACCACCCAGTTCATGAAAGGCTTCAAATACAGTTACGGGATAACCTTCTTTTGAAAGGAGATAAGCATTTATCAATCCGGCCGGGCCAGAACCCACTACTGCTATGGGCGGTTTGTCAGCTTTGGCCCACGGATTAACAAAATTTTCAACATCGAAATTTGCATCTGCTGTGAGTACTTTTTCGCTCTCTGGTAAATACCATTCGAGCTGACCGATTTCGATAGGTCTTTTATTAAGTGTACAGACTCCCTGACATTGTAATTCCTGTGGACATATTCGCCCAGTAACATTAGGCAAGGGGTTTGCTTCTTTTATCAACTGGAAAGCCTGTTTGAATTTACCTTCACCCATTAAATGAATCATTTCTGGAATATGAATTTTTACCGGACAGCCTCCCTCATTTTCACCACCATCAATCTTTGGTAGATGACCTAACTCACAGGGTCTGTCATCACACTGTTTATCTCGTAGTACCTCCAGCCATACCAGTATTTCAACTTCACGAAAGCTGTAACCCAGTCCCATGTAACCGATATAACCCTGATTGACCAGATCAAAATCTTCAGCTCGTTCAACGGCTGGTCGAATGTAAGGCGGTATGTTGTTTTCTGCAGGCCAGCCTCTGGAAAGCCCTTTGAACATTGGATAACGTTGTGAAAGATGGTGATCAATTGCGCGAACAAACTTACGTTTAAATTTGAGTGGAATATTCCACAAAAAGCGTAATAGAAGATTGCTCATATCATCATTTTTGATGATCAGACCCCAAAGGCTATGAGTAAACGATTCGCTGAGTTCATCTTGCTGAAATTCCCAGACGATTGCGTTACTTCCTTCATCGATGAATATTGGTTGAAAAAACTCTGGATTATTCAGTAAACGATTCTGTAATAAAGTAAGCTGTTTCTGAAACAGCTCTAATGATTCACTGTGTTCCAGTTCGGTAATTTTTTTACCGTTTTCCTGTAAATGATGCCGATTATTTTCATTATCCATTTTTGCCTGATAATAACGCTTCACTTCATCATGCTGATAGTTGCTTTCGGCACTGGAATCTTTATCTGACTGTTTATTCTGAGTCATATCTAAATACTCCGTTAACCCGGTTGATGAAAATGAATAATCTCTGCATCACAATCATTAGCTACTCGTAATGCGCGTTGCACCAGTTCAGGTGTGATCTGAAGTTTGTCAAAGATCCCCGGTATTACTCTACCAACTTGCCTGGCTGATCCATCAACGACAATTTTTGTCTTTTCAAATAATTCATTCAGATCCTGATAACAGGTTTTGCAGTTTGTACACTTTGCCATGTCAGATTCAGAAATTTCTACCAGATTGCCACTATTCTCATTAACTGATGCAGAGCCATTTTCAGGTGTCTCGACAACAGTTGAAGCAGTTTGTGTAATCGACTCCACAGTAACTGGAATAGTTTTAAATAAAGTGGAATCCGGTGCACTAGAAGCACTTGCTAGCTCGGCCATACCCCTGGCAATTGAATCAATAGAAGATTCTCTGGCATCATTTGACTGTTGATATTTTTGCTGCCAGTTTTCCAGTTCATGTCGATGGCTTGTTTCGAGTTGTTCGATATGTAATCCGCCTAGATACTCAAGCATACGCCAGTTTCTTCGTCGCTCTTCAGTTAAATGCACCATGGATGAAGACATAGTTAACCTGAGCAGTTTGCCTTCGGTTGTTGTGGACCATATGAAGGGAACTTTAGCGTAACGATCATGTTCATTAAGATCAATGTACTCATGAATAGCTATTGCTTCATCATTTTCATTAATGACCTGGAAGTGTTTCTTAAAACGACCTTCGTGTAAGGCAAAATCAGCTGCTGTAAATGGAATTTCCATAAGCTGTGCATTTCCATTTTCATCAATGTAATCCAGTGTTGTTGTTATCCAGTCTTTACCAATTTCAGGATTACCGTCTAAAGAAAAACGTTCGGCTAACGTATCACCCTGGCGTGGATCATGTACAAAAACTGGACTCATGCGACTTTCAACTGCCAACGTAGCGCGCCTGCTACCTGCATCGTCTGCTATGCCATGCTCTGGCTGACAGGTAGTATATGCGTCAAACACCGCGGGTGACTCGTTATAGGTAAGAAAGTCTAGAGCATTTTTCATGAAGTGACTCTGTAGGGCAGCATTAGTCTGTATCACCAGTACCTTCGGGTGGAATGCAGCAATTAGCCCAAGCTCTTTTCGATCCTCATGTTTTCCCGCGTGAGCGCCACCAAAGCGGGTCAGATCAGAATCCTGTGCAGTATAACTGGCGGTTGAAGTCTGGCCGCCTGTATTAGAATAGGCTCCCGTATTAAGCACAACCACTTTAACAGGTGTTTCTGATACCAATAAACGTGACAGGGCACCAAAACCTATATCATAAGTCGCGCCATCTCCACCCATGCTGATTACGGCAGGCAACAGGGAAAATTCTTCCGCTGAAAAATGATGCCAGTTAAAACATCTGAAAAGATCATCGTGTGTTTGCGGATCGTAGTTATCCTGCAGATCCAGTTTAGCTGTACGCAATGCGCTAAAGTCGTCTACTGCTGTTGCACATAATCCTTCAAAGATACCTTTGGCAACTGCGGGTGTATCCTGAAAAAGGCTGTTTACCCAGGGATCTTTGTAGGGGTTAGAAGGGAAGGTTGACGCATAAACACTGCTACAACCGGTTGCATTAGCAATTGCAGCACCGCAAGGTCCATTACCCGTGGGACCAGCTTCAAAAAGGTAAAGGCGTTTTTCTAGAGTGCTGATAGTTTGTCGCAGGCGATCAGCTCGATCAGGATCAAACTCACTGGGTTTGAGCGCATCAAGTTTCGTTGTGAGCTCAGTGATTAGAAGTTCTAGTTCGATGATGTGAGTTTTGCGTTTCTTTTCGTGAATGGCTTTGTT
>Ga0316205_10004688_pt1 | contig 11787 bp, 13 predicted proteins | sample 3monthpyrite_MG_FD_204941 | JGI IMG/M metagenome (GOLD analysis project Ga0316205, IMG submission 204941) | Microbial mat bacterial communities from mineral coupon in-situ incubated in ocean water Damariscotta River, Maine, United States -... | ecosystem: Environmental > Aquatic > Marine >... | reverse complement strand
GAAGTCTGTGGCTTTTTTCGTTTTAGGGGGCTATTTCAGGAATACAAATAATGGATTTAATGAGTAGCAATCAATCTAAATATCATCATATTGTTATAACGGCAGCATTTTTAGCGGTTATTGTTATATGGTCTACAACGCCAATAGCTATTAAATGGAGTGGCGAAGGTGTTAGTTATATTTTTGGTATTGTTATGCGAATGAGCATAGGCGCTATATTAGCTATTACTCTAGTATTGCTGAAATACAAAAAACTGGAAATGAACAGAGCATCGCGTCAGGTATATATTGCGTCAGCACTTGCTATTTTTGGTGGGATGATGCCGGTATACTGGGGGGCACAATATATTTCATCGGGCTTGATATCGGTAATCTTTGGATTATCACCAATAGTGACAGGCTATTTCGCCTGGAGATTTATCAATGAGAATGGTTTTAATAAGTTAAAGATCACTGGTTCACTGGCCGGGTTGATTGGGTTGCTTATTATATTTTATAAAGGTATTTCGGCTGGAGAAGATTATATATATGGAGTGCTGGCTGTTTTGTCGGCTGTAATTTTTCATTCTATAAGTGCTGTATGGATAAAAAGTATTAAAACGGAGGTGCCGCCATTATCACTTGTTGCTGGTGGTTTATTGTTTTCTATGCCAATGTTTTTTACCGTATATCTGATATTTGCACCACCACTACCTGAAGAAATTCCACTTAAGGCGATATGGTCTATTGTTTATTTAGGGGTAGTGGGGTCGGTGTTTGGTTTTGTCAGTTATTATTATCTGTTAAAACACCTTCAGGCATCCAGTGTTGCATTAATTACCCTGATTACACCTATATCTGCCTTATGGATTGGTCATGCGGTAAATGATGAAATTATTAGTGTCAGTATTTATGTCGGAACGACATTTGTGTTGATGGGTTTAGTGTTGCATCAGGGTGAAGATTTACTTTATAAAAAATTATGGAGAAAGCGAAAACACTTTTATGGCTGATTTTGTTGTTATGCAGTTTTACTGTAGAAGCAGTGACGGTTATTAATAAAGTTAATTATAAAGGTAATAAAATTACTCAAGTCTCTGTGCTTAATAGAGAAATATATATTGCATCAGGAGATGTGTTAAACGATGCCTTACTGGAGAAATCCAGGCAGGCGATTATGGATCTCGGTCTATTTAAGTCGGTGCATTATTATCTTGAAGAAAACTACACGGATATAAATGTTGATCCGGGCATATCTCGGGTTGATGTTGTCTTTGTTGTTGAAGAAAAATATTACCTGTTAATACTACCCAGATTAAAGATTAATGATGATGAAATACATGTGGGGTTACAGCTTAAATGGGATAATGCTTTTGGGCTTAATCATGAAACTCGTATTTTGGCTGAGGATCGTGGTTCTACAAGTGGTATCGATGAGAGTCGTTATTCATTTAATTACTATTATCCAAACTGGAATAACAGTGCATTCAATATAGATTTAACATTACAAACTGAAAATGATGTTAACCAGGAAGAGGGCCTGATTGATCGTCAGGATGATTTATTTAAGTTAGCTATTTCCAGATGGTTAAATGAGCGTGGTCGAAATAGAGGCTGGTTTGCAGGAGCAAGTGTTTTATACCAAAAACGTTTATTTGAAGATGTTATTGTCAGTAGAAATTCTGAGGATATTGATGCTGTAGTTTTAGGATTAGACGCAGGGTATCAAAATATTAATAATTTTGAATATAATCGGGGTGGTAAATATTACGGTTATAAACTGGACTGGTCACATGAGTCACTGGGTAGTGAGTCTGAATTTACGAAACATCTTTTATATTACATAAGTTATTACCAGATTGATAAATATCCTGCATCGAATTTAAATGTACAAATGCAAATTGGGCATTCTAATGAGCAATTTCTAGGTGAAGATGCTTTTAGCCTGGGTAGTAGTGACGATTTACGGGGTTATGAGAATAACCGTTTTACGGGTAATACAATGTTCTTAACGAATTTTGAGTATATGTTTCCTCAAGTTGATTACCCGGTAATCCGTTATGTGGTATTTATTGATATTGGTAATACATATGATCAGTTAAGTGATATGTTACATCAGGCTTTAAATATAGGTGCTGGTTTTGGTTTGCGCTGGAAAATAAGGGCTTTTGTGAAGCTGGATTTAAGAGCTGATTTTGGTTACGGTTTTGAAGATGAAGACTATCATTTTAGTTTTGGAACTCGGCACACGTTTTAATGATATGCGGTCGGGACAGGGGGGTAATGCGAAACTACACTACCCCATAATCAATTAGTCTGTTCCACCTGAAGGGGCGGCCTGTGTCTTTGTATTTTCAGTTTTTGGCGGAAAGTTTTCTAGAATTTCACGAACTGCATTTTTAATTTTTTCATTTTGCTTTTCAGGAGTAGATGCTGGACTAACAATAGCTTTGGCTGTTGCTCGCCAGATAAGTCTCTTGGTTTTAGCGTCAACGACGTCTAGTATTAATGTGCCCTGTTCATATTCATAAACACTGACACCGCCTGTGCTCGCATATGAACCGGCATAACCGTAATTTCCGGGATGGCGATATCCATAACCCCGGTAATAACCACTTGGAGCATACGTATAACCCCAGTTTGTAATATCAACTTTATTCTCTTTACCGAAGTGTGTAGCTATAACAAAATCAGGATTAGACGTATTTTGGTTTATGCCTTTTCCAGCAAGATTATCTTCTACAGCGGTAACAAAACGTGCGCGATTCAACTCATCCACTTTCATATCTTTAGGAAATGGTAACCAGTCAAATGTATTGTATTTAGTAAAGTCTGTTTGCTGATTAAAGTCATAGTTTACAGACAAAGACGAGCAGCCACTTATAATAAAAAAAGCGACCAATGTTAATAATATATTGCCTGGTTTCATGTTGCGATTATTCATGGAGAGTCCTTTGTATTCATCTTTCCCCAATTCTAACGACTATTAGTTAGTTTATCTATCCTTAATGCCTTGCATTGATATATAGCCATTTAAGGACTGAATTTTTTGAAACCAGGCGTCTATAAAAGGATAGCCTTCAAGTGAAATATTACCTTCTTCACATAATGCAATATATGGATAACATGCTATATCCGCTATGCTGGCATTATTTGTAGCAAGCCAGATTCTTTTGCTTAGATGTTTGTTTATCCACTCTAGTAAGGCTTTCCCCTGGGTTTGGGCCAGTTGAAGATCACACTCATAGCCAAATTTAATTCTGGACCTGGCCTTTCCCAGAAAATTAAAAATTTCACCATTTGCCACGGTTAACCATTGGGTAATGTATGCCATATCTTCTGCATTTGCTGGGTACCAGTGGTTAACGTTAAGCTCCGCGCCATACTTTTGTGCCAGATAAACCAAAATTGCCTGTGAATCCCAGACCACTACTTTTCCATCTTCTAGTGCTGGAAACTCTCCTCGTGGGTTAAGTTTTAAGTAATCATTAGTTTTATGCTGTTTGTTTTTAACATCAAGGCCAACAAATTGATATTCAAGATTTAACAAGTGTAATAAAAGCTTAACTTTATACGTGTTACCAGAAAGATCGTATCCATATAGTTTTATCATAATTTTACCTGTTTAGATCATGTTCAAAATGCTTAAGGAAAGTACCAGTTGAGAGAAAAACCCAGTAAGGAAAGCCGGAACTCTGATTAGCGGAATGGCAAATGTAAAAGCAAAAAAGTGCACTAGACGTGAGTAAAAGTATATCTCTACTGCTAATGCACTGTATGTAGAATGAGATTGAGTTAATTCAATAAGAATAACTAAAGGAGCAAATATAATCAGGTTTTCAACAGCATTCTCATGAGCACGCATCATACGTTCTGCCCACTGTGCTTTAGGCCTTATGTCGGGTTGGGGGTTATAGAGTGCAGACCAAATGCCCATTTCCGCCATTCTGTTAATGACGTAAGGCAACCACATGACTGATGTGAAAAGTGTAATCAGGCATAGCCATAATAATTCATTTGATAATGTCATTGTTGTAGTCCTTTTGTTGCTTGTACATACAATTAATTGGTCGTTTAAAAAAATTAAACAGGTTTTAAGTTACCTGCTTACGTGTTTCACGCATGCCTGTAACAAGTTCAGAAAAAGCCTTATTTCCAATGACCTTATTCATTTTGCTATAAAGTTCCTGACCTGTCTTTTCCAGCTGTTTGTGAATTTTTTTAGCTTTCAGGCCAGGTGTAATTTTCGTGCCTCTTTTGTCTTCATCGTCTGAGGAGCGAGATAAATAACCTTTGTTAATAAGACTATCGACAAAACGCGTGACGGTTGAGGGGGCTAACTCAAGTTCTTCTGCAATCTGCTTCATTGAAATACCTGGCTGACTCAGAACAACGCGTAACACATAGGCGTGAGCAGGTGATAGACCAAAAGGTTTAAATGCCTCATCCCAGATTTTATTTATCTGGCGTGCGAGAGCATTAGTATTAAAGTAGATGCATTTTTCAAACATGCCTGTATTGAAACACTATTTAGTTGTATATGCAACTAAATAGTGTTTTCAGATATTATTTTCTAGTTAAAGGTTCTGAGTTAAATTTGATGCCTGACCAACCTGTTTTTATAAAGTTACGAATATTCTGGTGGTCAGTCTTATCAGGATTATCAAGCACATCTTTACGGTAATAGTCACCAAAACAATGCAGGGTTTGTGTTTCAGTTAGATCATGCATGCGAGCAAAGGCAAATATTTTACAAGAGCCATTGTTTTCATTTTCTGTATTGTTTAGATCGCCGTTTGTAAACTCAACTGGTGTGAAATTATAGTTTTGATCTATAGCTGCCATGGTCGCCTCAAAGCTATTACTTTGGGGGCTGTTTTTAAGGTTTTGTAAAAAGTCATTCATATCATTAAGGTGTAAGATAGTTATAAACTGCGCGTATTAGTTTAGTCTATCGTATGATTTGAAGATATGAATTTCATAAATATTATATTTTAGGTAAATTCGTATACTATCGAGAGCGCTCTGTCTAATGTAAAGCCTGAAAAGTGAATCATTACAGTGAATTAAGAAATCTAACCTGACTAAATGAGAATAATATGCCACTAATACGACCTTTTGCCGGTTTACGCCCAATACCTGAACGAGTAGAAGATGTAGTTGCGCCACCTTATGATGTCTTAAATAGTGCAGAGGCACGTCAGCGAGTTGTGGGTAAGCCGATGAGTTTTTTGCATATATCAAAAGCCGAAATCGATTTACCGGAAAATACAGACCCTTATGATCCTGCTGTATATGCAAAAGCAGCAGAAAATTTACAAAAGTTGGTTGATGATGGGGTCTTAATTCGTGAAGAGGAGCCAAGGTATTATGTGTATCGTTTAAAAATGGGAGATATAGTGCAGACGGGTCTGGTGGCGGCTGCCTCGGTGAAGCATTACGATACGAATCGAATTCGTAAGCATGAGTTTACCCGCCCAGCGAAAGAGAATGACAGGGTTGCTCAAATAGAAGCATTAAAAGCCCAAACAGGTCCTGTTTTACTGGCATATAAATCTGACGATGAGATCGATGGATTGCTTGATCAGGTAGCGCAGGGAACACCTGTATATGACTTAATAGCCGATGATGGTATTGGACATACATTCTGGGTTGTAGAAGACCAACAAATAGCTGATAAGTTTTCAGCGGGTTTTGATGCAATGGATGCTATTTATATTGCAGACGGTCATCATCGTTCCGCTTCTGCATCGCGAGTGGCTAAAACGATTGGTGGTTCTGACGATCAAATGAGTCACTATTTTTTATCTGTAATATTTCCTCATAAACAAATGAAAATTTTTGATTACAACCGGGTAGTAACTGATTTAAATGGTTTATCTAAAGAAGCGTTTATTGAAAAAATAACCGAAAACTTTAGTTGCGTAAAAGTGTCAGTTCCTGTTAAACCTGCTAAGCCAAATGAGTTTGGTATGTATCTGGACGGCGACTGGTATCAATTGAATATTAACCCCGATCTGGTTTCTAATGACCCTGTCGACAGGCTGGATGTAAGTTTGCTTGCAAATAATTTGTTAGCACCCGTATTAAACATTACTGACCCTCGAACGGATACTCGTATTGATTTTGTAGGCGGTATACGTGGTCTACAGGGGTTAGAAAAACGTGTTGATAGTGGAGAAATGGCAGTTGCATTTTCTATGTTTGCAACAAGCATGGATGACCTTATGTTAGTTGCAGATGCAGGTGAGGTTATGCCGCCGAAATCGACCTGGTTTGAACCTAAGCTAGCAGATGGTCTGGTTTCCCATATGCTGGATTAAAAATAAATAACTAATTAATTGGTAAGTTATTCAGTTTAATCAGGTATAAATTGGCTCATCTATATATCGCGCAATCAGTCCTACTTCAGCCATTTCTTCAGGCAGTGGGATTCGAATTTTATAACCACCACCTTTAGCCTCATGCATGGTTTTTCCATGCATGTCCTGCATGCTGCTGAGAATAATGTCTTCATTGCCTGACGGTTTAATTAACTCCAGTTTGTCGCCAACCGTAATTTTATTTTTTACATCGATGTCGGCTAAGCCTGTTTCTTTATTATAAGCAATTACTTCACCTACAAACTGTTGTTGTCGGTTAATGGAATTTCCCTGCATGTAGTTCTGGTACTCGTGAGTATGATGGCGTTGGTAGAATCCATCGGTATAACCTCTATTCGCTAAATTTTCCAGCACACCTAATAATTCAGGGTTGAATTCCTTGCCTTGCGTAGCATCTAAAATTGCTTCTTTATAACTTTGCGCAGTGCGAGCAACATAGTAGTGCGATTTGGTTCTGCCTTCTATTTTTAAGCTATCAATACCAATATCAACTAACTGCTTTACGTGCTCAACGGCACGTAAATCTTTAGAGTTCATTATATAAGTACCGTGCTCATCTTCTTCAACCGGCATGAGTTCGCCTGGTCGATTGGCTTCTTCTAAAAACATAACATCATCGGCTTGCGGATTTCGTGCATCACCCATATCAGAAAAACTAACTGATTGTTCAGTCAACTCTTTTGGTTTGTATTCGTTACCTGAGTTGGCATCAAAATCTGAAATAGATTTTGGTTTATAAATGCCTTCCGCATTTTTTTCAGCAGGTGAAGATTTATAATCCCAGCGACATGCGTTAGTGCATGTGCCCTGATTCGGGTCGCGATGATTAAAATATCCAGAAAGTAAGCAGCGACCGGAGTATGCAATACAAAGTGCGCCATGCACAAAAACTTCTAGCTCCATATCGGGGCATTCCTGCCTAATCTCTTTAATTTCATCCAGAGATAATTCGCGCGATAAAATAACGCGTTCTATGCCTACAGATTTCCAGAACTTAACCGCCGCATAATTAACGGTATTAGCCTGAACTGATAAATGAACAGGCATTTCAGGCCAGCGTTCTCTAACCATCATGATTAAACCGGGGTCTGCCATTATTAATGCATCGGGTCCCATTTCAATAATAGGGGCCATATCTTTAATATAAGACTTTATTTTGCTGTTATGGGGCATCAAGTTTGAGGTCAGGTAAAATTTTTTACCAAGAGCGTGTGCTTCTTTAATGCCTATAGCCAAATTGTCTTCCATGAAGTCATTGTTGCGTACGCGAAGACTGTAACGAGGTTGCCCTGCATAAACAGCGTCAGCACCATAAGCAAATGCATAACGCATGTTTTTAAGTGTGCCAGCTGGAGAAAGTAATTCAGTCTGTTTCATAATTAATCTAACTTGATATAAAGCCATTACAAATAGTAATGGCTATTTTACCTTAAATTTAGATATGAGTTACACTCAAGATATGAGTGATTTTATTCAACAACTTGGGCTGAATGTATGGAGCGTTTATCTGGATACGGCAATCTGGCTATTGGTGGGTCTGATGGCTGCCGGTCTGGTAAAAGCCTATGTGCCGGAAGATGCTATGAAGAGGTGGCTAGGCGGTAAAGGTTTTTCAGCCGTGGGGCGAGCAGCACTTTTTGGTGCCCCGGTGCCGCTATGTTCATGTAGTGTCCTGCCTGCGGCTATTGGGTTGCATCGGGCAGGGGCATCTAAAGAAGCAACGGTATCCTTTCTAATCTCCACGCCTGAAACCAGCATCGACTCCGTAGCCGTTACATACGCATTAATGGGGCCAGTAATGGCGATATACAGGCCTGTTTCCGCAATAATGAGTGCAATTGTGACCGGTATGATGGTTGCTTTTGTAAAAGATAAGCCAGCTGATTTGAATATTGAGCCAGAAGATGAAAGCACCGTAAGTTGCTGTAGTGCTGAGCCTGTAAAAACAACCTGTTGTGATTCTACAGCTAAGCAAGGGAATAGCTGTTGTGAGCCCGTAGATAAAAAGTTTAATAATAAGCTGACTCAGGCGTTACATTATGGCGCAACAGATTTACTTGATGATATATCTAAATGGATGGCTTTCGGAATTGTATTTGCGGGCTTGATGATGACGGTTATACCAGACGGCTGGTTGGCTCAATGGGGGCAGGGTCTTGGTGCAATGCTGGTTATGCTACTGGTAGGTATTCCTATGTATATCTGTGCCGTTGCATCTACTCCCGTTGCAGCGGGTTTATTAATAGCAGGTGTTTCACCTGGAGCAGTACTGGTGTTTTTGCTAGTAGGGCCAGCCACTAATATCGCAGGCATAATATTGGTTAAAAAGGAGCTTGGAACTCGGGTGACATTGATATACCTAGCGGGTATCTCAATTGTTAGTTTGTTTATGGGTTTATTACTGGAAAAGATAATCGTTAATTACAGTTTGCAGATAGACGCTAGTCAGTTGCATCAGCACAATTTTGTGAATGATGATGTGGCATTGTTAGCAGCGATAGTTTTGCTTGTATTATCAGTGCCAGCTGTAAGAAACAGGTTAATGCCCTTTTTCTCAAATGTTTGAATTTTATCTTGGTAGATAATTGCTTAAGCGCTTTACAAGTGGTTTTTAGCTGGTATAAATAGGGTTATAAACTTTGAGGCATATATGATTAACGACAAAACTGCGAAAAAAACTGCTTTTCTGAACAGGCAGGCCATATTGCAAACCGCTATTTTATCTCTACTTGTTTTATTTACTAATACGGGCTTTGCAGAGGGAATATTCGAAGATAAGAAAAAAGCCAAGCACGAACTCAGTGGCGCAAATCTTAATCGTATAAAAGCTGAACATCAGATTAAATTTGGCCAATCAACTAATGATTCACCATCATATAAGTCTAATAATCCCTGGGATAAGAAAAAAAAGAAAGCGGGTTCCCCAGTAAATAAAGCTAGCTGGGGTGAGTGCAGAGATTACGCACTACATAAACGTAATCGTTGTTATCGTGAAGGTCGTGATGCTTATCGTTGTGAGCAGATGTATGAAACCCGCTCTGCGTTGTGTGATAAAAACCTTTAAAATTCTTTACGAGCTAGTTTACAGAGCCTGTCTTATTAAATACTGAGATAGCTCCAACGCATTAGACTGTTCTTCAGTTAACTCGTTATCCTTCTCGATCAATGCGGTATTTTCTTTGTTAAGTAATGTTTCTAATACAGCTGATAAGGCATGTATTCTTTCCTGCGCAATAATCATTTCAAGCATGCGGCAATAAGGTTTAATCAAATCGACAAAGTGAACCGCATCAAGAAGCTTTAAGCTGCGGTATTCATCTTTGTTAGATGTATAAAACAGTGCAAGATTTTGGTCGCATTTATAACCGGCAGGTTGAAAGTCAGCCAGTTCCATTTTTGTTTGCTGTAGGCAACTAAGCAGGCTGTTCAGGTAAGACTCAATTTCCATTCGCTCATTATAACTCGTACGCTGTATAAACTGACTCCGATTAGCCGTAATCGTAAGGAACTGTATGGCCAGGGTATCAATGGCATTAACCAGTGTTTTTACGGTGTATTCCTGCTCTGAGCCAAGGGTCAGGTTGGTGTTAAAACCAAGTTGCTGAAGTTTTATTAAGAGGGAGTTATTGACTGTTTTTAATCCTACCAACAGCGAATTTATTGACGTTATGGACTTTGCCATTTTAAGTATTGATCCTTCAGTTATTGCTTTATTTTATTTAAGTTCGTTTATATTCTGAAGCTTATCTTTTGTCATTTTTGATGATCTGCATTCCTGCAGAGCTTCTTCCACCCACGTTGTGGATAACTTAACTTAATTGAACTTCCGTGTAGTGCTTAAATCAACGAATATACTATATATTGTGGAAATTTAAGGGTCAATAACAATCTGCTGTGGATAAGGTTGTTAGAAAAAACAGTATAAGCTGTGGATAAGTCTGTGATTAGCCCATTGATAAAGGCTTGCAGGGCTGCCTAAAAAACAACCTAAAGCTTGAACTGGTTCAAGTTTCTGACCAGCGGTAGTTTTGTTAAAAAGCGAAGATAATGAGGGCTTAATTATTAAGGGAGAGCAGGTAAATTGCATAACCTGCCCCTCCAAACTGGCACAGATGGAGCAGGTTTTGCAGGCTGGTTAACGAGGTATAGGCTCGTGTATTGATAACCTGAAACTGTTCATTACAGGATTTCATTATGCCTTGTAATATGTGGGAGTGATTGAATACATAACTCACGGTGAGAATAATTAACATAAAAGCGGCGCTTTGATTTTTTATAAGTGCCGCACAAATACCTGCAAGTAAACATAATACGGAGTTAAGACGATACAACCGACGGTAAATAAATAAGCTGTTATCCAGATTTTTCTGAGATTTTATAAACGTATTGTAGAGAAGTGTTACGAGTAAAAAACTACCCATGGTAGCGCCGGTGAAAGTGGCGGCTATTAATGCGAACAGATTATATATATCCATTTGCTGAGTGTATCACTGATTGTTATTTGGTTTATGCAGGAGGCTAATTAAATTGAGAATGGTCTAATAACCTGAAGAGATTCTGATACCGGGAAAAACAATTTTGAAAGCGTTTTTCCCGGTAATTAATTCAGAATTTAAAAGTTTTCAAGTTTACGCATGCCGGCAGGCAGTAATTTAAGATCGACTAAAGAGCTTAGTAATGCCTTGATGAATGTAGCATCGTCTTCGTGCATCATTTTGTAATATTGTATCTTCATGGTTAGCGCGCTACCGAAAACAATGGAAACAAGTGCCAGCATAGAACCTATGGATAAAGTGGATACACCGGTTATACCCTGACCAATTGTGCAGCCCATCGCTAACACGCCACCAATGCCCATTAGTGTGGCACCTACTAAGTGTTGTAAAAAGTCATGAATAGAGCTGAACCACTCAAAGCGAAAGCTTCCGCTAAATAAAGCATATACAAAAGATCCGATAATAACGCCTGCTAATGCAGCCATGCCAAAGCTAATTAATAGCGTGTTTGAGGGAGACATTGCATAGAAAAATGTTTCACCCATGGGGTTAATAAACGTAAATGACTGAGTTGCAACGCCAACAGGCACCTCATCAAGAAACTCTGCCGTTTCTTTCCACTCATCACCAAGCGAACCACCGGTGAAATACCAGGCGGCTATAACGGCACTACCTACAAGTAAACCGCTAAATATATGTTCATACTGCTTTCTGAATTCAGCTGACTTGAAAATAATGCCAATAAGTATAATTGAGAAAATAGCGCCAAAAACGCTACGACTTGTCTCAACTTCCTGGCCAGTTACTGCAGAGGCCAGTGCACCCAGATCCTGGCTGTTAATATTATATAAGCTAAGGTCAATAGTAGTGGCAACGACCCAGGGATGGAACAAAACCTCATAAAAAGATGTTTTTGACATGAAGTAGGC
>Ga0316205_10004687_pt1 | contig 11790 bp, 12 predicted proteins | sample 3monthpyrite_MG_FD_204941 | JGI IMG/M metagenome (GOLD analysis project Ga0316205, IMG submission 204941) | Microbial mat bacterial communities from mineral coupon in-situ incubated in ocean water Damariscotta River, Maine, United States -... | ecosystem: Environmental > Aquatic > Marine >... | reverse complement strand
CATTTACGGGTTAATTATAAAGTTGTAGGAAACCTTATATTTAAACCTTTCTAAGAGCTTTTAGCATTCCTTTTTATACATCAAGGCGGAGAAGAGCCACAAATCAAACCAATTAACATTAGGTAGGTATCAGTTACACAATTTTTGCGGACCGCCAGCTGATTATATTTCAGAAACCAAATAATTATTAGAACGCGTCATTAAATATATAGATCAATAGACGGTTACTATTGCGACAGTTTTTTTCATTTTTTATTCTCCTCTATTATATTCTAAACGGCAATTTTCAAATATCCACTTCGTCAGTAAATCGTCAAACTTCCTTATAATAAAGCATATTTAACAAAGAGTTAAACTTATAGATTAGTAAAATTGATGGAGCGTGATCAAATATAAAAGTGGATTTTTTTTCGACTTTTTGTGAGGTTTTATATAGACAAACTATGATGACCAAGGAATAACTTGTAAGCCAGGAAAATTAGACTACGCTTTATATTACGTGCTCGAATGAGTGTAAAACGAACTAGCCTATTTGTATTACTTTAGTTTCATCAAATATTGAGCGGCTAATAGATCGCTACTGAACAGGAGATCCCACTTTGAATAAGTTATTCGCATCATCCCTTGCTATAGGAGTAGTTGGCTTTATCAGTTTGCCACTAAGCGCACTCGATTGGACAGACAAAGTCAGTTTGACCGGTTTTGCCAGTGCCAATTTCCATCAAACCGATGACGCCGCGCCCTTTAATGGCGAGTCAGGAAATGGTCATGATAACCAAGGCAGCTACGCCGGCACCCGTTTTGGCCTCAATGTACGTGCAAAAGTTAACGACACCTTTAGTTTTGCCAGTCAGCTTTTTGCCACCAAAGAGGAAGACAATTATGCCGCTCACGTTGACTGGGCGTTTGGCACTATGCACCTATCAGAAAATGTCGATTTTCGTGCAGGCAAACTAAAGTTTCCGGTTGGACTGGTCAACGAGTACGCTGATGTAGGGTATGCTTATCCGTGGCTGCACGCGCCGGCCGCGTTTTATTCAGGCATGGGGGCTCCTAACGGCCCTCAAGTCACACGCGAGTCATACACCGGCGCAAGCTTGTTGTGGGAAATACCGACCGATGACTGGATTTTTTCCGTTGATTTCTACGACGGAGAAGTCAATCTGGAAGGGACCAATGTACGCCAGTTAGGCGGCATGACTTTTAAAGCAGACTGGAATGACGAAGTATTATTTCAGTTGTCATCATATAAAGGTAATATGCGAGATGTGGAGATAGAAGGTAATCCAATAATGTCTGCGCTGATGGAAGGCGCCCAGCACAAAGCGAACACTTTTGCTGTTAAGGTTGATATAGATAATTACCTGGGCATGTTTGAAATAGCCGATGTTGAAATGGGTGACATCAACGCTATGAGCGCGTCAACCTGGTACATGACTTTGGGCTACCGTATCAACGATTTTCTGCCCTTCGTTACTATAGAAAATTACGAGCAAGGCGAGCCAGTAGATGATGATCAAAAAATTACTACTCTTGGATTACGTTGGGATGTGTTATCGGACGTTGCAGTCAAGTTCGAAATTTCGCGGATCAAGCTTAATCGTGGTTTGGGGTTGTTCACGAGTCAGCCAGAGGGTGACACTGTTAATATGATCGGTTTTGGAATTGATACCGTTTTTTGAGGAAATATCAAAATGAAAATAGTCAGTTTTTTTATCTATAGTTTGTTGGTTGTCGCGAGTTATTTTTCCCCGCTAATTAGCTATGCGGAAACGGTCGTCATAGTCCATCCGTCAAATTCAGTCTCAGAATTAAGTCAAAAAGTAGTCAAAAAATTGTATTTGGCTAAAAGTGATACTTTCCCAGGAGGAGCAAAAGCTACCCCCGTTGACCAGCCAGAACAAAGCGCTATTCGTGATATTTTTTACCAAAAAGTAACTGGCAAGAATCCCTCGAAAATAAAATCCTATTGGTCAAAAATGATTTTTTCAGGAAAAGCATCGCCCCCCGCTATATTAGCTAACGACGCAGAAGTGAAGAGTTGGATTGCAGCTAATAGTAATGGCATCGGTTATATCGATAAAGCAGGTGTAGACGCTAGCGTAAAAGTTGTTCTTACCGTTCAATAATACCCGAAAGACATTAGCGTAACAATCACCTGAACTCCGTATAATTTATTCAAGGACAGACTATGACCTGGCTTAAGAACTTTTCAATTAGATACAAGATTTTACTGGTCGCATTTATTGCGATTCTCGGTTTTTCCATTAATTTAGTTTTCAATTATCAGATTACTAATGCGAATAAACAAAGTCTCGAAAAAATTCAAAATCTCTATTTCCCAACATTAGAAGGGATCAGTAAAAATCAGGTTCGGCTTGACCAGATTAAGGCGTTAATGAACGACGCAGTCGGTAGTGACGAGGAAGATTTGGTAGAAGACGCTGATTCTGTCGCTGAGGAAATAACCAAGACTTTTGACGAAATAATATTACTGGATGAAACGACCAGAATTGAAATTGAAAATCTACATCAGCAATTTGAAATCTATTACAAAAGTGTTCGTCTGTTAACCATGGGAATGCTGAATGAATCGATTAGCGCACAAGATGTTAAAACATCAGTAGAGCGCATGAGAAGAAATTTAGCTCAGTTTGATGACCACCTAAAATCTTTCCATGAGACTAGTTACCAAAGGTTTACCGGTGGAATTGAAGCGGTCGGGAGCAATTCACAATTCGCACTCGAAATCGGTTTGATCGTTAGCCTTATAGCGGTTTTTGTGGTCGCATTAATTGGCTGGACCATAAGCTCGATGGTCACAAGAGATATCAATCGCGTGGTGGGTTCTCTAAAAGGTATGGCGCGAGGTGAGGGTGACTTAACTTTACGTTTACAGGCCTCTGGTAACGATGAAATTGGCCAGCTTGTGAATGCCTTTAATACCTTTGTTGCTAAATTACAAACCATCATTTCTGACATAGCGAGTTCAACTGAACAGATAGCATCATCAGCCGTAGAAATGTCGGCCATCTCCGATGAGAGCGACGGTAATGTTAAAATACAGCTTCAACAAACAGAACAGGTCGCAACGGCAATCAACCAAATGACGGCTACCGAACAAGAGGTCAGTCGAAATGCCAACGGTGCAGCATCCTCAGCGCGAGAAGCCAGAAAACTAGCGGACAATGGTTATACCGTTGTAGAAGATACCATAAAGTCGATCGAAGCGCTCTCTGAAGATGTCGACAAAGCTTCCGAAGTTATTCGGCGTTTAGAATCAGATAGTGAAAATATTGGCGCTATTTTAGATGTTATTCGTGGTATTTCTGATCAAACCAATTTGTTAGCTTTAAATGCTGCCATTGAGGCGGCCAGAGCAGGAGAACAGGGGAGAGGGTTTGCAGTAGTCGCCGATGAAGTTCGCACGCTGGCGAGTCGCACGCAGGAGTCAACTCAGGAAATTCATACCATGATTGAAAGTTTACAATCGGGATCAAGAGATACGGTTGAGGCCATGGAGCAAGGTAGAGCGAAGGCGCAAATTAGTTTAGAAACCGCGGCACAAGCTGGAGAACTTCTCAATTCAATTACCACAGCTGTCTCTAACATCAGTGATATGAATACTCAAATTGCTACAGCTGCCGAACAACAAAGTAACGTTGCTGAGGAAATAAATGTCAATATCGTTAGTATTACTCAATTAGGTGAACAGGCCGCAAGCGGCGCAAGCCATACATCCGATGCGAGTGATGAGTTAGCCGAACTGGCTGAGACTTTAAAATCAACAGTCTCTCAGTTTAAAATTTAGTTTACCTACGATTAATCCGCAGGATTATTCAGCAGTAGTTCTGTTCCCATACAAAAAGTCAAATAGTTAGATGTGTACTGTAGGTTGGTGGTGAGGAACAAACCCCAACAGCATTTGAAACAAACGGTTAAAGAATTTGTGGAAAACAGATCGATATTTTCAGTCCATGGGGCTGAATATTTTCAGCCGTAATTGTTCCGTTATGAGCATCGACCGCTTTTTTCGCTATCGACAGACCTAAGCCAACTCCCCCAGATTGCCGTGAACGATCTTTCTCAGGGCGATAAAATGCCTCGAATATTCTTTCTTGCTGGCCGTTTGGTATACCTTTGCCATCATCACTAATTGAAATGATGATTTGCCTGGTCGAAGGATCTAATTGACATTCGATCTTAATTTTTTTATCCGCATAACGAATGGCGTTTCTTATTATATTTTCAATACAACTGACAAGCATTGGTTTTATCGCTGAAATCATCAGGCCGGGTTGAAGAATGGACTCGATCTGTATATTTTTTTCTTGCAATTCAAAGGTAGCATCATCCATCAAAATCGTGACCAGTTCGCTCAAATCAAAGGATTGTTTTTCATGCTTTTCATACTGAGTATCCATTTTCGAATAATCTAGTAAACCAGTAATCATTTGGTTCATTCGATCGGCTTCTAATTTTATTCTTTCCAATTCCGTGCTTTCAGTTGGTTGCTGTTGTTTTTTATGCGCCAGGCCAAGTGCTATTTGTAGTCTGGCCAAAGGTGACCTTAGTTCATGGGAAACATCGCTGAGCAGTCTATTTTTTGATACTAGTATTTTGTCCAAATGCTCTGCCATCGAATCGAAATCTCTGGCCAGTTCACCAAATTCATCTCTTCGCTTTACCAGAGATTCGAGGTTCTTACGTTCACTTAAATTTTCTGACATTTCCTTGATAGCCAGCCGCAATTTCTTAATGGGCCGGGTGAACAACCAGGCCAATAAAAAGCTGGTTGGAAAACTGACCAAGAATGTCGAAATGAGAAGGTTGTGGGAAAACTCTCTAATAAAAACACCAAAATAACCGCGGCTTAAAATCGAAAACCGCTGAGAGATATAGATGTTAAAGGAGCCTGTCTTTGAGTCAAAAGGCAGCCCTCCGAAATAGAGATTTTGTTTTTTGAACGCCGTCATAGGAATATCATTTTTTCTGACTCTTTTGTCTAATTGCACCAATATGTCGGGCAGGGATTTATTGAAGTAGTCCTTTCCGTTTTTGTCAATTAAGTAGGTGTCCCTTAAAAACTTGTTTCGTCGTTTTTTAGTCCCTGGGCGTTTTTCAAGGATATGACCTAATCTGACTCTTACTTTTTCAAGTTGATGATGTAGATGAGGAGGCAGCGGGCGATAACGAATAGTTTCGCTATTTAAGTGAGTAAAAAATAAATTAAAAGTCAGGACAACGACAAATACCAACCAAAACAGAAGCAGAATTTTCCAAAATAGATTGATTCTTATTTTTTGTTTGTTCATGTTTTTATTATTGTTCATTGGTTAAGTATTGATAACCACTGCCTCGTAAAGTTTTAATGCGTTCTTGACCACTTTTTGAGGGTCCGACTTTTTTTCGAAGATTGCTAATATGCATATCAATACTTCTATCAAACGATTGTAATCTTTTTCCGAGTACATCTAGACTCAGCTTTTCCCGACTGACCAGTGATCCTCTATGCTCCAATAATAACAGCAAAAAATCGAATTCCGTTGAAGTAAGCTCAATGTTCTTATTTGACACATGAACCTGGCGGTTGTTGGGATTTAAAACCAAATCATCCTGTTGAAATAAATCCTTGCCATGAATAGTTGCAGATTGAGGTGATGTCCTGCGAGTTACGGCCCTAATTCGAGCGACCAGTTCTCTCGGATCGCAAGGTTTTGCCACATAGTCATCGGCGCCCATTTCCAGTCCTACAATTCGGTCAATTTTTTCACCTTTTGCAGTAAGCATAATCACAGGTAGATCCGTTGACTTGCGTAATTCTGACAAAGTATCAAAGCCACTTTTTATTGGCATCATGACATCCAGGATTAGCAGATCGAATTTGTTATTTGCAGCTATTTCGATCGCCGCCTGGCCATCGTGACAAAGTGAGATTTGCATGCCTTCCTGTTCAAGGTATTCCTTGAGTAGGCTACAAAGTTCAATGTCATCATCGGCAATCAATATTTTCATAGGTTCAGAACAGTCAAAATCCCAGTGTTGGATCGTTAGTTTATCATACAATATTTCGTTGAAACATTCGCTCATCTTGCTTTACACAACCTTTACAATCGGTTGAAAGTTCTTTACTGAATAGCCGTTAGACTAGAACCCGTAAAGCAAATTTTCAATCCACTAAACGAAAGGAAATAAAGATGAAAAACATTAGTCTATTAGCTGGTCTTTTGATCACATTAGTTTTCGCAGGTTATACCTCAAACCTAGGTGCTGGTCCCCATCATAAAGAGGATCACCCGTTTTCTCATGGCGATGAGCAGCCAGGCCGAGGGATGAGCGTCAAACGAGTAATGCGGCATTTGGCCGTTCTGGACTTAACAGAAGAACAGCGCGCCGAAATAAAAACCCTGGTTAAAGCGGGTATAGAAGAAAGCAAACCGCAAAGAGATGCGCTAAGCGCTTTGCATCGACAAATGAAAGAACTGATGCACGCTGAAACGGCTGATAATTCGGCAATCAAATCTCTGGCTGCTGAAATAGCTAACATAAAGAGTGACTTAATGATCCTGCATATCAACAAGCGCCAACAACTTGCAACGCTTTTGAATGAGGAGCAAAGAGCAACGCTTAACAGGATTAAAGATCAGCGAATGTTGGAGCACTAAGATTCGTCTTATTTGAACTGACAATGTTTAAATAAGTAACAGGGCATTGTCATTTTAAGTAAGAAACTATCATCTAATAGGCCATCACGAGATTAGTTGTAGGGTCCGCTAATGCTGTGAAATAATGATGTTATACTGCATAATTACATGGTATTATGCAGTGTAACATCGTTAATGAAGGTTTCTAGTGTACAGAAGACTACTAAAATTACCTGAAGAGTTGCAAGAAAGTTTTTTTTTGTGGGGGCCTCGGCAGGTCGGTAAATCCACCTTGCTAAGGCAGCTCTATCCAGATGTATTATGGATTGATTTGTTAAAAGCAAATGAATTCAAACGTTATATGCAGAATCCAGAATGGTTAAGAGAAGAATTATTAGCAAATTCTAATTGTAAGACCGTTATCATAGATGAAATCCAAAAAGTTCCTCAACTCTTGGACGAAGTGCACTGGCTGATTGAAAATCAACAGATACATTTTGCTCTTTGTGGTTCGAGTGCCAGAAAAGTAAAAAGAGGTCATGCAAATTTACTCGGCGGAAGAGCTATAAGATATGAGATGTATGGATTAGTTTCTGAAGAGCTCGGTGAAAATTTCGATCTAGATCGAATTTTGAATCATGGTTATATACCAAATCATTACGACAAACCAAATCCTCATCGCAATATTCAAGCTTACATATCAGACTATTTAAAAGAAGAAATAGCTGCGGAAGGCCTGGTTAGAAATTTACCGGCATTTGCCAATTTTTTGGATATTGTAGCCTTGACCGACGGAGAGATTGTCAACTATGCCAATATCGCGAATGATTGCGGAGTCTCCAATAATACCGCCAAAGAATATTTTCAGATATTACAAGATACCTTGCTTGGCAGTTGGCTGCCTGCCTATCGTAAACGGCCAAAAAGACGAGTGAGCAAGAGCCCAAAATTTTATTTTAACGATATTGGCGTTGTTAACCTGCTTGCTAAGCGTCATCATTTGGAACAGGGTTCTGAGCTTTATGGCAAAGCGTTCGAAAACTGGATTTTTCATGAGCTTAAATGTCACTCCCAGTATTCCGAATCTTTTTACCAGCTTAGTTATTGGCGATTAAGTTCAGGTTTGGAAGTCGATTTTATTATTGATGAAATGAATGTCGCTATTGAGGCTAAGGCTAGTCGTTTAATCAAAAATAAACATCTAAAAGGTTTACGTGAACTCATTAAAGATCAGCCGGGTGTCAATCAGCGGATCATTGTTTGTTTGGAAGACAAAGAGCGGTTAACTGAGGACGGAATTAGAATCATACCGGCTCAAAAATTTTGTCAGCAACTTTGGAATAGCACTATTTTCTAAAACTTTCCAAATTATTGGGAGTAAAAAATGACCATCGAATCGGAACAGGATCTTGAACATTTAAAAGTGATCGGGCGCATTGTAGCAACGACACTAAAAACCATGATGACCGCTACTGAGCCCGGAATGACTACTAGCGAACTAGATTTGATCGGTAAACAATTGCTAAATAATTACGGCGCCAATTCTGCGCCAAAAGTAACTTATAATTTCCCTGGTTACACCTGCATTAGCATCAATGAAGAAGCCGCACACGGCATACCGGGAGAAAAAGTCATCCAGCCGGGCGATGTGGTCAACATTGACGTATCGGCAGAAAAAAATGGTTATTTTGCGGATACCGGAGGAAGTTTTGTAGTCCCACCAAGTAGCGCTTTGAAAGATCGATTGCTACATGCCACCAAACTGGCACTCGATGAAGCCTGTTTGTATGCCAGCGCTGGTAAGCCAATTAATGGCATTGGTAAATCGATCCAGCTGGTAGCCAAGCAAAAGGGATTCAAAATCATCAAAAATTTGTGCGGACACGGGGTCGGAAAAAGCTTACATGAAGACCCCAAAGAAATTCATGGATTTTATCTACGAGAAGATATGAGGCTACTTAAAGAAGGAATGGTGATTGCGGTTGAACCGTTTTTATCGACTAAGAGTCAGTTTGTTAGTGAAGCTGACGATGGTTGGACATTGACTGGCGAAGCCGGAAATTTATCGGCGCAGTTTGAGCACAGTATGGTGATCACCAAAGGTAAACCTATTTTGTTGACGGCTATTTAAACTGTTAAGTAACTGCGCTGAATTATGAAAACAATTTTAATTTTAGGCGGCTATGGCAATTTCGGAAAAAGAATTTCTGAGAGTCTTTGTACCATTCCAAATATCCGCTTACTTATTTCTGGTCGAAACTTATCCAAAGCAAACCGCCTAATCGATATTCTTCGGGAGCATGCCTGTTCAGATCTTAAAGCGGCAGTACTCGATATTTACGATAAAGATTTTGATGCAAAACTAAAAGACCTGTCAGTTGATATCGTGGTACATACCTGTGGTCCTTTTCAAGGTCAGGACTATTTAGTTGCTTTAGCTTGCATCCGTGTTGGTGCACACTATATTGATTTGGCGGATGGTCGAGAGTTCGTTTGTGGAATTGCCTGTCTTGATCAATTGGCCAAAGAGAAGAAATTACTGATTGTTAGCGGAGCCAGCTCGGTCCCAGGTTTATCTTCAACGGTGGTCGATCACTTTCAGGAGCAATTTGTAAGCATCGATTCGATTGATATTGCCATCGCGCCGGGAAATAAAGCGGAAAGGGGTGAGGCGACTGTCAGGGCGATCCTTTCTTATACTGGGCTTCCGTTTAGTGTATTTACTGGCGGCCAATGGAAAAGTGTCTTTGGTTGGATGGATCCCGAAAGAATTGATATCGGTGGAATTGTCGGAAAACGTTGGCTTGCGAATGTGGATGTACCAGATCTCGCCTTATTTCCTGAGCGATACAAAGTTAAAGATAGAGTGAGTTTTAAAGCAGGGTTAGAGTTATCTTTTCTGCACCTATGTATGGTGATTATGGCTTTTCTTTGCAAAATAGGCTTGGTTAAAAACTGGGCAGCAATGACTAAGTTGATAGTCAAAATGAGCAATTGGTTTATTCATTTTGGTACTGATCAAGGTGGAATGCAGGTAAAAATAAATGGCCTGTCGTTAGCTGGAAAGGCAAAGGAAATAATATGGGATCTTTATGCAGACAAAGGGGTTGGCCCTTACATTCCCACAATCTCAACAATCATTCTGGTTAAAAAATTAATTGACGACGACATTCAACAAGTAAGCGCTCTGCCATGTATGGGATTACACCAGCTGCAAGAATTTGAAACTTACATTCAAGAGATGGATATCGAAACCAAAATAACCATCAATGAAGAGGAGCTAAATGGATAGCTATTTATTACTCAAATTGATCCATATTCTTTCTGCGGTGGTGGTGACTGGTACTGGTGCTGGCATCGCCTTTTTCATGTTTATGGCTAATCGTTCAAATAGTCCCCAAGTGATTTATGTGACCGCAAAATCAGTAATTTTGGGCGATTGGATATTTACCACACCGGCAGTAATTACTCAGATAATTACTGGTGTTTTATTGATGAACAAACTCAAGTACTCTTTTACTTCGCTCTGGTTCTATTGGGTTGTCGGGTTGTTTGTCTTAATTGGCATTTGTTGGTTACCGGTACTGCGTATTCAATATCGCCTCAGACAATTGGCTGAACAATCTTTAGAGTCTAATCAGATCAAGCCTGAATTTAAAAAACTGATGCGAATATGGATTTTACTAGGCATTCCAGCGTTTTCGGCAATCCTGGCTATTTTCTGGCTGATGGTTTTTAAACCATTCTTGTAATGGAACGGAATAACTAGATGATCAAATGGGCAAAATATTCATTAGCTTTCCTGTGGATATCAACGGGTATTGTTTCGACCTTTATATCGCCAGAGTTTGGATTCGATTTATTAGCCAAAGCAGATGTTGATGGATTATTGGCAGAGATTTTTGTTTATGGGGGCTCTCTGGTTGATCTGCTAATTGGTTTTTGGATCCTTTCCGGCAGGACGATAAAAATGTGTTGTTGGTTTCAAGCTGCGGTTATAATATTCTACTCCGCATTGTTGACAATGATAGACGCGTCTTTCTGGTTGCATCCATTTGGACCTCTAACCAAAAACATACCGATTCTAGTTTTAATCGGGTTTATCTACCAAGAGCAAAACATCAACAACTCTAAGAGTAAAGCTAACAAAGTGGAACAACAATGATCCGGTTATATCAATTCCCAATCTCACATTATTGTGAAAAAATTCGATGGGTACTCGATTTCAAAAAGCTAGACCATCAGCTTATAAATATGATTCCGGGACTGCATATTAAGCAAACTAAAAAGATGGGATTACGATCTGCCGTGCCTATCCTTCAACACGAAAATAATTTCGTACAAGGTTCCACCAAAATCATCGACTATTTGGATAAACAATTCCCACAGAAATCACTTACGCCTAGCGATAAAAAACTAGAGAGTGAAGTGCTTGCTTGGGAAAATTACATAGATAAGGACGTCGGTATTCCTGTTCGTTTGTGTATTTATAATATATTGCTGGAATATCCAGAAATCGTTAAACCTTTTTTCGCTCATAAAGGACCATGGTACGGCAAGTTGTTTCTAACCTTTGCTTTTCCAAAGCTAAGAAATAAAATGCGTCAATTTATGAATATTAACGATGCATCATCGACCGTATCAAAACAAAAACTTAGCAACGCGATCGACAAATTAAATGCTCATTATCAATCAAAATCCTTTTTGGTCGGAGAGCAGTTTACCCGAGCTGATTTAACAGCAGCAGCTTTGCTAGCGCCTTTAATGATGCCAAAACAGTATGGCCTGAATTGGCCGGAGCAGATCCCGGTGAAATTGCAGGAGTTAATGGATGAGTTTGAGAATAGACTTAGTTGGGTAGATCAGTTTTATAAGGATTATCGGTAGTAGAAAAACATTAAAGAATTATCTGGATTAATGTAGATTTATTTTTTTGAATAGCGGAGCCCCGGCCCGCGCTTGTTTTTTTAAGAAAATAAAGTCAAAAGCGTTTCGCAGCGCTTTGCTCTGACTGCGACCTACTTTTGGCAGGAGCCCCAAAAGTAGGCAAAAGCTCTGTCGTTCAATCTAACTGATTGGTCTTTTTGGCTGTACAATATCTATCACTTCATCGTCCTTATTCTCCTTATAGCGCTGCATCGGGCGC
>Ga0316205_10004685_pt1 | contig 11794 bp, 9 predicted proteins | sample 3monthpyrite_MG_FD_204941 | JGI IMG/M metagenome (GOLD analysis project Ga0316205, IMG submission 204941) | Microbial mat bacterial communities from mineral coupon in-situ incubated in ocean water Damariscotta River, Maine, United States -... | ecosystem: Environmental > Aquatic > Marine >... | reverse complement strand
CGCTATATTTCAAGCACTTACAATGCTTTTCTTGGTTTTTTATAGCACAGTTATAATATGTAACTTATTGATATAAAAAGAAAATTATCGGTATAGTGTAACACGCTACGAACCAGGCGGTCGCACGTTCGAATCGTGCCGGGCGCGCCATATTAGGTTGCCAAAACAAGCAGTTATCGCGCAAACGGTAGCTGCTTTTTTGTTTAAGCATGATAATTGTGCGCGTTATCTACCGCTGTTTATTAGTCTAAAAACTCCAAATAACCGCCCCAGTACTAGCTGTAGATCCTTTGTTGACCTATTAAAAGTTGTTTAGATCTTTAATATAATATCATTGTATACTAAAATACTAGGTTATCTGCCTACATTAATTGTGGTTCTATATTTAATTTATAGAATTTAACTGACTGAAGAATATTTGGAGCATATGATGAATGAACTTAAAGAAACTGACCTGGAAGTAACTGCCTCTGCTGTAGCCAAGTTTGCTGAGCTTATTGGTCAGGTTGAGGATGACATTGCAGGCGTTCGTGTGTTTGTACAGGCAGGTGGTTGCAGCGGGGTTAGTTTTGGTATGACATTTAGTGATGTGATTAATGACGACGATCTGGCTGCTACTTATGAAAGCGTTAAGGTTATCGTGGGAGCAGACACTATAGATCACTTGCGTGGCGCTCAAATCGATTTTGTTGAAAAAGGCGGTGGTAATGAGTCATTTGTTTTTAATAATGTTCCGCAAGCTGCAGATAGTGGTTGTGGTACGTGTGGTTCTGCCACAGCAGGTGGCGGTTGTAGCTAAGTAGTTATTTGGTTCCTGATGATTAATAAAGCCGCTCATTGAGCGGCTTTTTACTTGCCACACTCTTGTTGAATCTAGCTTGTCGATCGACCGATAAAAATATTCTGAGACCCATCATCTACCACTGCCGGACTTTTGCCGGGATCAGTTATGCACTGTTATGCTTAGTTATTGATTATACGCAACGAGCGTCTCGATTAAGGTTAATGTTATCAATAACTTATATTTTCATAAAGCATCTACGAACCAGGCGGTCACACGTTCGAATCGTGTCGGGCGCACCATATAAGTGGTGTATAATCAAGCAGTTATCGTTTATTCGGTAGCTGCTTTTTTGTTGGCGTGTACTGGACTTCCCAGGGTTTGCTAGACACTTAACTGCCTTATCTTGAAACTGATTTACTGGCTTCGCCCAGTGTTATCATCAGAGTCATATCATTCGTTACCGACTCATGAAATCCACAGTGTAGATAAAAGTTTTTAGCTTTTTCTGATAATGCATGAACAAGCAGGGCACGGATACCCGCTTGCTCTGCAACAATAATAGTGCGTTGAATGGCATCTTTTAGCATTCCTGTTCCAATATGTTTGCCTTGACAACTTACATCAACGGCTAATCGACCCAGTACCATTATAGGTATAGGGTCTGGCATATTTCGACGTACCTTTCTTGCTGAATCGTCTCTGGCGATTGCACCAACGGCTAGTGAATAATAACCAATAATAGTTTCCTCATCACATACGACAAATGTTCGTGAAGCCCCATTATTTTCATTTTTAATGGCACGATGTTGAAGCCAATGATTGAGAGTTGTATCGCCACAGTCAAAGCTGGAAACGTCATGTGTGCTAGTGATAGGGCAAGGTGCAGCTATTCCCATGGTGCATTTTGTGACATGAGCTTACGAAGTGCTGGGTTGTCTTTTACCGGGGCATCTAAGGTTGTCATGAAGGCGTTATAGTCTGATTCGTTGAGCACAAAGAGTTTTTGATCAAGCAGGATATTTTCGGCTTCACGACAAGCAGTTTCGAGCATAAAATCAGAACGGTTCTTACCGAGTATGTTTGCGGCTTTATCAATTAAATTACGCTGTGAATCCAGGGCTCGTAAATTAATTGGAGCTGTGCGAGTTGCTGATTGCTTCATATTAATATCTCCAGAACATATTATGGTACCCACTATATTGTATATCGGATAGATATACAATATCTTGATAGTAGAGAGTAAATTTCGCAAATCCGTGCGGGAGTTTTGCGGGAGTTAGTAGTGATAGGTTGTGCTTTGTTATGATTATTTTAGGAATTAATCTAATATTAATTCATTAATTTCAATAGGTTACGTTTCGACCCATCTATGTCTGCATAACTACGAACCAGTCGGTCACACTTAGAATCCCTTCGGGCTTCATTAAGTACTTCCTGAACCTGCTTCGCTTGTTCTGGTCGCACGAACGTTCGAATCGTGCCGGGCGCACCATATAAGTAGTATTAAATCAAGCAGTTATCGTGATTATCGATAGCTGCTTTTTTGTATGTGGTAATCATTGCGGGAGTTTTGCCTTATTCCTTGCCCAAATTATTTAACGTAAGGTTAAAATAAAACCTTCCTTATTTTATTTTAGGTGATATATTAAAATAATGAATGGGCTTATTTTAGATTATCTGGGGCAGTAATGGATAGGGGAATAACCGGATATTACTCATCAGCCATCGCAGGTGGTATAGCTTGCGATGCATTTGTGCCTGCGCCATTGCCCCCCAATCCACCACTGGAAATTGGTAGCAAACTTCAAGGACGAATTAACAAGGCCATGCTTGCGCTTGGGCGATTGGATGCTATTAGTACTATATTGCCGGATGCACATCTGTTTCTATATAGCTATATTCGGAAAGAAGCTGTTATGTCTTCACAAATCGAAGGTACACAATCTTCTTTGAGTGATTTAATGTTGTATGAAATGGAAGGGGTGCCCGGGGTTCCTATGGATGATGTGCAGGAGGTCTCTTGCTATGTTGGTGCGATGAACTTAGGTATACAACGCATCCGTGACAGTCACCCAATTAGCTATAGGTTGCTTAGTGAATTACATCAGGCGCTAATGACTTCAGGACGTGGAGTGAATCGGTGTCCTGGTGAGTTTCGCAAAACTCAGGTCTGGATTGGCGGTCATCGGCCAGATGAAGCTACTTTTGTGCCCGCACCCGCGAATGAACTTGCCGATTGCTGGGCAGAGTTGGAGCGATTTATTAATGATATACCCGAAACCACTGACCCATTAATTAAAGTGGCGCTAAGTCATGTCCAGTTTGAAACCATTCATCCTTTTATGGATGGAAATGGTCGAATCGGTCGATTATTAATTCCCTTGATATTGGTGCAGGCCAACGTCATTCATGAGCCATTATTATACCTGTCAGTGTTTTTCAAAAAACATCGGCAAATTTATTATGAACGTCTGAATCAAGTGCGCCTTACTGGTGACTGGGAAGCATGGCTCTTATTTTTTGTAGACGCAGTAACCGAGACGGCCAATCAAGCTGTGGACACAGCGCAACAATTGAATTTACTGAGACAGCAAGACAAAGTGCGCTTAGTAGAAATAGGACGATTGGCAGGTTCAGCCAGTAAAATTATAGATGCCATGTTTGAGCAACCCGTCGCGAGTGTTAATAAACTCATTGAGCTAACCGGATTAACCGCAGCAACGGTCGGTAAAGCACTCGATACATTAGAACACTCACTAGGCATAGTGAAAGAGATCACCGGCCAAAAGCGTAATCGTGTATTCAGATATACGGGCTACATTGATATTTTAAATCAGTCATAAAAATATATACTGGGCCTTTTAATAACTTTTGTGACAAATACATCATTTGTCACTGCCGGACTTTTGCCGGGATCAGTTATGCACTGTTATGCTTAGTTATTGAATATACGCAACGAGCGCCCCGATTAAGGTTAATAAATTCAATAACTTATATTTTCATAAAACATCTACGAACCAGGCGGTCACACTTAGAACCTCTATCGAGATTCATTAAGTACTTCCTTGCCCATAGAACCCTGCGGTTTCATTATGAATACCTCATCCTGCGGATCTAGGCAACCTGCTTCGCTGGTTCTGGTCGCACAAACGTTCGCTCAGGGCAACTTTGTTGCCCGCAACATCGGAGCACAGCGACGATGGCCCCGAAGGGGTGAGGCTTTGCCGAATAATCGTGTCGGGCGCACCATATAAGTAGTAGAACTATCAAGCGGTTAGCACGTAAGTGTTAGCCGCTTTTTCGTCTCAGTAAAGTCAGTGCCGGGATTTTGCCGCACTTTTTTACCCAGGTTTTCTCAATTACCTGAACCAGCAACGATAATTCTCCCTGCCGAGTAATATTTACTATAATTATATTTGGCCATGTTCTTACTCCCATTGTTAATCTGGTGTGTCCAGTAAAGCGGGGCAAGTCCACCCATGTATTTCAAATGATGATTGATGTATTTATATAAGGATTGTATTTGGTGTCAGAGTAATAACTCACTGAATTGATATATGCAGCATTAGGTATAGCCTGAAAAGATAATGCTTATCATGCAGGGATACGGGGTCAGCAGCAGCTGGGGTACCAGGGATACAGGGTCAGAGGGCAATTGTTTCTAATATATTTCGTATAATAATTATAATGTTATATGGCCTGAATTATCTGCATTCTTTCAATGATATTATTGAGATAAACGATGGGTGTCTTGATTTGCTTATTACGCGCATACTTCACTTCATAGCCTAGCAGGTGTTACGCAGTTTAGTGAAGATTGAAGGGTGTCTATATTTTCTTTTAATGTATGAGTTATTAAGTTAAGCAGTATGAGTGTTATCGAAAAATTAGCTAATCTGGTAGAACGTCTGTATCAGGAGTCTGAAAGTTATGCCGAAAATCCATCAGATGCTCAGCTTTGGTATAACCGTGGTTATGCAAACGGTATCGTGGCATTTTTAAGAACAGAGGGCTATGTAGATATGATCAATCACCACAATCTGGATGCTGCAGATTTATATCATGGTGAACAGATAATGGAATGGCATAAAGCCTATCATCACGGCTTTGAGATTGGCTTACGTGAATCGGAAGAGGTTAAAGTTAAAGTAGGCGGAGTGATTAAAAAATAATCCTTGCGCCTCCTTTAGTCATTACTTTAGCTACCATTAAAGGGGGCAGCTTATACCTCTTTGACCGCTGCTGGCCGAAGTGAGACGAAAGGGAGTAATGCAGGCGCTTGAGCTGGGTATATGACTGGAGTCGACCCATTTATTCTTCTGTTTATCGTATGATGTCCTGTAATCTAATCCTGGTGAAATCGATTTGAAACAAATAAAAGACGATAACAAGCGTGCCCTTGAACAGGTTTTTGATTACCATCAAGCGACTAAACACCATTTTAATGCCTACGCCAGGGGGCCGGGCAATCTGGACTGGGCTAATCAGCCGAATCCTTTCCGACGCTACCAGGGTGCACGGCTGATCGCTTTGGCAAGAGACCTGCCTGTTGGTGAGCTGCGCTATGACGATGTCTTTGTTAGCGACCAGATTTCTCCTGTGCTGGTGAATTCTCAGAGTATTTCCCAGCTCTTTTCCGATAGTTTGGCGATTTCCGCCTGGAAAAATACGGGGCAGTCTCGTTGGGCACTACGGGTTAATCCATCCAGTGGCAACCTGCATCCGACCGAGGCTTATCTGCTTTGCGGCCCTGTTGACGGGCTCAGCGAGCAGGCGATAGTGTGTCATTACGCGCCACAAGAACATGGTCTGGAAGTTCGTGCCGAGGTTGACGCAGGCCTATGGGCGGGGTTAACCGCAGGTTTTCCTGACGGGACCTTGTTCATCGGGCTGACCTCTATTCATTGGCGTGAAGAATGGAAGTACGGGCAGCGTGCCTATCGTTACTGTCAGCACGATGTGGGACATGCCTTAGCGGCTGTCTGCATAGCCGCTACCGGCTTAGGCTGGCAGGCAACGCTTGTGGATGATCTGGGGGCTGATGATCTGGCGTTATTAATGGGCACGGCTTGTCATAACGGTGCTGAGCAGGAAGTGCCGGATCTGTTGCTGGCGATTAGCCCGACCACGTTCACTGTTGGAGATGTCGCGCTGTCGGCTGAACATGTTCAGTTGTTTGAATCACTCCAATGGCAGGGGCTTGCTAACCGATTGAGCGACTCTCATATTGATTGGGGAGTGGCTGAGGTGGCAAACGCCAGCCAAAAACCCCGGGGCAAAATTCTGTATGAGTCGCCTGATATCAATCAGGTTGAATCATCATTGGTTGACAACGCCGATGTCCGTTCCTGTTTGTTACGTAACATTATTCAACAGCGTCGCAGTGCGGTTGCCATGGATGGGAGTACACGGATATCACGCAAGACGTTTTTTCATATGCTTGAAAGAACGGTGGCGTTACCAAGCCCACCTTTAAATGTACTGCCATGGATGTCGATGATTCATCTAGCGTTGTTTGTGCATCGAGTCGATGACCTGCCTGCGGGGCTCTATATACTGGTGCGTGATCCTGCGCAGCTGAACAGTCTGAAGTCTGCCTTAACGCAGGCAGATGAGTGGCAGCGAGCAGAAGGTTGCCCGGAACATTTAGCGTTGTATTGTTTGCTTGAAAGGGATGCACAAGAAGCTAGCCGGCAGATTTCCTGTTTTCAGGATATCGCCAGCGATGGCTGTTTTAGTCTTGCGATGATTGCTGAGTATGAAACGCCTTTGCAAGACTATGGCCCGTGGTTATATCCGCGGCTGTTTTGGGAAGCTGGTATTATTGGACAGCTGCTGTATCTGGAAGCGGAAGCGGCGGGTATTCGCAGCACCGGCATTGGCTGTTATTTTGATGATGCCATGCATGACGTGCTTGGCCTCGAGGATAGATACTACCAGGATCTTTATCACTTCACCGTTGGTGGGCCAGTAGAAGACGTTCGGTTGACAACATCTCCACCCGATGAAAATTAAACGGGGGACAGACCACGATTTATTGCTAGTTGAACTCTGTAGAGGGAAGATTAATAGTGATCTGCCCCCTTTAATTTTAAAAAAACAAGCTTATTAATTAATAAAGCGATTTTGGAGATCTGGCAAGTATTTGACGTCATGCTGAAAAGGGTCCCAGGATATCAAGTTAATTGCAGGTACGAAAAGCCACGCAGCGGGAAAGCAGCTTTTCTACCCACACCATGAACCCGGAGTAGACCTATGGAAAATAGACTGTCCCAGAAGAGCGGCCCAACCGTCTTTACGCTTGACGATCTCGCGAAATGTGCAAGCTACTCGCTCATGGACTCGCTCAATTGCGACCCCCATGCGACAGATGACGGCATCGATCACAGACCACGACAAGTGTTCACAGGACATTATGTTCCTGTTAAACCCACGCCCATCGAAAACCCTGAGTACGTGGCACACAGCAAAACCTTTTTCCATGAACTGGGTTTTGCTGACAGCCTGGCAGAATCAGATGAATTCATGCGGGTGTTTAGTGGTGATCTTTCGCAGGTCCCGGAGCCGATGCGTAAGACGGGTTGGGCTACGGGTTATGCGCTTTCAATCTTCGGCACCGAGTATTACCAACAATGCCCGTTTAATACTGGCAACGGTTATGGTGATGGTCGCGCCGTTTCCGTTCTGGAGGCAGTGATCAGTGATCACCGCTGGGAAATGCAACTTAAAGGTGGCGGTCGCACGCCATATTGCCGTGGGGCGGATGGTCGCGCCGTGCTGCGCTCGAGTATTCGGGAGTTCATGGCGCAGGAGCACATGCATGCGTTGGGTATACCTACTTCACGCTCGTTGAGTTTGTATGTATCAAAAACGGAGACGGTGCAACGACCCTGGTATTCTGAAGGTACGCGTTCCTTCGATCCTGATACATTGGTATCGGAGAAAGTCGCCATCTCGACGCGCGTGGCCCCGTCGTTTCTTCGCGTCGGCCAGGTCGAACTGTTTGGCCGCCGTGCGCGCAAACAGGAATATCCCGAGGCAATGATTGAGCTCGAAAAGATCGTGTTGCACTTGATCGACCGTGAGTATGCGGACGTCATCGACAATAAATTAAGTATGGACGAGAAAGTCGTGTTGCTCGCGCGGGAGTTTCGCAGCCGTTTGACCACACTGGTAGCGAACTGGCTCCGTGTGGGTTATTGCCAGGGCAACTTCAACAGTGATAACACACAGGCGGGTGGCTGCACGCTGGATTATGGTCCCTTCGGATTTGTCGAGGTATTTGATCCCCACTACCAACCATGGACCGGAGGAGGGGAACACTTTTCGTTCTGGAATCAACCCGTGGCAGCGGAGCGTAACTTCGAGATGTTCTGTACCGCGTTGATGCCGTTACTGGAAACGCATCCTGATGCGATGCAACAGCTTGACAAGATTCGCAGTGACTTTACCAAAGTGATGCGGGACGAACTGGAAAAGATGTTTGCGGCCAAACTGGGCTTGGCTGCATTTAACGCAGCGTTGTTCAATGACCTCGTCACGCTCATGATGAAAACCACTGTCGATTACACCATCTTCTTCCGCGAGCTCTCATCGATACCTGATGATATTGGTTCACTGAAAAAAAGTTTCTATACTAAAACGAGCGAAGTGATGGACACGCGTTGGTCTGAGTGGCTGACACAATGGAAGTCGCTTGTTACCCATTCAAGTGAACAAATAAAACGCATTAATCCAAAATACGCTTTGCGCGAATGGTTGCTTGCCCCGGCTTATCAGCAAGCCGCCATAGGCAACTACGATCTCATTCACGAACTGCAGGACGTGATGACGCAACCTTTCGCCGAACAATCGCAAGAGATGGAGGAGAAATACTATCGACTGAAGCCAACCGAGGTTAATGAGGTCGGCGGTTTGTCGCATATGAGTTGCTCCTCATAATTCAGTTTATATCGTTGTTTAAAATCCTATGAAATGGTTTATTTTCATTGTCCTGGGTTTGTTGACTGTTATCGGTATTGTGTTGATCGCATTATCGATGGCATCACGTGAACAACCTGATCTTGGTATTAAAAATGGCCAGTTAACACTGTGCCCATCCAAGCTTAATTGTGTATGCAGTGAAGACCCGGCTGACGTAGCCTATATCAAACCTTTCAGCTATACCCTGCCGGCAAATGAAGCGTGGGCTAGCATTAAATCTGTTATAAAAGAAAGCGGTGGGCGTGTAATCGCAGAAGAAACGGATTACCTTCGTGCAGAGTATGAAACAGTGTTGTTGCGTTTTATTGATGATATTGAATTTCGTATCGATCGCCAGCATCAACATATACAGGTACGCTCAGCTTCACGCGTGGGTCGGTCTGACCTCGGTGCAAATCGTCAGCGGGTGGAACAACTACGAACCTGGTTTAACAATTTAAAAATGGACTCTTACGTGAATTAAATCGTTTGCAACCTCGCTATAAATGGATCACCCAGCGTATAAAAAAACAATTACGCCAATTCCAGATGAATCTATAAAGCTGACATTACTCATATCTATAGTGATATTTTTATTGTCTTTTGCATCAGCGATAGTTTCAATTTTGGGACGTATATTCATGCAGCCCAATGCGTCCATCTCGCCTTGCAGTTTAATATCCAGGTGGTCATTTGCTGTTTTTAAATAATTAATGTTCATACAGATCTCCAGTAAAGTTTACTTCTGATAGAACTATTGCAGAGATCATGCTATGTATAGGCGGTATAATAATGACTAATAAAAACAGAGAGATAGGATTTTAGTGATTAATTAGATAATTATTTGTGCTTCAATGATTTGCACTATGCGAATAGATTTGCAAAGAAAATTGTTCTGTCCCAGAAACTAATACTTAATGACGGCTAGAATGTTGATAGTCTAAATATGTGAGGTGATATATTTTCGTAACGTTTGTTGCCGAACTTTTGCCGGGGTCAGTTATGCTTAGTTATTAAATATTTGAAACGAGCGCGCATGTTGTTGAATTACTCCAATATTGATCCATTTTGTTCGTTTAGATGATTTTAAATTTGGTCCACTGAGAAGCTGGTTACTGAATGTTTCAATATGTTGATAGAATAAATACAGGGTCAATTTTTGAAGTAATTCAATAAGGCTGTCCATCTGCAAGAGCTAGTAGTAATCAGGTGGATCGCGCGGGTACAGTTGTTCTTAGGCTACCGTGAATTCTCATCGCGGAACGTAATCCAGAAATATATGCCACAATGTCATTCTATAACGAATGACAAAATAATTTTGGTCTAAGTTCGAGAAATTAATTTAATATCAACTAGTAAGTTGGATATCCATTGTTTGGATAACTATCTCATGCATTTTTATAAGTTCATCAAACTGACGTTTGGCTGAGTCAATATCATTCGCTCGAGCAAGCATTTCAATAGATTCAAAAAGTTCTCCCAGTTGCAGCGCACCAAATTGACGGCTTGATGATTTCATAGAATGCGTGACAGCGGATAAGGTTTCAGAGTCATTTGTTTCGATGGCGTCAAGTGCTTTTTGAATATTATCACTTAACGTTTTCTTGTGTTGCTCAATAGCAGCTGGAAATTTGTCTTTGAACAAAAGGCTTAGGTTGTTAAATATAGTTAGGTCGATTACGTCAGGAGTATTAAATTTTTCAACCTTATCCTTTTTATCTTTTGTCTCCAGGTCTATGTCCATGTCCATCATAGATTGTTCTTTTAGTTTATGCGGAAGCCATTTGATAAGTATCCTTTGCAATTCTTTTTGACTAACAGGTTTGGATATATAGTCATCCATCCCTGCGGCTAAACATTTTTCTTTATCACCTTTCATCGCATTAGCAGTAAATGCAATAATCGGAACGCGATTTGAATGGCTTGTTCTCTCAGCTTTTCTAATTTGTTGTGTGGCCATAAATCCATCCATTTCAGGCATTTGGCAATCCATTAAGATAAGGTCGAAATCCTGTTGGCTCGTCATAGCTAACGCTTCAATGCCATTGCCAGCAGGGGTTACAGTGCAACCATAACCTTCTAACAGTTCCGATGCGACCATTTGATTTACTGGATTATCTTCCGCAACGAGTATTTGAGTGTTAGTCAATACCGGTTTAGTACTGGAAGTGGTAGTCGCGTCTCTAATTGAATGGTGGGTTGTTAAAGGGATGTCGATATGTTTCAGTTTTGCATCCCAGATTATCGAGATTATTTTATTGATCTCAGTTGGATAGGTGGGTTTCGTTAGATAAGCATCGAACCCTAAGGCTTTGAAGTATTTTCCGTCACCTCTAGCGGGTGTTGAAGAGATATATAATAGAATCGCCTCACACAGCAGTGAATTTTTTTTGATTTTCTTCGCGAGAGTTTCCCCTTTCATATCAGGGAGCTGAGAATCTATTAGTACGATATTAAACGGTTCATTGTCCTTTGCTGCAGATTGAAGCTTATCAATTGCTTCATTAGCAGATTCGGCCGTAAAAATTTTCAAATTTAACTCTTTCATTTGCTCGGATAAAATATCAATCTCGACTTCCATATTGTCAACGATTAATGCCTTAAGTCCTTTTAGGTTGGTATAGTCTTCTATAGTTGAACTTGAAGTAATTTTTTCGATATTTTCAAGTGCCATGGTGAAGGAGAAGGTTGTCCCTTTCCCTATGTAACTTGAGACACTGATGTCGCCCCCCATCATTTGAGAAAGTTGCTGTGATATTGATAAACCCAGTCCTGTGCCACCATATTTACGAGTCGTTGACCCATCGGCTTGGTCAAATTTATTAAAAATTGTTGATTGTTTTTCGGCGGCTATACCGATACCGGTATCATTGACGGTAATTATAAATAGAGGATTACTTGAATATACTTGTTCTAATTCAACTGTAATGAGTATATGCCCGAGATCTGTAAACTTGATGGCATTGCTGAGTAAATTTAATAGTATTTGTCTAATTCGTCCAGGGTCACCAATAACGTCTCGTGGTGTGCCCAATTTGTAACGAAATA
>Ga0316205_10004684_pt1 | contig 11799 bp, 10 predicted proteins | sample 3monthpyrite_MG_FD_204941 | JGI IMG/M metagenome (GOLD analysis project Ga0316205, IMG submission 204941) | Microbial mat bacterial communities from mineral coupon in-situ incubated in ocean water Damariscotta River, Maine, United States -... | ecosystem: Environmental > Aquatic > Marine >... | reverse complement strand
TTCACTACTTTGATAAAGATATCACGTTCAGACAGGATGTCGATTATGCCTCTGAAAATTTAACCGGTACTTACATCATTGATTATTCACTTGAGTCAGGCCAGTCCGGAGGTATTAGTAATCCCGGATTTTTAAAAGATGTGGATAAACTCACTGAATGGTTCAGATCACAACCTGAAACGATTCATGTTAATAGCATTACCGACGTCATGAAGCGACTGAACAAGAATATGCATGCTGACGAAGAAGAATGGTACCAGTTACCTGATGCAAGAGATTTGTCTGCACAATACTTGTTGCTATATGAAATGTCACTACCTCTCGGGCTGGACTTGAACAACCAGATAAATGTGGATAAATCATCAACACGTTTTGTTGTTACTTTAAAAATAATGTCGACAAACGAAGTGCTCAAACTCGAGCAACGCGCAAAAGACTGGCTAAGTAAAAACACTACACACATAACCCGTTATGAAGGAAGTGGGCCTACCGTTATGTTTGCTCACATAGGGAAACGAAATATTGTTAGCATGCTGATGGGTACCACGGTGGCATTGGTTATCATTTCACTGGTACTCATGCTGGCGTTCCGTTCTGTAAAAATGGGACTAATCAGTATGATTCCAAATTTAATACCGGCTGGCTTAGGGTTCGGTTTGTGGGGTATATTTGTTGGCGAAGTTGGCTTGGCATTAGCCGTGGTTACCGGAATGACCTTGGGTATTGTTGTTGATGACACAGTACATTTAATGAGTAAATACTTACGTGCAAGACGCGAACAAGGGCTCGATACCTTTAAGTCAATTGAGTATGCTTTCAATACAGTAGGTAGGGCATTAGTTATCACTTCCATCGTATTAATAGCAGGGTTTCTTGTATTAGCTTATTCAAGTTTCAAACTTAACTCCGGCATGGGTTTACTAACTGCTATTATCATAGCTTTTGCTATCATTGCGGATTTTCTATTACTACCACCCTTACTCATGAAGCTAGAGGAGAAAAAAAATGCGTAGCTTAATAATAGCCAGCATCATTTTTACAGCACCCCAATTTTGCCTGGCAATAAGCCCAGAGGAACGAGGCCTTGAGATCGTTAAAGAAGCAGACAAAAGAGACATGGGATGGAAGGACCAAAAATCTGACACGCGAATGGTGCTACATAATCGTCACGGGCAAAGCAGTGAACGAAAAATGCATAACCGCTCATTGGAAATGCAAGGTGATGGTGATAAATCCTTAATCACTTTCAAGCATCCAAAAGATGTAAAAGGCACTTCTTTTCTGACTTTCACTCATTCCACCAAGGCCGATGATCAATGGATATACTTACCTGCAATAGCGCGCACCAAGCGCATATCATCTAATAATAAATCAGGGCCTTTTATGGGCAGTGAATTTGCTTACGAAGACCTGTCTTCACAAGAAGTCGATAAATACACCTATAAATACATCAAGGATGAAAAACTGGATGGGCGTGATACCTTTGTTATCGAACGTTTTCCTGCCTATAAACACTCCGGGTATACGAAACAGATTGTCCACATAGATAAAGAAATGTATCAGCCCTTGAAAGTTGTATTTTTTGACCGTAAAAATGCCTTGTACAAAACCTTATATTTCCGGGATTATCATCAACATCTCAATCAATACTGGCGAGCTAATAAAATGATCATGGAAAATCACCAGACGGGTAAATCGACAGATTTGATCTGGATTAACATTAAATTTGGCAATAACTTCTCTGAGAATGATTTTACTAAAAACAGCTTGAAACGTTCTCGATAACATCAACGTATATACCATGATAGCTCGCTTTACATTACTATCTCTCTGCTTCTTTTGCACACCTCTGATGGCTTCAGAGTGGTCTGGAAATGTTTCAATTGAAGCTCAATGGTTTAACCACGCACCTTTATTTGCAGGGCAATCCAGAAATAACCTGTCACTATCTGCCAGTCCAGAATATTTCACCAGTTGGGAAAATGAGAAAAAAAGCCTGACAATAGAACCCTTTATTCGCCTGGATAAAAATGATAGCGAACGCAGTCATTTCGATATAAGGGAGCTAATGTTTTACAGCAATCATGATTCATGGGAAATAAACGCAGGTATTGGCAAGGTTTTCTGGGGTGTGACTGAATCACAGCATCTGGTAGATATTGTCAATCAAACCGACTTAATTGAAAGCCTGGATGCAGAGGAAAAGCTGGGCCAGCCCATGATTAATGTCAGCTTCATACGTGACTGGGGAAACACCGATGTTTTCATTTTACCGGGTTTCAGAACGCGCACTTTCCCAGGGAAAAAAGGTCGTCTACGCACTGACCCATACATCAGCAATAACCAGGAAGTGTATGCTTCGAGCAAAGAAGAAAAACATATCGACTACGCAGCACGCTATAATCATACCCTGGATAACTGGGATATCGGATTATCCTATTTTTATGGTACGAATCGAGAACCTGAATTTGTTACTGGCACCGATGGTAAAGGTAATCCGGTATTGGTACCTTTCTACAAATTACTTCATCAAGGAGGACTGGACTTACAATGGGTTAATGAAGATTGGCTCTGGAAACTGGAAGCTGTCCACAAACGAATTTCAGGCGATAGTTATAATGCCTATACTTTTGGTTTTGAATATACTTTGGTGGGTATCGCTGAAACAGACATGGATCTCGGACTGATTAGCGAGTATTTGTATGATACGCGAGGAGAATTGGCAAGCACTCTATTTCAACGGGATATTATGTTAGGAGCACGATTAGTATTCAATGATACCCAGTCGTCAGAAATTCTTGCCGGGCTGATATTAGACCCGGATTCACATGAAAAATTATATTCATTAGAAGCCAGCACACGCCTTACTGATAACTGGAAACTAAACGTTGAGGCGAGAATATTTTCAGGGCTTTTACCCAGCTCAAATTTCTATTCATTACGAGATGATGATTTTCTACAAGTTGAGTTGCTTTACTATTTTTAAATTAACTAAATAAATTACTTTCAGTACACATGCTAGCCATTCTCATGGCTGAGTCGAGATATTTTAACATCTCAAACACTTAGCAATAAGCGATTTTTAAAACCTAAAAGACTGTAAAGCCTTTATTGCCAGCGTATTACTACATGGCTTGTAGACAAACAAAACTCAGGTCATCAGTCATTTCTGTATCACCCGCATGTTCGTATATGCTAGCCAATATAAATTGTTTAATAAATGAGGGTTCCAATTGATTACTCATTTGTAGTATTTTTTTAATATTACTAATACCAAGCTGCTGCCCTTCACTATCCCTGAGTTCAGATAAACCATCAGTATACCCCAGCAATATATTACCTGGTGCAAACTCACTCTCTATGATCTCGCAAGGGTAATCTTCGATAACGCCTAACACCGGTCCCGCTTTATCCAGCTCGGTCACTTCAGAGTGTGCATTGACCATCAAGGGAGGATTGTGACCGCAGTTAACATACTGGATGCTTTGCTTATGTGGGTCTAGAAGCATGAAAGCAATAGTGACAAACTTTCCGCGAACGCTGTTATGGTATACTGACTGATTAATGAGTTTCACCATCTCTTGCAATGGGAAATTTTGATTTGCCAGTGTTTTAACCATGGCCTGAATATTTGACATCAATAACGCCGCAGAATAACCCTTCCCTGATACGTCTGCGATGACGACCAGCCAGCGATCGTCTACAAGTTCTATAATATCATAATAGTCACCACCCACTTGACGCGCCGGGCTATAAAAAGTTTCTAACTTGTAAAACTCAGGATTTATTTTACTCTCGGGAATCAATTTTTCCTGGAGCTCAGCAGCTTGCTCCATATCATCTTCGATGTATCGTAGCTGTTCTTCATAGCTGACTTGAGAAACTACTTTTTCCAATAGACTGCGAGAAGAGCGCGAGATGACCATGGCCCCTACTCCCATCATGATAAACAAAACACCTTTTAATAAAATTTGAATCCAGGCGCTTTCATCACTCTCTATGCCAGGAAGCCAGGTATCATGTTGTAGCCACAAGGCGTAAGCACCAATAAATTGACTCGCTGCAAAACACCCCGCCAGTAGCGAAAGCAGTGGATTAATAGTTAGGCTGGTAAGGCCAATAACCAGTAAGTAAAAAAGTGGGGCTGTAGAAGTTAATGCAAAATCCGCATCGACCAGCCTTGCGCTCGCTAGCATATAAAATGTGACGGTTGATACCTGAAGTATAAGATTCAGGTATTTAAAAGCCGGGTGATAAATACCCCTGCCAATTAGGATAGCTGTCCCCAGAAACCAGACAACAAGACCTGCACTGAGTAATTTAGTAAAACTGATGAAAATAGCCATGTTAGGATCATGGTCCGCTTGGGCGAACATATTCATAAGAATAATAGTGGCTGCCAACAGCCAACCCGCCCACTGCTGTGATCGCTTCTCAACGCTGAGTAATTCAGTCTCTAGTAATTCTCGATAGCGTTTATTGTTAGTATGATTGTTCTTCATTCGCGTTGCTGTTTTTAGTCAATGAAAATGTTTTTATCAAAAATGTAGCCGATGCCAATAAGCTGAATCCGCCCAGCATATAAACGGTTTCCATAACTCCTATTTGCTCTGCAACAAACCCGGAAGACAGGCTTCCTATAGGCATGAAGCCGATGAATACAGTTGAAAAAACCGACATGACCCTGCCTCTCATCGCATTCGGTACCCGTAATTGTATCAGGGTATTGGTGGAAGCAGCCAGAATTGTCTGGCAAAACCCGAATACTGCCAATATTGGTATCGCAAAATAAAGCTGTTTTATCATCGGGAATAGAACCAGGCAACTACCTGCGACTAAACCCGCCACACCGATTTGCCAATGTAATCGCTTATATCTTGATTGATAGGCCAGTAAAAACGCTCCTGTTAGCGCCCCTGCTCCCATTGAACCTAATAAAATTCCTAATATTTTCGAGTCCCCCAGGAATATCATGCGCGTAAAAACGGGCATTAGAACCGTTAATGAGGTACCCACTATGCTAAAAACACTCAGCAACATCAGACTTTGTCTAATAGCCTGATTAGACCAGGCGAAGCTTAGCCCTTCTCGTATTTTTAACAATGCCGGGACTTTATTTTTTCTCGTCACATAAGGAGGTAGTTTCATTTGCAGCAAGCCATAAATGACTGCAAGAAAACTTAATGAATTGATCAGAAATACAGGACCTTCTCCGAATATCGCTATCAATATCCCTGCGATAAACGGGCCTATAAATCGAGCAATATTAAAAGCACTGGAATTGAGAGCAATGGCATTGGGGATATCTTCTTGAGAGACCATATCTGAAAGAAATGAATGCCTGGCTGGCATTTCCAGAGCATGAATAATCCCTAATATGGCCGCTAGTACAATAATATGCCAAGGTTCAATTATACCACTCAATGTCAGTACTGCTAACACCAGAGCTTGAATCATGCCCGCAGTATGAGCCATAACCAACAATTTGTGGCGATTGACATGGTCCGCGAGCACACCGCCCCAAAGTCCAAGTAATAATACGGGAAATAGTGCAAAAAAAGCAGTTAACCCCAGCATAAAACTGGATTCTGTCAAACGATATACAAGCCATGCCTGAGCCACATTTTGCATCCACGATCCGTTCAGAGATATTAACTGGCCTGCATAATAGAGCCTGAAGTTCCTGTGCTGGAGTGATTTAAAAATGGTAATGCTATGCCCCTTCTTGTTACTGCTCAGTCTGACACCCTATAATATAACTTGTTCACTGACTTCAAACAAAACCATGGATTTTTCTAATGCCAATATCTGAATTCGAAATGATCAAGAAATATTTTCGCGACTTAGGTCCAAAACGACCAGATACCATACTCGGTATTGGAGATGATGCCGCTATTATTAGCCCGCCAGACAATTGCGAATTGCTGACCGCTATTCGGCAATGGCAACCGGGGCAAGATTACAAGTCGACAGAACTGGGTGAAAAAGTTGCCTGCAGTATGCTTGAGAGTGCAATGGCAGATCTTCAGATTAAAAAAGCGACTCCAGCCTGGATGACGCTGTCACTCACCTTTAAGGAGCTGGACGAACACTGGATAACTTCATTCAGCCAAGGTCTAGCAAAAATAGCCAATATTAACAATATTGAGCTTATTGGAGGAGATACCAGTCGAGGACCTGAAACCTTAAGGTTACATTTAACGGGCCACAAAGAAATTTAATTTCAAAGTTTAGCTAATATTAGCCAGCACGTTTATGTAATACATCCTTGAGTTTTTCATGAGCGCTGAGCAATAACTGCTCAGTTTCCTCCCAGCCGATACAGGCATCAGTTACAGATACACCGTATTTCAAGTCGGAAAGATTCTCAGGTACGGGTTGGTTACCTTCAAACAAATTACTTTCAAGCATTAAACCGATAATGGATTCATTGCCTTCAATGATCTGGTTAATACAATTATCAACAACCAACGGTTGCAACTGATAATCTTTCATGGAGTTACCATGACTGCAGTCGACCACGAGGTTAGGTGCCAGCTTCGCTTCTTTAAGGGATTGCTCACACAAGGCGATACTGACCGAATCATAATTGGGTTTACCACCGCCACCACGAAGTACAACATGCCCACAACTATTTCCGCGTGTATGAAAAACTGCGCATTGACCATTCTGGTTGATACCCAGAAAATGATGCGGTTGAGAAACCGAATGCAAGGCGTTAATAGCAACAGAAAGACTACCATCGGTACCATTTTTGAATCCTACCGGTGTCGACAAACCACTTGCCATTTCCCGATGGGTTTGAGATTCCGTTGTTCTGGCACCAATGGCAGACCAGGTAATCAGGTCTGAGAGATATTGTGGTGTAATCGGGTCAAGCGCTTCGGTTGCAGTCGGGATTCCCATTTCCGCCAACTCCATCAAAATCTGGCGCGACATGTGCAAGCCTTTCTCTATATGAAAGGAATCATCCATATAGGGGTCATTAATTAAACCCTTCCACCCTACGGATGTACGCGGCTTTTCAAAATAAACACGCATAACAATGTAGAGAGTATCTTTAACTTTTTCAGAGAGTGCTTGTAATTTTTTTGCATACTCACGAGCCGCATCCAGATCATGAATTGAGCATGGTCCAACGACAACAAACAATCGGTTATCCTTTCGGTTAAGAATGTTACGTATCGTTTCCCTACCATAAAGCACGGTATCCGCACTCTTACTCGACAAGGGAATATTGGCCTTTACTTCAGCCGGAGTCGGCAAAAGGTCTTGTGAAATGACGTTAATATTGTTCAAGTTCTCTACAGTCATGGTCTTTTTTACAGCTCAATAGCGTGTTTTTTGTTTAAAATGTCCGATTCTGGCCAGGCATTAGACTCCTTCCAGCCGCAACCGCATATCATACATTATTTATGGCTATTTCCTAATATTTCAATCAATTTTGCTATTAATTTGTCCATTTCCCTATAAAAGCGGGGTATTCATGGTCCCCGCTGCACACTATAATTCGGAACCCAAGATCAGTTGATTTATAAAGAAATTCCCGGAGAGAAGTAATGAATGAGAATAATGGCGATATTAATCAGGATTTAGCTAGCGGTATAGCCGCTTTTGAAGGCAAGCATTTTTCAACGGCTTCGCGTTTACTTTCTCCTCTGGCTGACGATGGAGATGTGGAAGCACAATTTCGTATGGCCATCATGGCGCAAAATGGGTTGGGTATGGTCGTTAATGAAGACCTGGCTTACAAATACATGTTGGCAGCCGCAGAACAAGGTCATGCTCTATCCATGCATGGCTTAGGTTTTATGTATATGGAAGGTGAATGTACCGATAAAAACCCTCAAGAAGCCGCTAACTGGTTCAACAAGGCCGCAAACGAAGGCATGCAAGGATCAATGACGACCCTGGCAATGATGTATCGTGACGGCAATGGCGTTGAAAAAAATCAGGCTGAAGCCGACCGTTTGTTCAAGCTGGCTGGCTTTGATCCGAGCGAATTTGCCTGATAATTCATTCAGACCTTTCCCTGGTTAGATACTCACCTGGGAAAGGTTATCCTCCACTCTTTTCTTAGTAACTCAGGCCAGAGACTTTGAGGCTATTTCATAGCAATCTGGTGACAAACCTTCATGTGATAAAATTTGCTCCAGCGCAGCCTGCATAAGCTGTTGGCGTTTGCTATCGTAACGCTTCCAGCGACTGAATGACTTGAGCAAACGCGCTGCAATTTGAGGGTTCATAGCATCCAGCTTCAGGATATTATCAGCCAAAAATTGATATCCCTTACCATCCGCCCGGTGAAAATGAACAGGGTTTCCAGAAAAACTGCCTATCAGGGATCGTACTTTGTTGGGATTCTCGATCGAAAAAGCTTTATGTTGCATCAGTTTCAACACCCGCTCCAGAGTATCCGGCGCCCTGGAATAGGCTTGAATGGCAAACCACTTATCAAGTACTAATGTGTCATCTTGCCAACGTTGATAAAAATCAGTCAATACCTGCTCTCGAGTGTCTCCATCTTTGTCACTAAAGCATGACAATGCAGCAATTGCATCGGTCATATTATTAGCATCGTAATACTGACGCTGGCAATGATTATCAATCGTTGAATCATTCAACTGCATCAAATACTTCAACACAGTATTCTTCAAGCTTCTATTGGCGACCGATTGGGTATTGAACTGGTATTCTGACTTATTTTGGAGACTTAAATACGTTGTTACAAAAATATCTTTAAGCTCAGTGGCTATTGTTGTTCGCAATGTTTCCAATGAATCGTGTATTGCATCAACATTGACTTCACCTACTTGTAATTCAGCTAGATATTGCTCAGAAGGTAAGGTTAATATTTCAGCTAACAAACCTTTATCTACATCCTCACTAAGTAGAATATTTTTCAGTGAGGTCAGCAATAGAGGGTTAACACTATAGTCTTGTCCATTGATACGTTGCTGAATCATGTTATTAATCGTACGAAGGATTAGATTCTGGCTCGCCTCCCAACGATTAAAATCGTCCTCATCATGGTTCATCAAGAAAGCCAATTCACTATCACTGTAGGGGAAATCAAGCTTTACCGGTGCGGAGAAACCTCTTAGTAATGAAGGAACAGGTTGACTGTCAATATCCTGAAAGACAAATGTTTGTTCTGCCTGATGAACGATCAGCACCATATTGCCTTCATCATTAATATTAATATTCTCATCAACATCAGGTGTCAGGACTTGGCCGTCGCTAGATATTAAAGCCGTTACCACGGGAATATAAAAAGGTTCTTTGTTGGTCTGGCCGGGAGTATCAGGGCAGGTTTGCGAAAACTTTAAGGTGTACTGCCGGTTACTCTCATCGTAGTGTCCCCCTACTTTAACCTCAGGAGTGCCCGCCTGATTATACCAATGCTTGAATTGGGTGATGTCAGCCTTGTTTGCATCAGCCATGGCAGCAAAGAAATCATCAGTCGTTACGGCTTGTCCATCGTGTCGACTGAAATACAGATCCATTCCTCGCCTGAAACCTTCAACCCCAAATAATGACTGGTACATGCGTACAACTTCAGCACCCTTATTGTATACCGTCACTGTGTAGAAATTATTGATCTCTACATAGGACTGTGGACGTACTGGATGTGACATTGGGCCCGCGTCTTCAGCGAATTGGTGCGCACGAAGAATGCGAACATCCTGTATACGTTTTACGGCCCGTGCCGTCATATCACAGCTGAATTCCTGGTCTCGGTAAACAGTGAGACCCTCTTTCAGGCTCAGTTGAAACCAGTCTCGACAGGTAACCCTGTTGCCAGTCCAATTATGAAAATATTCATGGGCGATGACACTCTCAATACCGTCATAGTCACAGTCTGTAGCAGTTGTTGGGCTGGCCAATACATATTTACTATTAAAAACATTCAGGCCCTTATTCTCCATGGCGCCCATATTAAAGTCACTAACAGCAACTATCATATAAATATCGAGATCATAGATGAGCCCAAACCTGTCTTCGTCCCATTTCATGGCTTTTTTCAGGGACTGCATCGCATGGTCACATTTGTCGATATTTTCCGGTTCCACATAAATGCGTAAGCAGATTTCACGATTATCCAGGGTTGAATAGGTGTCTTCAATGAATTTTAAATTGCCTGCAACCAACGCAAACAGATAACTGGGTTTTTTAAAAGGATCGTGCCATTTTACCCAATGAAGATTGTCTTCCAGTTCACCCTGCTCTTGTAAATTACCATTAGAAAGCATCACGGGGTACAAATCTCGATCTGCTATAATAGTGACTGTGAAAACAGCCATAATATCCGGCCGGTCAAGGAAATATGTTATTTTGCGAAATCCTTCTGCTTCACACTGAGTACAGTAGTTTCCACTGGATTGGTAAAGCCCTTCCAGAGATAGGTTCTCATGGGGTTTTATTTCAGTCACTATTTCCAGAACAAAACGTTCAGGTACGTTTTCTATCGTCAGTGAGTCCTCATCGCACGAGAATTCATCATCACTGAGTGTACGTCCATCAAGCTTGACCGATTTTAATGTCAGCTCCTGGCCATTCAATACTAAAGCTGACGCTTGTTGTTTTATAAACGTAATATTAGATTTTACAGAGGTTGCATGCTCCAGAAGCGTAAACTCAAGATCAACCTTGTCAATTAAAAAACTCGGAGCCTGATATTCTTCTAAATAAATAGTACTTGGTGAGTCGCCTTTCATATTCATAGCCTGATCGTTATACGGTTATCTGATTCTACATTATGAGTTATTATAAAGAAAAATTGAATCTATCATTCTATTCATTTATCCCACATTCCATGTGGCCATATCTAAATAGCCACTGATTAATTCATGTGCTGACCAGAAGCATCCTAAATAACCGATTTTCAAACAAGGTAGCGATATGAGTTTACTGAGTACCGTTAAGATACAATGCCCTTATTGTGGTGAACTGATTGAGCTGGTTGTTGATGGCAGCTTAATTGAACAGGCATACATCGAAGATTGCAGTGTCTGTTGCCAACCCATTAATCTCAGTATAGATTTAAGTCAGCCTGATAATATTCAGGTGACTGCAAAAACTGACAATGATTAAGTGGTAGAATCTGTCCCGTAACATCTTTCGACCCGGCTTATTTTCACACTGTAATGCTGATACCAGGTAGATTTGCCGAAAGCCTGCGCTGACAAGTGATCAATATGTTGCTTCCATTGTTCAATTGATTGCAAATCCTTCCAGTATGACACGGTAATACCCATTCCCTGGTTATCCCTGGCAGACTCTAATCCCAGGAAACCGCTCTGTTGTGTAGCCAGTGCTTCCATTTGCAGGGCCGTCTTTTGGTAACCTTCGTCATCTTCGCCACTCAGTAAAGAAGAAAATATAACCGCGTAATAAGGAGGTTTGATACTTGGAGCTTTATGATTGTTCATACACTTATCATACAAAAACGGGTTTAGATGCAACAGCCTTGATATTACATCGTATTTACATGGATAATTTAAATAATTACACATAAACCGGGATGGTTTATAATTTCTCATCAAATCAGGGAATGCTGTTTAATGCACCGCGCGCAAAAAATTCTAGAAAACACCTTCGGTTATAACGAATTTCGTCATCACCAGGCCGATATCATTGAGGCATTAATTAACTCCAAAGATGCCATGGTGCTTATGCCAACCGGTGGAGGCAAATCACTCTGCTTTCAAATACCCGCTTTGGTCAGGGATGGCATCGGGATTGTTATTTCTCCATTGATAGCTTTAATGCAGGATCAGGTGAGCGCCCTTACACAGC
>Ga0316205_10004683_pt1 | contig 11800 bp, 8 predicted proteins | sample 3monthpyrite_MG_FD_204941 | JGI IMG/M metagenome (GOLD analysis project Ga0316205, IMG submission 204941) | Microbial mat bacterial communities from mineral coupon in-situ incubated in ocean water Damariscotta River, Maine, United States -... | ecosystem: Environmental > Aquatic > Marine >... | reverse complement strand
ATACACATGCGTTAATTTTCTATATTTACTCATCTTAAAAAGTTTTAGATGGGCAAAACTAAAAAATGGCAGAGCCTTTAAAACATGACCACCGTCAAAGACGGTGGTTTTTCAATGAGAAATAAACTTTATTGGTCTGTTTACATAAAAGTAACGTCCTTCTTCTTGGTTAATATATTTTGGGCTATAGGTGCTATCTGCATTTCTTTGAAAGATGATAGTCCCTTTTTTAATGTTTTCAATATATTTTATTCCAAGGAGTAATTTTAAATTAAATTTCTCACCTCTTTTCCCTTTACCATAATCATATTCTAATTTTATAACAGCATAAGATTCATCTGTTATATAAAGGGTTCCTGCGTATTTAGATTTTGCTCTTCTTGGTTTAAATGCAATGATATATACTAACTCACCATTAAAACCTGTAACATCAACAAACTCATATTTATACAAATCAGGATTTATAATTTTTCTTAAAAAAGTGTTGTTATAAGTTTGTGCATCATGCAGTAAGCCATGTGTTTCTCCTTTCAGGTTTTTAACATCATACATGTTATCATCGTCTTTGTCTTCTTCCTTATCATTATTAGACTTCAAAGAGAGAGAATCTTCAATTCTAATGAGTCCAGTTTTTAATTTATAAGTGAGTGTAGTATCTAAGTATTTTAAAATTAAATCTTGTGCCTTGGTTTGTACATTATCTAATGAAAAATTATTACTCTTATCTACAAGACTTGTTGCTTTATGAACATTAAGCTTGGTATTTTTACTATTCTCAACCATCAAATCACCTAAATAATTTTGAAAATAAACCGTATTACTATTAATAATGTTTTGTGTTAAGGAGTCCAAGCTTTTGTTAACACCTTCATGTTGCTTTTTACGCATACCTGAAGCTTTGGTAACCTTAGCTTCAAATCTATCAAAATCTGCATAAGCTGTATTACGATGAAAGAAATTAAGGGTTTGGTTTTCGTTATTATAGTTCTTAGATAAGTTGCGGTTAACTTTTTCAATAATTTCCAACGCATTTGGTGTTGATGTGCTTAAAAACACTTTACCTAACTCATCAATAAACTCATCTAAAACAATGATGTTATTACTAGACTTTACATCGTCAATGGTAACAGTACGTGATGAAAATCCTAAACAACTTAGCTTTAGTTCATTTGATACAACATCTTCTATATAAATAGTAAAAAACCCTTCTTCATTGGTAATTACTCCTGAATTCTCACCAGTTTGAACAGTTGCAAACGGAATTGGATTGTTATCAGCGTCTACAATTTTGACTGTTAAGCTTTGACTAAATATTAAGTTTACAGCAAGGATTGCAAATATGGAAAGAAATGTTTTCATATAATGATTGATGGTTTTATTAGGTAGACGATGAAATTAAGTATTTGTAACGCTTAGTATTTAAAATTCTTGTTAAATTACTTACATTTGCACTCGCAAAATATCACCTTTATGAAATGAGCTATAATAATTCTTAATCATATTTAAGAAGATTAATAGCGAATTACATCTGACCTCTTAAAACAATAAATTATTAACAGATGAAAGCAGGAATTGTAGGATTACCAAATGTTGGAAAATCAACATTGTTTAATTGTTTATCAAATGCAAAAGCGCAAAGTGCAAACTTTCCATTTTGTACCATTGAGCCAAATATTGGTGTAGTTAATGTTCCAGATCCACGACTTGAAAAATTAGAAGAATTAGTAAACCCTGAACGTGTACTTCCTGCAACTGTAGAAATCGTTGATATTGCTGGATTGGTAAAAGGAGCAAGCAAAGGAGAAGGATTAGGAAATCAGTTTCTTGCAAACATTCGTGAAACAGATGCAATTCTGCATGTAGTACGTTGTTTTGATAATGATAATATTATTCATGTTGATGGAAATATTAATCCTGTACGTGATAAAGAAACAATAGATATTGAACTTCAACTAAAAGATTTAGAAACTGTAGAAAAGAAGCTTGATAAAGTTAAGCGTGCAGCTAAAACGGGAAATAAAGATGCTCAAAAAGAAGAAGCTGTTTTATTAGCTATTAAAAGTGGGTTGGAAGCTGGAACCTCAATTAGAGCTTTAAATTTTAGTGACGACGACTATGCAGCTTATGTTAAACCACTTCAGTTTATAACTGATAAACCAGTAATGTATGTGTGTAATGTAGATGAAAATTCAGCCGTTTCTGGGAATGCGTATGTTGAGCAAGTTCGCGAAGCTGTAAAAGATGAAAATGCTGAAGTATTAGTACTAGCCGTTGGAACAGAAGCAGATATTAATGAATTGGATGATTATGAAGAACGCCAAATGTTTTTACAAGACATTGGATTGGACGAACCAGGATCTGCTAAGTTAATACGTTCAGCTTATAAGCTATTAAATCAGCAAACCTATTTCACTGCAGGAGTTAAGGAGGTTAGAGCTTGGACTATTGATATTGGAGCTACTGCTCCTCAAGCAGCAGGAGTGATTCACACTGATTTTGAAAAAGGATTTATTAGAGCAGAAGTAATTGCTTATAATGACTATGTATCTTATGGAAACGAGGCGAAGACAAAAGAAGCAGGAAAAATGAGAGTAGAGGGTAAGCAGTACGTTGTTAAAGATGGTGACGTGATGCATTTTCTATTTAACGTATAATTTCATTTTTTATATTAAATTAAATAGCCAATGTTCTCAACAATATTGGCTATTTTTTGTTAATTACTTTGTATATTCTATGTTTCATTTTTTATAGCGTTATGCTATATTAGCATCCTATCAATTTTTTTACTTTTTTATGTCTCAAGAAACCAAATATACTGAAGATAATATACGCTCGCTCGACTGGAAAGAACATATCCGAATGCGTCCTGGAATGTATATTGGAAAACTTGGTGATGGTTCTTCTCCAGATGATGGTATTTACATTCTTGTTAAAGAAGTTTTAGATAACTCTATTGACGAATATGTCATGGGAGCCGGAAAGACTATCGATATCTCTATTCAAGGTAATAAAGTAATTGTGAGGGATTATGGTCGTGGTATTCCTCTAGGAAAAGTCGTAGACGTTGTTTCCAAAATGAATACTGGTGGAAAATACGATTCTAAAGCGTTTAAAAAATCAGTTGGATTAAATGGAGTAGGAACCAAGGCTGTTAATGCCTTGTCTTCATTTTTTAGAGTAGAATCTACAAGAGATAGCAAATCTGCTTCTGCGGAATTTGAACAAGGTAATTTAACCAATCAAGATTTACTTGAAGATACTTCAAGACGAAAAGGTACAAAAGTGTCCTTTATTCCTGATGAAATTATATTTAAAAATTATAAGTATAGAAATGAGTACGTTGCTAAAATGCTCAAAAACTATGTGTACTTAAATCCAGGTTTAACTATTGTTTTTAATGGTGAAAAATTCTATAGTGAAAATGGACTTAAAGACTTACTGGGTGATAACATTGCAGAATCAGACTTATTATATCCAATTATTCACTTAAGAGGCGATGATATTGAAGTAGCCTTAACGCATAGCAAAACACAATATAGTGAAGAGTATCACTCATTTGTAAATGGTCAAAATACAACTCAGGGAGGCACACATTTATCCGCTTTTCGTGAAGCTTTAGTAAAAACCATTAGAGAGTTTTATGGTAAAACCTATGAAGCATCCGACATTAGAAAATCTGTAGTTACTGCAATTGCTATAAAAGTCATGGAACCTGTTTTTGAAAGTCAGACAAAAACAAAATTAGGCTCTACTGATATGGGAGGAAATCTTCCTACAGTACGAACATATATTAATGATTTCTTAAAAACAAAACTCGACAACTTTTTACATAAAAACCCAGATGCAGCTGAGAAAATCCAACGCAAAATCTTGCAAGCAGAACGTGAACGTAAAGAATTATCTGGTATTAGAAAATTGGCAAAAGACAGGGCAAAAAAAGCAAGTCTTCATAACAAGAAATTACGTGATTGTCGCGTGCATTTTGGTGATACAAAAAATGAGCGTAATCTCGAAACAACACTTTTTATTACTGAGGGAGATTCAGCTTCGGGAAGTATTACAAAATCACGTGATGTGAATACACAAGCAGTTTTTAGTTTAAAAGGAAAACCACTAAACTGTTATGGGTTGAGTAAAAAAATTGTATATGAGAATGAAGAATTTAATTTATTACAAGCCGCTCTTAATATTGAAGAATCATTAGAACATTTACGATATAATAATGTTGTCATTGCTACGGATGCTGATGTTGATGGAATGCACATTAGACTATTACTCATTACATTCTTTCTTCAGTTTTTTCCTGAAGTGATTAAAGAGGGACACTTGTATATTTTGCAAACTCCTTTATTTAGAGTTAGAAATAAAAAGGAAACTGTTTATTGTTATTCAGAAGAAGAGCGAAGAGATGCTATTGAAAAATTAAAACCAAAACCAGAGATTACACGATTTAAAGGTTTAGGTGAAATATCGCCTGATGAGTTTGTGCATTTTATTGGTGAGGATATTCGTTTAGATCCTGTAATGCTTGATAAGGATATGTCAATTGAAGAATTACTGTCATTTTATATGGGAAAAAATACCCCAACAAGACAAGAATTCATTATTAATAACTTAAAAGTGGAGCTAGATTTATTAGAGGATGCGGACAAATAACAGTAAAGTAAAAAACGTTATTATTTCAATGTACTTTATTCTCATAGTATTGGCCATACTATTTGCCACGTTATTTAGTGCATTTTCAGACTTGACAAATAGTCCAACATTAACGTTCTTTATTATTATTGGAATTTTTTTAGTGCTGTTTTTAGTGGCTCATAAAGTTTCAAAATATTTTGAATATGATAGTGATGGCTTGCAAGTAGTGATTATTAACAGAGGTTTATTATTATCTGACTATTTTAATTATCGCGAGCATAAGTTAGAATTTGAAAAGGAACATCTAACAGGTTATAAGTTTAATAATTATTTTGTTTATAAAAGTCTTGTCTTGTATATAACCAGTAGACATGGACATAAAAGAACAGAAACATTTAATGTGTCCTTATTAACTAGAAAAAAAAGAAAATATATTAGACAATCACTTAGTAAAATAATAAAACACAACAGAAATTTAAAGAATCAGATTAATGATTGACGATAATGACGATTTGATAAACAAAGCCAATGATAATGAAGAAACCATTACCAAAGTTACTGGCATGTACAAAGATTGGTTTCTTGATTATGCATCATATGTAATCCTTGAACGTGCAGTTCCAGCTATTGAAGATGGTTTCAAGCCTGTTCAGCGTCGTATCATGCACTCAATGAAAGATTTAGATGATGGACGTTACAACAAAGTAGCAAACATTGTTGGTCATACCATGCAATATCATCCTCATGGTGATGCTAGTATTGCTGATGCTATGGTGCAAATTGGGCAGAAGGATTTGTTGATTGATACACAAGGAAACTGGGGAAATATTTTAACAGGAGATAGAGCTGCTGCTTCACGTTATATTGAAGCACGTATTTCTAAATTTGGTTTAGACGTAGTGTTTAACCCAAAAATCACTGAATGGCAAGCATCGTATGATGGTCGTCGTAAAGAACCAGTCAATTTACCTGTAATGTTTCCTTTATTGTTGGCTCAAGGAGGCGAAGGTATTGCAGTTGGTCTGTCAACCAAAATATTACCTCATAATTTTATAGAGCTTATTGATGCGTCAATAAAACATCTTCAAGGAAAACGATTTACTATTTTACCAGATTTTCCAACTTCAGGAATCGCTGATTTTACTAATTATAATGATGGTTTAAGAGGAGGAAAGGTACGTGTAAGAGCAAAGATATCACAATACGACAAAAATACTTTGGTAATTACTGAAATCCCATTTGCAACAAATACATCGTCTTTAATTGATTCTATTTTAAAAGCGAATGATAAAGGTAAAATCAAGGTTAAAAAGATTGAAGATAATACTGCTGCTAATGTTGAAATATTAGTGCATTTGCCTTCAGGAATTTCACCAGACAAAACGATTGATGCCTTATACGCTTTCACCAATTGTGAAACTTCAATTTCGCCATTAGGTTGTGTTATTGAAGACAACAAACCATTTTTTGTTGGAGTTACAGAAATGTTACGACGGTCAACCGATAATACGGTTCAACTTCTAAAACAAGAGCTAGAGTTAAGGCTTGGAGAATTTGAAGAGCAATGGCATTTTGCATCTTTAGAACGAATTTTTATTGAGAATAGAATTTATCGTGACATTGAAGAAGAGGAAACATGGGAAGGTGTTATTAGGGCAATAGATAAAGGACTTCAACCATACATAAAGCATTTAAAAAGGGCTGTCACAGATGAAGATATAGCTAGATTAACAGAAATTAGAATCAAGCGTATTTCTAAATTTGATATTGATAAAGCACAGCAAAAAATAGATGCTCTTGAAGACCAAATTGCTGAAGTAAAGCATCATTTAGCAAACCTTATTGAATATGCAATTGCCTATTTCACAAGATTGAAAAAAGAATATGGTAAAGGTAGAGAGCGTAAAACCGAAATTCGTGTATTTGATGATGTAGATGCTACCAAAGTAGTTATGAGAAACACAAAACTCTATGTAAATAGAGAAGAAGGGTTTATTGGCACATCATTACGAAGAGATGAATATGTATGTGATTGTAGTGATATTGATGACATTATCGTGTTTACTAAAGAGGGTAAAATGATGGTGACTAAAGTGGGTACTAAAACCTTTATTGGTAAAAATATCATTCATGTTGCTGTATTTAAGAAAAAGGATAAGCGTACTATTTATAATATGATATATCGTGATGGAAGAGGTGGTCCATCGTATGTCAAACGTTTTGCTGTGACATCAATAACCAGAGATAAGGATTATGACCTTACCAATGGAAGTGCTAGTTCTCAAGTCTATTATTTTTCAGCAAATCCAAATGGTGAAGCTGAAATTGTCACCATTTTATTGCGTCAATCAGGAAGTGTTAAAAAACTTAAATGGGATTTAGATTTTGCTGAGATTATTATTAAAGGTCGTGCTTCTAAAGGGAATCTGGTAACTAAATATTCTTTAAAACGTGTTGAACTCAAAGAAAAAGGAGTAAGTACGTTAAAACCGCGTAAAATTTGGTTTGATGATACAGTGCAACGTTTGAATGTTGACGATCGAGGAGAGCTTGTTGGAGAGTTTAGAGGTGAAGATCGCATCTTAATTATCACACAAGCTGGTATAGTAAAAACCATTATTCCTGAAATTACTGCGCGTTTTGATGATGATATGATTATTATGGAAAAATGGATTCCGAAAAAACCAATTTCTGCTATTTATTTTGATGGTGAAAAAGAACGTTATTTTGTAAAGCGTTTCCTAGTTGAAAATGAAAGTAAAGACGAATGTTTTATTTCCGACCATGAAAAATCGCATTTAGAAATTGTATCTACAGACTGGAAACCAATTGCAGATGTTGAGTTCACAAAAGAACGAGGCAAAGACCGAAAAGATAATTTGGAAGTTAATCTTGAAGATTTCATCGCTGTTAAAGGCATTAGTGCTTTAGGTAACCAGTTAACTAAAGACAAAGTGAATCAAATCAGTTTACTAGACCCAATTCCTTATGAAGCACCTGAAGAGGTTTCTGCTGAGGAGATTGAAGTAGTTGATGAAACTCATGTGTCAGATGAATCAATTTCTGATAATTCGCCAAATGATAAAACAAATGGAGAAATACCTCCAGATTTCGAAATCGATGATGAAGGACAAATTACATTATTTTAAGAACTAACTAGTTGATTAATAAAAATGATTTTTTTCATCCATTGTATTAGCTATTGATACTAAGCGTCCAATGCAATTTTGAAACCTTCAATTAGTTGATTGATGTCTTCTAAACTTGTGTAATGCAAAAACGAAGATCTAATCACTCCAGGCTGTGTTGGAATGTTCATATCCATGAGTGGTCTAACAGCATAAAAATTGCCAATACCAAGCATTAATTTGTGTTTGATTAAACTTGCATAAACTTTTTTAATATGCTTATTTAATGGAATAATAGACACAATTGGAGCTCTATCTTTAGTAGTGTCAGGACCTACTATTTGAATATCATCTCTAGATTTTAGAAACTCAAGTAACCGTTTTAGTAATGCTGTTTCATGCTCTAGAAACAATCTATTTATTGCTTTATTTCTTTCTGATGGCTCAGCTTCATCATCAAAATGATGTTCATAAACCGCATCAAAATAATCTAATATACCACTTGCGGCTGCAATTTGTGCATGGTCTGGTCCAGCAGGAGTAAGTATACTTCTCGTAATGCCTTCCTTAAAATAATGAGATTGATTTTCCATCTTAACAATCAAATTCTTATCCACGTACATTAAGCCCAAATGAGGCCCAAACGTTTTGTATAATGAAAACAAATAGATATCTGCACCTAAATCTTTTAAGTCTGGAAAACCATGAGGAGCTAAACCAACTCCATCAACAACTGAGAGTACACCATGTTTGTGAGCCATTTGGCTAATTTTAGTTACAGGATTTACATGACCAATAACGTTTGAACAATGAGGATATGCCACCATTTTAGTTTTACTGGTAAATAACGACTCTAAATTGTCTAAACTCAATAATCCTGTTCCTGAATTTACATGCCATTCAATAATTTTGATTCCTTGCTTTTCTAATCTCCTCCAAGCACCAGCATTAGCTTCATGGTCTTGACAGGACACAATAATTTCGTCACCATCATTCCACATTGGTTGCATAGCATTAGCCAAGACATATATGTTTTGAGTGGTTGAAGGTCCAAAATGAATTTCTGATTCGTCAACATTCATGTAATCTGCCATCCGTTTGTACGACGTTTCCATTAAGTTTCCAGCCATTGTTGACGCTGGATAAGGGTAGCTTACCTGAACTTTGTTTTTCATATAAAAGTCAGTCAAACGAGTGATAACTTGTTTGCAAGGATAGGAGCCACCAGCGTTTTCAAAAAACGCCCAATCTTTAAGTGTTGGTTCAGAAAAAGCAGGAAATTGAGAGCGTATAAATTTTAAATCGAGGTTCATAGAGAGTTTTCAGATTACGACACTAAGATAATAAAAGTGGAAGGAATTTTCGAGAAGAAATATATGCAATGAATAATATGCGTTGTTGGCAGTAGCCTTTATTTTTTCGGTAAATACAATTTCATATTTCCAATTTATAATTCGTCTAAATGCCCCATTTTACTCTCGTCTTTTGTAATCAAGTGCATATGTATAAATGAGTCGTGATGCGTAAAAACGCCTTTATGTTCTGTTGAGAAAAATCCAATTATTTCGGTTTCTTCGTTTGTCAGTCCGTAGTTTGTCTGCCCTAGATGGGCTTCGTCAGGTGAGGATACCTTTGTTCCTTCTGGTAAGTTTTGTGTATGAATAATGACTTTTGAAACTTCTCCTTCTAATTTAAAAGGGAATGGTCGTTTGTAATCAGTTGTTTTCTTGTCAATAAATTTTTCCAAATCTTGGATAGATTTAATATTTGGGGGTAAATCAATTTCATTCCATTCAGTTATGTTGGCATAAACAAAGAAAGGTGCCGAAACGTCAAATGTTTTATCAACAGTCATTGTCGAATCAGGCTTTACTTTCGACATATAACTTTTTCCGTCATTAATCAATAATTCACCTTTCAGACAGCTTACAGGACCAAGTCCATAAAGCCCATTTTTGTCCGAAATAGTATCAAGGTCAATTCTACTTCCTAATTTACCTTTCCACATTACGTTTTTCATTGCTCCAACAATTTTTACGTCAGAGTAAGTGTCTGTTGAAGTTATTTCTTTTTTGGTCGAATTGCAACTTATCATTCCAATGGTAAGTAGTCCGAATGTTATTTTTCTTATTTTCATTTTTAATTATGTAGCCTTTATTCAGGACGGGTCATAATCTATATACTTTTGATAGAAAGCTTAGATTACTTCTCTTTGATGTATTAGAACGCATTGAAATTGCTTTAAGGACTAAACTGGTATATTATCCTTCAATAGAACTTGGACATTGGTGGTTTGAAGATAAAAATAATTTCTTTGTTGAAGATTTTTTTGATGAATCGATTAAAGAAATTGAAAAAGAATTAAATAGAACTAAAGAAGTTTTTATTGAAAAGCACTATGAGAATTATGGTGAAGCACATAGGCCACCAGCATATAAAACTTTAGAGATTGTTTCTTTCGGATGTCTTCTAAAGCAAAAAATCAAGAATTTATTAAAAGAAAATGAATTTGTTGACTTGGAAGAAATGGGATTCCCAGAAGATTGGGAAACTGAAGCTCTTTGGAAATAAATAAATAGATTTCAGTACGAAATATTCTTATTGACGGTTCAGTTTATATTGTTGGTAACGGTCTTGTGTAAGGTTTCGTTGCGTGAATTTAGCAATGAACTTTACACGGTGTTGTACCCAGTTATTAATCTGTAAATTGTTTTGTTCTTTTCTCCGATTTTCTCGAATAATTTTATTTCTAATCCTCGTTTTAGGTCTCTACTTGCTGTTGCTGAAGAAATGTCTTTAAAAACACCCATATAATCTTTTCTGGTAAAATCTGTTTTGTTAAGTGAAACGAAATATTCTAGTCGGTCTTGTTCGTTTAATGTTCGATTATTAAAATTCAACAGGTCGCTTATTGAAATGTCAATAACGTTTAGCATATATTCAATGAATTTTGTTGATTGCCCTGATTTATCACTTTCTGATAACGCTTTGTAATATTTCTCTTGATTGTTACTAATCAGTGTCTCAAATGGCAAAAACTCGAATACAGGATATTTTTCCATTAAAATTAAGGTTTGCCATAATCTTCCCAATCTGCCGTTTCCATCTAAAAACGGGTGAATAAATTCCATTTCATAATGAAAAACACAACTTTTAATTAGTTCTATTTCATCTCCTTTTTTTAAATATTCAAATAGGTCTTTCATTAAAAACGGAACATTCTCAAATGGAGGAGCCATATGTTCAACTTTTGAACCTTTTACAATTCCAATACCTTGCTTTCTATACTTTCCAGCGTCATCAATTAAGCCATCCATTAATTTTAGATGAGCTTTTAGAAATGATTTTTCATTTTTTGGATTGTACTTTTCTAAATTTTCATAAATATCTATGGCGTTTAAAACTTCAACGACATCTTTTTTAGGGCCGATTACTCTTTTGTGTTCCAAAAGTGCTGTGATTTGTTCTTCTGTTAATGTATTTCCCTCTATTTTTAGAGAGGAATGAATGGTTTTAATTCGATTCTGTTTTCTTAATTTAGGAGATGGCCTGTTTAAAAAGTTAGCATTTACCTCTCCGATTTTTTCAGAAATCGAAGTTATTAACTTTAAAATTTTAGGTGTTATTTTGTAAGGAGGTTTCATTTTGATACTATCATTTGATACTACCAAAGATACAATCATTTATCTATGATCTCTCAATTGAAACGGAATTTTTTAATGTCTAATTACTTTGTCATTTTTGTACATAATTGTTTTGAATTATGTAGCCTTATTTCAGGACGGGTCAAAATGCACTAAAACGGTTTTGTGTATGATTAGTGGCGTGTTTAAGCAACTAATTTAGCAAATAAAAACAAGATAGAAAATCCGCGAGGATTTTCGTAAGTAGACGAGGACTAGCAATGGATTATATACGTCTTAAGTTTACAATTCATTAAATTTAGATTATAAACAGAAAAGACAAAAGAGAGGAATAAGGTTAATATACACGTAGAAGCTTTAGACTTCGTCAACATTGAAAATCCCCTCTCT
>Ga0316205_10004681_pt1 | contig 11801 bp, 13 predicted proteins | sample 3monthpyrite_MG_FD_204941 | JGI IMG/M metagenome (GOLD analysis project Ga0316205, IMG submission 204941) | Microbial mat bacterial communities from mineral coupon in-situ incubated in ocean water Damariscotta River, Maine, United States -... | ecosystem: Environmental > Aquatic > Marine >... | reverse complement strand
GGGCACGCAGTTTGACGGCGCGATGCTCGCACAACACCGGTGAAACGGGGCCACAAGACGCGGTATTGAAAAGGAACGTGCGCATGTTCGCCGTGATGAAAACTGGGGGCAAACAGTATAAAGTTGCCGTGGGCGATATTTTTACCGTTGAGAAACTGGTCGCCGATGCGGGTGAAGCCGTGCAATTCAACGAAGTTCTGATGCTCGGCGGTGATAAAGTAACCGTTGGCGCCCCCTTGGTGGATGATGCCGCCGTGCAGGCCGAAGTGCTGGAGCAGACCCGCTCGGCCAAAACCATTTCTTATGTGAAGCGCCGCCGTAAGCACTCGAGCCAGCGCAAGCGTGGCCACCGCCAACCGCTGACACTGGTGAAAATCACCGGCATTGTCGAAAATGGCGCGGGTAAATCCGGTGTTAAGGCGGCTTTGGGCACAGTTTCCGGCGCGGCTGTTGCCGCTGCTGCCGCCCCGAAAAAAGCCGTGACCAGCAAAAAAACCGCCGCTAAGGCCGCGCCAGCTGCCGAAGGTAAAGTGGGTAGCGCGCCTGGCAACCTGCTTAAGGGCGCCAAGGGCGAAGCGGATGATCTCAAAAAGATCTCCGGTGTTGGGCCCAAACTTGAAGGCGTGCTCAATGAAATCGGTGTTTTCCACTTTTGGCAGATCGCCGAATGGGGCCCCGCAGAGATTGAATACATGGACGACCGCCTGTCGTTCAAAGGGCGCATCGAGCGCGACGGTTGGATCAAGCAAGCCGGCGACTTTGCCGCAGCTGCGAAATAAGGAGAGCGACACATGGCACATAAAAAAGCAGGTGGTTCATCCCGCAATGGCCGCGACTCAGCCGGTCGCCGCCTTGGTGTAAAAAAATACGGTGGCGAGTTGGTGATCGGTGGCAACATCATCGTGCGCCAGCGCGGCACCAAGTTTTGGCCAGCTAACGGCGTGGGCATGGGCAAAGACCACACCATTTTTGCAACCCAAGAAGGCAATGTGAAATTTCACAAAGGCCTGAAGGGCCGCACCTTCATTTCGGTTCTGCCGCTGGTCGAGGCCGCTGAATAACCGGAACCTCTGGGTAATAATTAATGAGGGGCTCGGTGGGAACACCGGGCCCTTTTTCTTTTTATGAAAGCGCCGCAATGGGCATTGAAATAGCCAGCTTCATCCTGTTTGCCGCGGCCATGGTGGGCACACCCGGGCCCGCCAATATGCTTATACTGGCGGCTTCTGCCAGCTTTGGCTTTTGGCGGGCGCTGCCCTTTATTGCGGGTGTGGTTTTAGGTATGCAGTTTGTGATCTGGCCAATGGGGCTGGGGCTGATGGCGCTTACCCAGCGTTTTCCGCTGGGGTTTGACACGTTGAAATGGGTGTCGGTCGCCTATATTTTCTGGCTTGCCTACAAGATTTTGGGTGCGCGGCTCTATGCGGGCGTGGTGCAAGCCCCGCCAAGCTTCCTTTCTGGCCTTGCAGTGCACCCGCTTAACCCAAAAGCATGGGCGATGACCATTGCGGCATTTACCAGTTTTGTCAGCCCGGGCACCGCACCGCTGAAAGCGACCTTAGCCATTGCCTTGGGCTTTTTTGCGGTTCAATCTGTGTTGCAGCCGCTTTGGGGCTATGGCGGGCAATTCATTGCGGCGCGGCTGGCGGGAAGGCCCGCCGAAAAAACCCTGATGTGGGGGCTGGCCGGGCTGACGCTGGCCTCGGTTTTGTTTGTTTTGGTAAAGGGAGATTGACATGGCAAAAACCATTATAACGAAGCGGCTGACCCTGCGCCCGCTGCTCGATAGCGACGCCGCCAATATCGCGCTTTTTGTTGGCGATGCCCGCGTGGCCAATAACCTTGCCGTGGTGCCGCACCCTTACCCGGCGGGTGCCGCGGAAAGCTATATCGCCTATTCCCGCGCCCCGGAAACCCGCGAGGATATTTGGGGAATTGATAAAGACGGCCAGCTCATTGGCATGATCTCGCTGAGCCCCAAACAGGCGGGCATGGCTGGTTTGGGCTATTGGCTGGCCTCGCAGCTTTGGGGGGCGGGCCTGATGACCGAAGCGGTGAAGGCGGTGGTTGAATTTGCGCGGTCGCAAGGCTTCAAGCAGCTTTTCGCCAGCGTGCATCAGGGCAATAAGGGCTCGGCCAAAGTGCTGATCCGAAACGGTTTTGAATATGTCGGCGACGCAGAAAGCCACTCTATTGCCCAGGGCGGCCCTGTGCTGACATGGGAGTATTTGCAGCAATTTAGCCATGAATAAGCAAGAGCCGATATGTTTTCGCCACAACGGTTTTGTGCCTCAACCCGCCCCCGCCTCGGGAAGTGGCAATGTTTTTCCGCCGAAAAAGCCAAGGTCAGAAAATGCTGGGAGGAAGAAGCATAAACCCTCGGCACGGCTTGAGAAAGCCGGGCCGTTCCTGTATCGCTTGGCCTGCACTCATAGGATAGTATCATGAAATTCCTCGACCTCACCAAAGTATATATCCGTTCGGGGCAGGGCGGCAAGGGCTGCACCAGCTTTCGCCGTGAAGCCTATGTCGAGTTTGGCGGCCCCGATGGCGGCGATGGCGGCAAGGGCGGCTCGGTCTGGGTCGAGGCGGTTGACGGGCTCAATACCTTGATCGATTTTCGCTACCAGCAGCACTTTTTTGCCCAGAACGGGCAGGCGGGCATGGGGCGGCAGATGTCTGGCAAAAATGGTGAGGATATCGTGCTGAGGGTGCCGGTTGGCACCGAAATACTCGACGAAGATCAGGAAACCGTGCTGGCGGACCTCACAAGGCTTGGCCAAAAGGTGCAACTGGCGCAAGGCGGCAATGGCGGCTTTGGCAATCTGCGCTTCAAAACCTCGGTTAATCAGGCCCCGCGCCGCTCCAACCCGGGGCAGGAGGGGGTTGAGCGCACCATCTGGCTGCGGCTCAAGCTGATCGCCGATGTTGGCCTGCTGGGCATGCCAAACGCGGGCAAAAGCACTTTTTTGGCGGCCACGTCTAACGCCCGCCCCAAAATTGCCGATTATCCATTTACCACCCTGCACCCTAATTTGGGGGTTGTCGGGGTGGATAATACCGAGATCGTGATCGCCGATATTCCGGGCCTGATCGAGGGCGCTTCGGACGGCACCGGCCTTGGCCACCGTTTTTTGGGCCATGTCGAGCGCTGCTCGGTGTTGCTGCATTTGGTAGACGGCACCGGTGAAGATGTGGCCGAAGATTACCGGATCATATCAGCGGAACTGGCCAAATATGCCGAAGACCTCGCAAAGCGCCCGCGGGTAGTGGCGCTCAACAAAATCGATGCGCTCGAGCCAGACATTCGCGCTGAAAAGCTGGCAGTGCTGGAGGCCGCAACCGGTGGCAAGGTTTATGCGATGTCGGCCGTGAGCCGTGAGGGTGTGACCGATGTTTTGCGTGCCTTGAAAAAGGTGATAGATGCCGCGAAAAAAGCGGAGGAGACAGCAGAGCAGGAACCGGCAGCATGGCAACCCTGAGCGCGGGCATAATCGGGGCCGCCAAGATTGTCGTGCTCAAAATAGGCTCGGCGCTGCTGGTCGAAAAAGGCGCGCTGCGCGAGGCATGGCTGCGGGCCGTTGCTGATGATGTGGCCATGTTGAAAGGGCAGGGCAAGCAGGTGCTGGTGGTGTCTTCCGGCTCTATCGCGCTGGGGCGCGGGGTGCTGGGGCTGGCCGCCGGCAGGCTGCCGCTGGAGCAGGCACAGGCCGCGGCAGCGGTGGGGCAAATCCGGCTGGCGCGCGCCTATCAGGCGGCGCTGCAACCGCACCGGATTGAGACCGCGCAGGTGCTGCTGACGCTGGAAGATAGCCAAAACCGCCGCCGCTACCTAAACACCCGCGCCACGCTCAACGCGCTTTTGGCCCTGGGTGTGGTGCCGATTATCAATGAAAACGATACCGTAGCGACCGACGAGATCCGCTATGGCGATAATGACAGGCTCGGCGCGCAGGTGGCCTCGCTTATCGGGGCTGACGCGCTGGTGCTGCTCTCGGATGTAGACGGGCTTTATAGCGCAGATCCGCGCAAAAACCCCGCGGCGGTGCATATTCCCGAATTGCCGGAAATTACCCGCGAGGTTGAAAACATGGCCGGAGACCCGGGCACCACCGGCGCTTCGGGCGGGATGCGCACCAAGCTGATGGCGGCGCAAATCGCGATGAATGCGGGCTGCGCTATGGCCATCGCCAAGGGCGAGCAAATGCACCCGGTAAAGGGGTTGCTGGAGGGCGGCCGCTGCACATGGTTTCGCGCCCAGCAAGACCCGGCATCGGCCCGAAAGCGCTGGATTTCGGCCATGAAAATGCTGGGCACCCTGACAATCGATGCCGGTGCGGCGCGCGCCTTGCGCGGTGGCAAGTCTTTGCTCCCCGCCGGGGTGCGCGCTGTCAGTGGCGCGTTCGGGCGCGGCGATGCGGTTGAAATACGGGATCAGGGCGGCGAACTGGTGGCCAAGGGGCTGATTGGCTATTCGTCGGATGAAGTGCATATAATCATGGGTGCCAAAAGTGCCGAGATCGAATCCCTTCTGGGCTATTCGGGCCGCGCGGCGCTGGTGCACCGCGATGATATGGCGATTTAGGAGGGTGACATGGACGTAAAAGCCGTGATGCAGGAAATCGGGCAAAAAGCGAAAGCGGCGGCCGCAGAGCTGGCCTTTGCCAGCGCCGAGCGCAAACAGGCCGCCCTGATCAGCGCCGCTGAATATGTGTGGGAACAGCGGGATGATATCATTGCCGCCAACGAAAAAGATATGGCCTATGGCCGCGAAAAAGGCCTTTCAGCCGCGATGCTGGACAGGCTGATGCTCGACGAAAACCGGGTGCGCGGCATTGTCGATGGATTGCGCAGCGTGGCCGAACAGGATGACCCGGTGGGCAAGGTTCTGGCCGAATGGGATATGCCCTCGGGGCTGAATATCCGCCGTGTTTCCACGCCATTGGGGGTGATCGGGGTGATTTATGAAAGCCGCCCCAACGTGACCGCCGATGCCGGTGGCCTGTGCCTGAAGGCCGGCAATGCCGCGATTTTACGCGGCGGGTCCGAGAGCTTTCACAGCTCGGCCGCCATTTATGCCTGCTTGGTGCGGGGGCTGAAGGCGGCGGGTCTGCCCGAGGCCAGCATCCAGCTTGTGCCCACGCGTGACCGTGCCGCAGTATCGGAAATGCTGACAATGACCGCCACAATCGACGTGATCGTGCCGCGCGGCGGCAAGGGGCTGGTGGGGTTGGTGCAGCGCGAGGCGCGGGTGCCTGTTTTTGCCCATCTCGAGGGGATTTGCCACGTTTATGTAGACGGCGCCGCCGACCCGGAAAAAGCGCGCGCCATTGTGCTGAATGCCAAAACCCGGCGCACCGGCATTTGCGGCTCGGCTGAAACCGTGCTGATCGACAAAGGTTTTTTCGCCAAACATGCCGCGCCGTTTATTGCCGATTTGCTGGCAGCCGGGGTTGAGGTGCGGGCCGAAGGGGCGCTGGCCGAACTGGAAGGCACGGTGAGGGCAAAGGCCGAGGATTTCGGAGTGGAATATCTCGACATGATCATTGCCGCCAAGCTGGTGGACGGGGTCGACGAGGCGATCAGCCATATCGGCATTTTCGGCTCAAACCATACCGATGCGATCGTGACCGAAGACGATGCCGCCGCCGCGCGGTTTTTTGAGCGGGTCGACAGCGCCATTGTGATGCGCAATGCCTCGACCCAGTTTGCCGATGGTGGCGAATTTGGCATGGGGGCCGAGATCGGCATTTCAACCGGAAAAATGCACGCGCGCGGGCCGGTAGGCGCGGCCCAGCTCACCAGCTTCAAATATTTGGTCACCGGGAATGGCACTGTTCGGGCTTAGCCCCGTTTTTGTTTCGGCGTCATGGCCTCGGATTTGTCGCGTTTATTATAAGGTGCTATACAGAAAGCTGCCCGGCGGGGCCGGTTTGCGGCGCGGCATAAAAAAAAGGAGGCCTCGCCTCCTTTTGGATGAATTTATTTGTAGGGCTTTAGCCGCGCCAGGTGCGCACCGGGCCGCTATCCATATGCACGAAATTTGAGCGGCTGTATTTACCTACGCCGCCAGCGTCGACCGCCGTAGCCGCTGCCGCCATTTGGGACATGCTCCGGCTGGAAAGCCGCAAATCTGCGGCCATGCCGCGAATATGGTAGGAATTGGAGGCAACGCCGCGGCTGCGCGATGCCAGCATCGCATTGGTAGCGCGGGAGCGGTAGCCGGAAAGCAGGAGATAAGGCTCGTCGGTTTCCATCAGGCGGTGGGTGGCGGCGATAATATCAACATTGCGGCGGTCATATTCGATGACTTCGTTTTTACGCCAGTCACGCATGAAATTGTTTATTTCGGCCAGCGACTCATCGATATAATGGCCTTCAATCCAATAGATAATGTTGATTGATTCTGCGGTCCGCTGGTTGCGCATCGAAATTCGGCGAACATCACCGGCACCGCGCAACACGCCGGCGGCATTGCTATATACCGGTGCGGCGCTAAGGGCGGTTACGGCAAACGCACGCAAAACGCCTCTGCGAGATAGTTTACTGCTTTTCATGTAAGACCTGCCTGTCCCAACTAGAATGTGTGGTAGGTGCTGTTTTTTGTGCACCAAGATTTATGAAAAACTTATGTCATATTCTGATTCGCAGGCCAAGACTTTCTTTACCAAGGTGGCAGAAAACCGCGTATTTTCGCTCAGTGCGCCAAGCAGACGCGCCACTGGCGTATTTGTTTGCCTTTTGTTCCGGAATTCTGTAACATATTTCACACTATCTGGCCGATTGTAACCTTCTGACACATTCCTCTTTGTAGAAATTGGCCCGCTTAATCTATAATCGGCGCAAATTTTTAAAGTTATTGGAGCATATTATGTCTGTTTATTCAGCCGTGCGCCCTGTCAAAGCCCTTGTTTTTGTGGCCTGCGCCAGCTTTGCGCCGTTTTCGGCCTATGCACAATCCGAAGTAACGACAGAGCCAGCTTTTCCGCCTGAAGCGGGCGCATTGCTGCGGGCGCTCTCCCTTGGTGAAAACGCCGCGCTTTACAGCTTTTACGCGGAAAACAGTTTCGCATCGGTTTTTGCCGGTAACGAAGCGCGGCTTTCGGCCTTGGTTTCGGCGCTGGAAGCCGCGCGCAGCCAGGGCCTGCCTGAGCAGTCGGCGCTTGTCGATAAGCTGGCCGCCGCGATATTGGCATCCGGCCAACCCGATACAGACGCCGCGCTCGAGCTGCTTGCCGCGAAAACATATGTTGACTACGCCACAATCCTGACCTCGGGCATGGTGAATCCGGACGATATATCGAACCTGATCAATTTTGACACACAGCGCCCTTCGGCCGCGGCTTTGCTCGCCAAAGCGGCAAGCAGCGCCGGTGATGGCACCCTTTACGACCTGCTGGAGCCGCAAGACCCGAGCTATAACGCCCTGCAAGCGGAACTGGCGGGCCTGGTCGCGCTGGTTGAGGCCGGTGGTTGGGGCCCGAAAATACCCGGCGGCAGCACCCTTCGCCCCGGCACTACCAACGAGCGGGTATTGGCAATGCGTGCGCGCCTTGTCGCGCTCGGATATCCGGGCATCGAAGGGGATTCCAGCATCTATGACCCCGATCTGGTTGCGGCCGTCAAAGCCTTTCAGGCCGATAATACGCTGAATGTAGACGGTATTGTCGGCCCCAAAACCCTGATCGCCCTCAATTCAGACCCTTCGGTGCAGATGCAGCAGGTAATCGTTAATCTGGAGCGTCGGCGCTGGCTGAATTACGACCTTGGCGCGCGCTATATTTTTGTCAATCAGGCCTCTTATATGGCTTACCTGATGGATGATGGCCTGCCGACCCTCACAACCCGTGTTGTGGTTGGAAAGGCCGGAGCCAAATTCCAAACACCAGAATTCATTGATGAAATGACCCATATGGTGGTGAACCCAAGCTGGAACGTGCCGCAAAGCATTGCCTCGCAGGAATATCTGCCGCAATTGCGGCAGGACCCGGGCGTGCTGGCGCGGCAAAATATCACCATGCGGGTGCGTGGCACCGGCGAAACGGTGGATGCCCGCCTGCTGGACCTGACGCAGTTTTCGCAAAACAACTTTCCTTTTGTGCTAAAGCAACTCCCGGGTAGCGGCAACGCGCTGGGGCAGGTCAAGTTCATGTTTCCCAACCAGTATAATATCTACCTGCATGATACCCCTGCCAAAAGCCTGTTTGACCGGGATACCCGCGCCTATAGCCATGGCTGCGTGCGGGTGCAGCGGCCGCTTGATCTTGCCTACGCGCTGCTGGCAGCCCAAACCAATGATCCTGAAGGCATTTTTCAGGCGGCACGCAATAGCGGCCGAGAAACCCGGATCGTTCTGGCAACGCCGGTGCCGATCTATTTAACCTATCAATCCGTATTTCTGGATGAAAACGGCGAGATAGCCTATCGCGTTGATATCTACGGGCGCGATGCGCTGGTATTTGATGCGCTGGCAGAATATGGGGTGACTTTGCCCGCCAATCAAAGCTAAAAAGGCCCGTGGGGTGCCGCCCGTATCGGGGTGCTCGAATCGAGGATTTTTATGGCTTTTACGGTAAAAGAAATTGCTCATTCACTCGGGGCGCAAGCTGCGGGCGATTTATCTTTGCCGCTTAGCGGCCCGGCCCAGCCGGAGCATGCCAGCGCCAGCAGCCTTGCCCTGGCCATGGACCCTAAATTCATCCGGCAGCTTGCCAAAGGCGCGGCCATTGCCGCCATTTTGCCAATTGGCACAGATTGGCAGGCATTGGGGCTGAAGGCCGCCATTTTTGCGCCGCACCCGCGCTATGTGCTGAGCGGCGTCAACAAGCTGTTTGAAAAGCCGGTTTATGCACCTTTGGGCGTGCACAAAAGCGCTGTGGTTGCGCCCGGGGTCGAAATTGGCGAAGGGGCCTCGATTGGGGCGTTTGTTGTCATTGAACCGGGGGTGAAAATCGGGCGAAATGCGCGGATTCTCTCGCATGCCTCCATCGCGCAGGATGCGCAAATCGGTGATGATTGTCTGCTGTCGCAAGGGGTGCGCATCGGGGCGCGGGTGCGCATCGGCCACCGTTTTATCGCCCAGCCAAACGCCGTGGTGGGGGGTGACGGGTTTTCTTTTGTCAGCCCCGAGGCAGGCGCGGTTGAGGCGGCCCGTGCCGGCCAGCAGCCCGCACCGGGCACCACCCAAAAGCACGGCTTCGCGCGCACCAACTCGCTTGGGGCCGTCACCATCGGCAATGATGTCGAGCTTGGCGCCGGCTCAACCATTGACCGCGGCACCATTGTTGATACCACCGTGGGCGATGGCACCAAGATCGACAATCTGGTCATGCTTGGCCATAATGTGCAGGTCGGGGCGCATTGCCTGCTATGTGCACAAGTGGGGGTTGGTGGCAGCTCCGTGGTGGCTGACAGGGTTATCCTTGGCGGGCAGGTTGGCGTGGCGGATCATGTGCATATCGGCACCAATGTGGTGGCGGCGGGCAAGGCCGGCATTTCTTCCAATGTGCCGCCAAACCGCTTTATCATGGGCAATCCGGCCATCAAGGCCGAAGCCAATGTTGAAAGCTACAAGGCCTATCGCCGGCTGCCCAAACTGGCTGCCAAGGTTGATACGCTGCAAAAACAGGTTTCAAAATTGCTCGGGAACGACTAGATCAACGATAGGGCGAGGGGCGAGGGCATCATGGTTAATAATGTTGCAAGCAGTGTGATCGGGATTATTGCCGAACAGGCAATGCTTCCAGCCGCCGAAATTTCGCCGGATGACACATTGGAATCGCTCGGTGTGGATTCTCTGGGTCTGGTCGAGGCGGTGTTCGCAATTGAAGAGAAATTTGACATCCAAGTGCCGTTCAACGCCAATGAACCCGGACAGTCATCCTTTGATATCAGCTCTGTAGGGAGCATTATTAAAGCCGTGGAAGCCCTCGCCAAAGAGGCCAGATAAGGTGGCAAGACGGGTTGTCATTACCGGTATGGGTGCGGTTTCTTCGCTCGGCATGAGTGCGGTCGACACCATGCGCGGCATGGCCCAAGGTCGCTCGGGCATATCTGCGCTCGAATTTCAGGATGTCGAGCGCCTGCAAATCCGCATTGGCGGGCAGATCAAGGGCTACGACGAGACCGCGCATTTTTCCCGCCATGAAATAGCGCTGTTTGATAAATTCACCCAGTTTGCGGTGCTGGCAGCGCGCGAGGCGGTGGCACAGGCAGGCGGAAAGGTTGGCGGCGCCGGCAGCGGCGTGGTGCTTGGCACCTCGGGCGGTGGCTTGCAAACCCAGGATGAAAACTTTCGCAAGGTTTATGAAGAGGGCAAGAACCGGGTGCACCCGTTTGTGGTGCCGCGCCTGATGAACAACGCCGCCGCCAGCCATCTGTCGATGATCCATGGCATTACCGGCCCCAGCTATACGGTGGCCACCGCTTGCGCCTCCAGCAACCACGCCATGGGGCAGGCCTTTCATATGGTGCGCGCGGGCATGGCTGACCAAATGCTTACCGGCGGCTCGGAATCGATGCTCTGCTTTGGCGGCATCAAGGCATGGGAGGGGCTGCGGGTGATGTCAAAAACCGGCTGCCGCCCCTTTTCAAAAGACCGTGACGGCATGGTGCAGGGCGAGGGTGCGGCGGTATTCGTGTTTGAGGAAATGGACCGGGCGCGGGCGCGCGGTGCCGAAATTCTGGCCGAAGTGGCCGGTTTTGCGATGTCGTCTGACGCCTCGGATATCGTAATGCCCAATCGCGATGGCGCGGTGCGTGCCATGCAGGGCGCGCTGCAAGATGCGGGGCTCGGCCCCGAAGATATCGGCTATATCAATGCCCACGGCACCGGCACGGCGGCAAATGACCGCTCCGAATGCCAGGCGGTGCGAGAGGTTTTTGGTGAGCACGCCTTGGCCCTGCGAATATCCTCGACCAAATCAATGCACGGGCATTTGATAGGTGGCACCGGCGCGGTCGAGCTTTTGGCCTGTATCATGGCTTTGCGCGAGGGCATCATTGCCCCCACGATCAATTTTAGCGCGCAAGACCCGGACTGCGCCCTTAACGTGGTGCCAAATGAGGCCCAACAAGCCAAGGTGCAGGCGGTGCTGAGCAACGCCTTTGCCTTTGGCGGGCTCAACGCGGTGCTGGCACTGCGGGCCGCGCCCTGAATTAGCGGGCCGCGAGATCAGCGATTGCGTCGGTAAAGCCCGAGAGCAACAGGCTTGCCTGCACAGGGTTTTGCTCGTCGGTCACCGCAAAAATGCTGATGGTTGCGGCATCACCGGCCTTAAAGGCCTCTACCTGCGCGGCGGTAAGGCCAAAACGGGCATAGCAACCACGGGCATCACACCAGCGGAAAGGGTAGGCGGCGGGCACCCCGTCCCCTACCGAAACCGAAATGCCGCGCGGCAGCAGGGTGAGCAAGGGTGACACCATCACCACGCCCAATTGCGCCGACGAGCCTTCGGGCAGGGATTGCATGGAGACATTGACGACGCTGTTGCCCTCGGCATCCAGCGCAAGCTGCATCATCCGGCAGTTGGTGCCATCTTCGCCACAGGCGATTTGCCAGTCACCATAGCGCGCAACCACGCCATTGGCTTCATCCTGAATCTGTTGTTCGGTCGGAAACTCGGTTTCCTGCGCGAGGGCAATGCCGCCAACCAGGCTGGCAGCGGCAAAAAAGGTGGCGATAAGACGGCGCATATGGGGCTTTTCCTCATGTTTCAAAACTTTCATACTAGGTGTCAGGAAGCGGCGCTGGTGTCAACTTTTCTATGCGCCCTCGGCAAAAAATCGCGCGTTTTCGGGGC
>Ga0316205_10004680_pt1 | contig 11802 bp, 6 predicted proteins | sample 3monthpyrite_MG_FD_204941 | JGI IMG/M metagenome (GOLD analysis project Ga0316205, IMG submission 204941) | Microbial mat bacterial communities from mineral coupon in-situ incubated in ocean water Damariscotta River, Maine, United States -... | ecosystem: Environmental > Aquatic > Marine >... | reverse complement strand
AAGTAAAAAATAGTTATGACGCGAGCGTGGCAAATCCATCATAAAATTGCTAAATCTTATGACCAATAATTTGGTAAATTGTGCGACGCCAAAGTGGACGGCTACAGTTAACCCGAAAAAGTTACGATAGCAATTCGGACGTGCAACATCTACAGCCGTTGAAAAAGGAAATAATTGTGCTCCACCTTATAAGGGTATGCCAGCTGTTCATATAACAACAAATCACCATTTTTGAGTAATCTCAACTCTCTGTAACTTCTGTAATTTATCTGAGTGCCTTCCGCCCCCCCCTTGAATGAAGATTCTTTTAGAATCGTAACGTTTGCTAAACATGTGAAATCCTTTTCTGATTTAGATAAAACACTAAAATGAACAAGAGGCTCCTTTAGATTTCTATTAAGGATTTTAATTTCACTAGAATTTCTTTGTTCAATAACTAAATCTGTAATAGTCAATGAAGAATAACTGGCCAATTCTATATTTTCCATTTTTTTCTTACCAAGGCCAAATAGATGTATAAACGAAAATCTATTTGGCACCTTGGTTCTTAATAATTCTTCATTTTCGTTTAACCTATAACTAATCGGTTTTATATTGTATTTACCGGATAAATCAATACAACCGTTACTCAAAATATGTTCACCAAAGAGATCGAATTTTTCTGGTAGTTTAGGTAACTCTTCAAACTTTGGAGTAACCATCATTGAACAGCTGGCGAGAGTAAAAGTTAGACCTAGCAATAGAGCTCGAATCATTTGGTTTACAATCATCTATTTATATTCTTCATACAAGGTATATCTCATATAATCAGGCACTAAAGATGGTGCAACTATTGGCGCGGCAATGCCCACATTAGCAGCATTTAGAGCTTCCCCAAACCAATATCCAATTCCATCTCGTGCAATTGCAGTTCCGTTAGGATTGTAGTGATACCAGTGGTTTAATGCATCATGAGTACCTGCAAAACCCTCTGTAATATAGTCTTGAAATCCTCCAGGTTTATAGGTAAGGCTTTCACTAAAAAATATTCCCTGGCCTCCTTGATGTCCACCGAGCGGACTAACAATTACGTCAGGGTGATTGTAGTATGCTTCAAGAGCTTCCTCTAAAGTCCCGTTATTTTTCAAAACTCGGTCGCCGGATTCCTTCCAATATTTTTCGACTATACGGCCACCACCTACTTTCCCTCTTACTCCTCTAAATCCTGGGCTTTTCCCTATTTGTCCTGGAGTGCCTTTAGAATGGTTTAGTTCAAATTCTCTGAGCTTTACGTTAATGTAAGTGGCAAGTGAAACAGTTAAACCAAGCTTGAGTCCTTCCTGAAAACTGTTTCCTGATAGTTTTGCAGCCGCTCCATTAGCTAGACCATCAGCAGCTACCCGACCAAGACTATAAGTGTTACGGAAAGCACCTGCTACTCCACCGGTAATACCGCCAGCTATTGCTCCGTTAACAGCTCCTCTGAGTGAGCCCGTCATTATGCCACCAGCAACAAAACCAGCCGCGGCTCCTCCTGCAGCCCCCCCAATAAATGAAGCCGTTGCCAAACTACACATCACTGTACAATTGGCTCCGTAAACACCGATAGCCCAAGAACTAGCAGCTCCATAAGTAAAAACTGCAGCAGCTATTGCAATAATTGGAACAACCCACTTCTTAACTTTCTTCCATGTCTTACTGAGCCAACTATAACCACTCGGATCAATTAACGAGAGAGGGTTATTTCTCACATAGCTGTAACGATTATAGTTCTGGAAATCACTTGGACTTTGAATGATCGGATCAGCCTGCATAAACCGCCCAATATTCGCATCATAAATCCGTCCATTCATATGAATGATATCTAAATCCCGAATATGCTCATGTCCAGTATAGCCCCGATTAGTCGGTTGACTATAAGTTAGGTCTAAAAAGGAGCTGGTTTGGTAGATTTTGGTTTGTTTCCCCCAAGGATCATAAGTAAATTGCTGCACGATGCTACCCGCACCGTCTGTGACTGAAATAGTACTCCCCAAATGATCTTTGTGCAGATAGTTTTCGTCATCAGTCCCGTCACTGCGACTGGTGATCACAATATTACCAAGATTCACTTTATGCTCAGTCAGTGTCGATTTACCGCCGCCAGTACGATGGATTTTTTCATACCCGCCAACGTAAGCCGTGTAATAATTGGCAGTTTGACCACTTTCGGTGCGTTTATCATATTTGTAATACCGGGCGCGATTACTACCATATTTAAACTCTGAATAAAGAGAGCCCTGAGTGATCCGGTTTACTTTATCAAAACTGGAATAGGTAAAACTTCGCCCATTGCCATCGTTTGTGATATTGCCATTGGCATCATAATTCATACTGTAATTTTTGCTACCACTGGTGCTGAGCAATCGATTCTTTTTAGCGCTGTCGTAGTAATAATTACCCACACCGTACTTGTAAGTCAGGTTGCCCCAATCATCATAGTTGTAATTTTGATCGGTCTTAAAAGCTGTCGTTAAATAACTGTTATCGGCAATGCTCACATTTCGATAATCCAGGCGATTGATATTGTCGTAGGTTAAGGTTTCATTCCAATCCGTCAGACCCGCACTGTTAAATTCATGACGCCTGTAAGTAATATTCGCATTGGCATCATATTGATAACTCAGTAAGTGTTTATTGTTGCCTCCTTGACTTAACGAATGACTAGCGACTCGACCGTTGTTCGCCTGATAACCAATACTCTCCGATGCCCCGTTGGCATAGGTCACGCTAGTCACCTGACCATAGGCATTCATCAACTTTATCGTTTGATACACTTTACTGGTGTTATTAGCATCAAGTCGTTTTTCAAGATATCCGTTTTTATAGCCATTTTTAATATTAACTAAGTTAGGATAAGTGACTTGCTCTACTCGGCCATAACTATCAAAGGTGGTGCTAGTTGAATAGGTGCCGTCCACATTCGCATTGATACTTTGTAGTGTGACATCGGTTTGATAAACCCGACCTGCGGTATCGTACAAATAAGTTTTATTATAATTCTCGTCGTAGTTACTGCTGCATTGGGTCAAATTTCGACTGACGTTGTTAAAGACTTTTTCGTTCTCTAAACGACCAGTATCAGTATCATAATTCCAACAACTGGTACCTTCATTTTCATACCGGCGGACCAATCGACCAGCATCGTCATAGTCCAAACTGCTGACGTCATTTTTTTGAGTGGTTTGCTCAACAAGCTCACCAAAGGCATTGTATTGATATTTCCAGGTACCTTTATCGGTATCGTAGGTTTGTGTTTTGCGCCCATAGTCATCAAAAATATTGGTGACTTTAGTACTGGTTTGGTAGTTGCTGGCAGTCATTTTAACATTGAGCAAATTACCGTAGCTGTTATAAGTATATTTCAGTTGGTTACCTTTGGGATCCTGGGTTTTATCCAACTCTCCTTGCTCGTTTTGCCAGCTGTAACTGGAGTAGCCTCTGGCGTCTTTTGATTGGGTTTTTAAGCCATAAAAATAACTATATACATAAGTGCTATCGGGCCGGCGAATGCGGGTGACTCGCCCATAACTGTCATAAGTTGGTTGAGTGTAGTAAGTGCTGGTCCCTGTGGTTGGTTCAAAGGTTTTACTTTCTCGCCCCTGACTATCATATTGTCGCCGGATAATGTTCCAGCCACCAGCAAAACTCTTGATTCGAGATTCAATTTCACGACCAAAGATGTCGTAATAAACGCGCTTTTCGGGCGCGCCGGATTTGCTGGTACGAATTCTAAAGTGACCGCCAGAACTATCACAGGCGCCTGTAGAGCAAAAGCCATAATCGGTATAAACAGGGCTACCACCGGGAACGGTACTTTGAATAGTTCGGCCCCAACTATCCATAACGTTAGTTTGAGTAATGCCATTGACTGAGGTAGATATTTGAGTAATTCGCCCTGTCACTGAATCAGCCGAAATACCGTTATACAAATAACTCGTTGTGACACCAGCAGAGTCGGTGGTGGACTTTATCAATCGACCATCGCTGCTGTAATTACTCGATGCCGTTCTATTTTGATCAATGCCTGAACCATCATAATTTTCACTGCCCGTTTTAGTAACGCTGATTTTATTACCAAACTGATCGTATTCGTAAGAAGTGGTCAATGGGTTTTCTGATTGCAGTGTACTATTTTTGAGTAACCCTCTGGGTGCCAAATCATTGCTGCCATAGTAACTAAAATCTGTTTGCCGCGTGGCAGCTATTCCGTTCCTGGTTTTGGTCACCTCGGTCCACTTTAATCGACCCGTTTTCTTATCCCAAGTGCTGGTGCCAAAGTTATTCACCGTTTTAGTTTCAACGTCGTTATTGCCATAATGGTCACTGACCGTCACCGTACTGTTGGTAAGATTGCCGTAGGGATCATAGGTGAAACTACTGTTGGTTCGATTGATTTCATAAATGGTATTATCCGAGCCCACCGACCAGGATTTTTCACTGCTGGATTGAATGTAGGGAAATTGTCGGCCATTAACCGTCGTTGAGGTGGCAAGGGTATTCGTTGCGTCACTAATCTTTCGGCCGTCAGTCAATAACTGGCGGGTTGCCAGTGGCATGCCAATATGCGGGTAGATTTGCTGATAAACGGTTTCAGTTTCAATCAGGCTGCTATTGTCGATGGTACGGACTTCCTGGAAACCCAGCATGCCGCGTCCTTCTCGATGAATGAGGAAGCCGCCATATTGATAATCGATGGCGACACGGGTATTGGTTTTTGTATCACTCTCGACTCGACTGACCAGCGCCATGCCGCTCATAGGACTAAAGGTTTTGCTGTCCACATTGGCATCAGAATCTGCAAAAATATACACATTGTTATCGGTCATAGGCCGATAGGAAATTTCGGTACTCACCCCAAAGCCATTAGTGATTTCTTTCAATACATAATCTGGCTTACCAGAGCGTGGAGCATAACTCACTTTCCAACCATGACTGCCGGATTTACCTTGCAGTAAATCGAGTTTGCCATCACCATCCACATCGCCAAACTGATAAGCCGCGCCACTGGTACGAGTGATATTACCGCGATAGGTCATTGAGACACTGCTATCAGAGGCATACTGGCTGACATAAATATTCCAATTGGTACTGCTGGTGGCTTTTAAAAACTCCACCGCGCCATCGCCGTTTAAATCAATAAAATAACTCTGGTTTTTATAGATATCAGAGGTAGAGCCATATGGCAGTGTCACACTGGGCAAGAGACTACGCCCATCAGACAAACGATAGCTCCATTGGCTACCCGAGTTATATTGCAGAAAATCCGTTAAACCATCTCCATTTATATCCGCCACACGCACATCTTCATGATTACCTAAATCTTGTGCTTTATTGAGTGCCGAACCATTTGAGGTATAAAGTTTATAACCCGTGGTGGTACTGGTGGACCAGGTACCTTGTAGATCCGTTTCACATTCATTACGGCCGGAAACAAATCCATAGACTTTGCCATTAACAGTACATGTGGAAACAGTATCAGTGACTTTGATGATTAGATCCGAGCGGCCATCACCATTAATATCGATGCCGGAAGCATTTTTCATATTGGCGGTGTATCGATGGATCGGTGTATTGATTGAAGTGCCTGAATTACTGCTGGTAAAACTCAGTAGCTCTGCGCCAGCTGAAAAAGTGCCGCCGTTATTTTTATACCAATAGATTTTGCTGCCACTTTGATAAACAATATCTTCCAGGCCATTGCCATCAATATCCATAATCTGTGCTTTGCCTTCCAGACCAATCGCGGTACGGCCGATACTTTGTACTTTAATATCGCGTTGAATGGTCACCCATTCGCATAAGTGCCCACCAAAAAATATCTGACCACCGCCTGGCGGCGTCGGCTCGCAAATTTGTTGCCGGGTGGTGTAGTCCTCAAAGGAAACAATGGTCCAGTTCGAGGAGGCAGTATTGGCAACCAACAAATCCCGTTTACCATCGCCATCATAATCAAGATTTAATAGATATTGACTTTATATCGTCGCCGATAGTGGTTAAGGTTTTTTGAGTCGAAAAGGTTGGTCCCAAAGCAATTTTATAATAACCGCCGTCGGTGTAAATAATATCGCTGTAACCATCGCCATTCATATCAAACACCTGGTTGGTGCCTACGTTATATGCGCTAGTTAATTTGCCGGTTTGATTACCAAAAGGATTAAAATTACCGTTAACTGGTAAGGTATAACAAAACTCCGGCACCCCCGGTTCGTATTCACAAAATTCCTGGCTTGTTTGACCAGAAGGGACTGGTTTATGCCAGTTAAACGTGGTTGCCGGATAACAACTGGCTTTGGTTGAATCGGTACATTCTTGAATACTTTCCAAGGTATAGTTTTCTTCCGCCAGGTTGGGCACAAAATAATCCAGATCGTAATAATGAATTTGCTGGCCATTCATTCGTACTTCGATATTATTAAGCAACTTATCTTGCAGCCCTGCACTGCCAGAAACATAGCCGCTTCGTTTAGCGGCGGCCTTTTTGGTGACATAATTCATTTGTGCGTAAGCAAACGGCTTCTGCCCGTTATTGGCGTTACCGGTATAACTGACTCGCGCAATTCTCGCACTGCCACTGCTCTCCGTGTATTCAAATAGAATATAATTGCCACTGACGTCTTTGATCGCCTTGAGTAAATAACTTTGCGCCAGATTTTTAGTCGCATGACCTTTGGGCTCGATAAACGCATCGCTGCCCGTTTCAGTATTGTTCCAGTAATCCTTAATAGTGACAACCAGACTGCCAGTCACCGCATTCGAATAACCGTAGTAGTGAACCTCGCCCGATTTGGTTTCAACGGTGAATCCGAGCGGTCCGGTATCAGTGGCATTGCCGTGAGCTTCCACTCTGGAAAAACTATCGATTTCCGTATAATAAATCGCGCCGTCTCTGGCATGAGTTCCCGAGGTTTTCACTAGCCGTTGACCGTTTAGGCAAAATTGATCATTACTGGTAAAATTAATACCCGAAATCACCCCATCTTGAGCAATCGTTTTAGGACAACGGGAAATCGCAGAACCGGCTGACAAAGACCAGCCCACGCCCATCATCCCATCGCCACCTTGACTGGAATAACCGAGAGATATTTGTGGTGTCACCCCGGCAGTTCCTGCAGGCAAACTGATTGGAATGGAATGGAATAAGTCGCTGCGCCTTGTTCGCTAACTCGAAACTCTCCAGAGGTAATTCCAGTGGTTTCTATGGCAGTGGCGCTGGATAAAAATAAGGTCGCCAATAAACTGCCGAGCGGCAATAGGCTGTTTTTCATTTGGACTTTCCCTGAATACTATTATTATTTAGTTACTATTTTGTTGTAACGTGTCTGTCTTGATTCATCAATCACTATCGAAGCGTAGAGCTGAACCTCACATACTAATAAAAGCGAGGAATTAAGAAAGGTAAATATTCAATTTTATTGCAAATTGAGATGGGGATATTTCATATTTTGAGAAATATTCAAATAGCTTGAAAAGAACCGAGAGTATTTTTTCAATTACAGCTAATCTAATAAGTTACAGCTATTCTCGCATTTGACGCACATATTCAAACAAACAAACGCCAGTTGCCACTGAAACATTCAAGCTTGATACACTACCATTCATTGGTATTTTAATCAGTTCATCACAATTTTCTCGAGTCAGTCGTCGCATTCCTGCGCCTTCTGCCCCCATGACGATTGCCAGTTTTTTGGGAAGTTTAGTTTGATATATATCATTTTCAGCTTCGCCAGCGGTACCAATGATCCAAACGTATTCATCTTTTAATTGTTTTAAAAATCGGGCCAAATTAGTTATTTTGACTATAGGCACATTTTCAGCGGCTCCGCAGGCAACCTTTCTGACGGTGGAGTTCATTGAAGCAGAGCGATCTTTGGGTAATACAATGGCGTCAACACCGGCGGCATCGGCGGTGCGAATACAAGCGCCTAGATTATGCGGATCGGTGACACCGTCCAACACTAATAAAAATAAATTCTCTTTTGATTGGGCGAGTTCTAATAGTTGCGATTCGTTTAATAACGCATCGCTAATTTTGACTTCGGCGATAACCCCCTGATGATTACCACGAACACGCTCATCCATTTTTTTGCGGTCCATGCTTTGGCATTTTATGCCCGCTTTTTGAGCTAAGGCTTCGATGTTCGACAGGGTTTTATCATTGCGGTTTTTAAGTAAAAATAATTGAATCACATTTTGTGGATTTCTGGCGAGTACACTCTCTACGGCATGAATACCAAAAATTTTGTCAGTCTGACTCATGATTTGTTAGTCCTCCTGCCTTTTTTTGCGCCACCACTTCTTCTTGCTTTACTATTTGTTGGTGCTGTTTTTCCTTTTGAGGTGTTTTTTTGCCCGCTTGAGGTTTTAGCTTTACCTCTGTTGCTTTTTTCTTTTTCTGTCCCTTTTGTTTTACCCGTTTTTCTTTTTGCATTAGCGTAGAGCTTTTCTCTTTCGCTCACCTTTTTCTTTTTCCCTTTAGTCGTCTTTGAACCAGACTCCACCAAACTAAAATCGATCCGTCTTAAATCGATATCAACATTGGCTACCTGTATTTCCAACTCATCGCCAATACCAAAACTTTGTCCGCTTCGTTCACCGACCATTCTTTGTTTAGCGTGATCATAGTGATAATAATCATCCCCAAGTTCGGTCACATGAATGAGCCCTTCAACATAAACTTCATTGAGTCGAACAAACAAACCAAAATTAGTAATGCTGCTTACTTCACCAGTGTACTGATTGCCAATATGGGATTGCATATACTCACATTTAAGCCAATCCATCACGTCGCGTGTCGCTTGATCAGCGTTTCGCTCAGTAATCGAATTAGCCTGACCGATGGACGATAATTTGTCGGTGGTATAAAGTTTTTTAACTTGCTCTTTTTCATGGTTTGATTGAAGCTTTTTATCCGCCACCTGAGCTTTAATAATTCGATGTACTATAAGGTCAGGATAACGACGTATCGGCGAAGTGAAATGGGTGTAAGCGTCAAACGCCAACCCAAAATGACCTTCATTGTGAGGCGAGTATTCAGCCTGACTCATTGAACGTAGTAACATAATTTGAATATTTTCAGCGTCTGGTCGATCTTCAATACTTTCCAAAAATTTACGAAAAACATCAGGGTTCGGCTCACTACCGCCAGTAATAAATAATCCTAGCTCGGCAAGATAAGATCGCAGTACTTCCAGTTTTTTCTCTTTAGGCCCCAGATGAACTCGAAATAACCCCGGTAATTTTTTCTTAATAAAAAACCCGGCAGCGGCGACGTTAGCACAAATCATACATTCTTCAATCAACTTGTGAGCGTCATTTCGTATTACCGGAATAATTTTATCAATCTTTTTATCGTCGTTAAATTTAATTTGAGTCTCAACCGTTTCAAATTCGATCGCACCGCGTTTTTTCTTTCTTTTTATACGGGCTTGATAAAGCTTGTGCAGTTCTTTGATGGGTGTAATTAGGTCTTGATATTGGCTGCAAAGCGCTTCGTCACCTTCTAGAATTGACCATACTTTGTTATAGGTCATTCGTGCTTGCGAGTGCATCACGGCCGGATAAAATTTACTTCTGCCGGGCTTACCATCACGACCAATATTAATTTCACAGACCATACATAACCGATCGACTTTTGGCTTTAAGGAACAAAGCCCATTGGAGACTTGCTCGGGCAGCATCGGCACCACTGAATTGGGAAAATACACGGAATTACCCCGTTGAACCGCTTCCAAATCTAACGCACTATCGGGTTTGACGTAGTGACTCACATCAGCAATTGCAACATAAAGCTTCCATCCACCTAACGCTCTTGGCTTACAGTAAACCGCATCATCAAAATCTCGGGCATCTTCGCCATCAATCGTAATTAAGGGCAGATGACGAAGATCGATTCGACCTTCTAATTCAGATTCTTGCACTTCGGTGGGCAGTTTTTTTAATTGGTCGTGAATATCATTACTCCAGCTATTGCGGATCCCGTACTGGGCAATGGCAATTTCGATTTCCATTCCGGGGGCCAGGTAGTCTCCTAAAACCTCAACCACTCGTCCTACCGCTTGCGACTTGAAAGTTGGTCGGGTAATTAATTGAATCACTACCACTTGTTCCTTTTTGACATTCATAGGATCATCAGGGGGAATAAGAATATCTTGAGAAATCCTTGGGTCTTCCGGAGTCACAAAGGAAAATCCATTTTCAATATGGAAACGTCCTACAATTTGCAGTGGATTTTCACCTTGCAACACTTCGACAATACCGGCTTCTTTTTTGCCATCACGATTCTGGCCCTTTTCTCTAACTAAAACCTTTTCACCGGGAAAAACGCGTCGCATTTCTCTTGCCGATACAAACCAGTCTTTACCACCTTTTTCAGGACTGAAAAATCCAAAACCGTCTTTATGCCCAAGAATAGTTCCTTTGGTCAAGTCCAGTTTATTGATCACACCATAGGCACGTTTACGATCACAGTGGATCTGACCATCTCTGACCATCGCCCCTAGTCGTCGCTCCAGACCAATCAGTTGTTCATCCTCGAACAAAGATAGACCATTTTGAATGGCCTTAAATTTTAGCGGGCCACCCGCCTTTTCCAAAAAGGAAATAATAAACTCGCGGCTCGGTATCGGATTGCTGTATTTTTGCGATTCCCTTTTATAAAAAGGATCTTCGACTGGTAACGCCTTTGAGGAGCTAGGGGATTTTTTTGACATAGGATTTGAATGATTTTGATAGAATGATGAATACTGGAAATTTCCAGCTAGAAGTTTATATTTTAGCCTATTTATCGCAATACAGGGTAAAAAACCTTGTATCATCAGATAAAATTTGACGGCTTGTTCATTATTAGAGAAATGAACAACTATAAATATTTCGAATATTCTTTAAGAATAAACGGACTTGATGATAACATTGTTCACTTATAATTCATAAGGAATTGAACCATGTCAAAACTGAACTTGCGAAAACACTACATACTCAGTTTTGTGCTTGGGCTGCTATCAGCCTGCTCACAACAGACTGCTGATGACAAACAAACCACAAAACACTCTTCTGAGGCTTCAATGTCGACAACTAATTCCCCGGTTTCCCCTCCAGTGGCCAAAAAAGTGGATCATTTACTGACAATTCACCAACAAACTCGTAATGATCCTTATTATTGGTTAAGGGACGATACACGCGATAACAAACAGGTCATTGAACATTTAGAGGCCGAAAACCTTTACACCAAGCAACAACTCGCTCATACCGAAGATTTACAGGAAAAACTCTATCAGGAAATGATCGGTCGCCTGGAGCCAAACAAAGAGTCGGTACCTGTATTTGACAAAGGGTATTGGTATTGGTCTAAATTTGAATCAGGTCAAGATTATCGGGTTCATATCCGACAAAAAGGCGACCTCAATGCCGTTGAAGAACAATTGCTCGATCAAAACCAACGAGCGAAAGGATATGAATATTACAGTCTTTATTCTCTCGAAGTGAGCCCTGATCAAAAGCTACTGGCCATTTCCGAAGACAATGTCAGTCGAAGACTATATGAGATCAGAGTTAAAAATATCAGCAGCGGGCAGTTTTATCCTGAAGTTATCAAAAATACTTCAGGCGAAATCGTTTGGGCAAACGACAACCAAACCTTTTTTTACGTCAAGAAAGATCCCGATACTTTGTTAGAATACCAAGTCTATCGACATCAGCTAAATACTGATCAAAATCAGGACGTGCTGGTTTATGAAGAAAGAGATAATACTTTTTATACCGGTATCTACAAAACACGTTCTGATC
>Ga0316205_10004679_pt1 | contig 11805 bp, 10 predicted proteins | sample 3monthpyrite_MG_FD_204941 | JGI IMG/M metagenome (GOLD analysis project Ga0316205, IMG submission 204941) | Microbial mat bacterial communities from mineral coupon in-situ incubated in ocean water Damariscotta River, Maine, United States -... | ecosystem: Environmental > Aquatic > Marine >... | reverse complement strand
TTGCCGAGGGAAGGGGTCTTATCGTATCAATAATTTGATCAAATTACGGAGCCGCCATGAAAATCGGCATTCTGATGACAGGCCACGCAGTGCCAGAAGTGCTGCCCACAATGGGCGATTACGATGCGTTTTTTGCCCGCCTGCTGGACGGGCACGGGTTTGAATACAAGGCTTATGACTGCGAAGGCGGCGTGATCCCGGACAGCCCAAACGAGTGTGATGGCTGGCTGATCACCGGCTCAAAGCATGGCGCTTACGAGGATCATCCGTGGATCCCCCCGCTGGAAGACTTCATTCGCCGCGTCTATGCCACGGACCGCCCTCTGGTAGGTATCTGTTTTGGACATCAGATCGTCGCGCAGGCCCTTGGTGGCAAAGTTGTGAAATACGACGGCGGCTGGTCCATCGGGCAAACCACTTACGAGATTGAAGGCGAAACGCTGGGTTTGAACGCGTGGCATCAGGATCAGGTGGTCGATCTGCCCGACGGGGCCAAGGTGATTGGCAGCTCGGATTTCTGCGCCAATGCCGCGCTGGTCTATGGCGACAAGATTTATACCATTCAACCGCACCCCGAATTTGAAGCGGATATGATTGATTTCCTCGTGAAATATCGCGGCCCCGGCGTGGTGCCCGACCCCATTTTGAAACAGGCAGCCAACCGGTTGGATGCCCCCACAGACAATCCGGTTATTGCCGATCGCATCGCCAATTTCCTCAAGAAAGGCGGCTGATATGGCCAAATGGACAGACAAACTTCCTGAACCGGCGCGTGATTATCTCGACGGCAAACGGCTGGACGAGGTGGAATGTATCGTCTCGGACCTGCCCGGCATCGCGCGGGGCAAGGCGGTGCCCGCAACGAAATTCGCCAAGCAGGAGTATTTTCATCTCCCCGACTCGATCTTTTTCCAGACCATCACCGGTGGCTGGGGCGAAGCGGCGGATGAGAATGAAGGCTTTATTGAACGCGATATGATCCTTGTGCCGGACATGGCCACCGCCTCGGCCGCGCCGTGGACGGGCGACTGGACCTTGCAGGTGATCCATGACGCCGAAGATCGCGACCGCAAACCGATCCCGTTCAGCCCCCGCAACGTTCTGAAACGCGTGGTCGAGATGTATCGCAAACGCGGGCTGGAACCGGTCGTGGCTCCGGAAATGGAGTTTTACCTGACGGCGCGCAATCTGGACCCTGCCAAGAAGATCGAACCGATGATGGGTCGTTCGGGCCGCCCTGCTGCCGCACGGCAGGCCTATTCGATGACCGCCGTGGATGAATTTGGACCCGTCATTGACGATATCTATGATTTTGCCGAGGCGCAGGGATTCGAGATTGACGGCATCACGCAAGAAGGCGGTGCCGGGCAACTGGAGATTAACCTTCTACATGGCGATCCCGTGAAGCTGGCTGACGAGGTGTTTTATTTCAAACGCCTGATCCGCGAGGCCGCGCTGCGCCACGATTGCTTTGCCACGTTCATGGCCAAACCGATCGAGGATGAACCGGGCAGTGCGATGCATATCCACCACTCGATCATGGATATCGAGACCGGCCAGAACATCTTTTCCGGCCCTCAGGGTGGCGAAACCGACGCGTTTTACCACTTTATCGGAGGCCTGCAGCAACACATGCCCGCCGCCATCGCGATTATGGCACCTTACGTCAATTCCTATCGCCGCTACGTCAAGGACAATGCCGCCCCGATCAACCTGGCCTGGGCGCGCGACAATCGCACCACCGGCATTCGTATTCCGATTTCCGGGCCAAGTGCGCGGCGGGTGGAAAACCGGCTGGCGGGAATGGATTGTAATCCGTATCTCGGAATTGCCGCCTCATTGGCCTGTGGCCTTCTGGGGCTGCAAAACGAGATTCGCCCCGACAAGCAATGCAAAGGCGACGCCTATGAGGGCGACAGCGATATTCCCCGCGTCTTGGGCGATGCGTTGGATTTGTTTGATGAGGCCAAGGAACTGCACGAGGTGCTGCATCCCGAGTTCGCCCGCGTCTATTCCATCGTCAAACGCACCGAATACGAGGAATTCCTGCAGGTGATCAGCCCGTGGGAGCGGGAACACCTGCTGCTGAATGTCTAGGATTTTCCTGATCCTCGGGGCGCTTGCCGTCCTGGCCGCCTTGCTGCTGACGTTCGGGGGCGATTCCGCCTCTGGTGCGAAACCCACAGCCACGGATGAGCGTGTCGCACGCAAGGCCCTGGTCGATGGGCTCGATCTGGGCGAGGATGGCAATGGCTATGCGCTGATCCTGCACCCGATGGCCACAGGTGGAGATATCCGTGTTGTCACCGACACAAGCGCCCTGCGCGCCGCCCAGGGCAAGGCCTATTACACCGATGATCCGGACCAACAGTCCAAGGTTCTCCTACTGTCTCTGTTGTTTCTCAGCCCGCCGGGAATGCCGCCGGACAGTCAATTCGCCTCGGTCGTTCAAAACAAAGAGGTGGTCGAGCATTTCCGATGTTACCCGGCCTTTTGCAACAACACCTATCTGGCCGACCCACCCCATGCTCGTGATCTGGCCGGGCTGTTGGAGGCCTCAGCCCCGGTCGAGCAAGTGACCGATTTCTTTCGCAACCCCGAGGATGCGCGCGCGGCCCATTTCCGGGCGCTCAGGAACCCGAGGATCGTCCAGATCGACCCACCTGATCTGCCCCCGCCCAATAGGGTGGTCTATCCCAATCGCCTGATCCTTAGCCTGCCGCCCGTGCTGCTGGAAACCGATGAGACCGGGCAAGAGCCATTGGAGCCCTTTGACAAGACTGGCTTCACCGCCCGCTTCACTGCTGCTTTTGCCCATGCTTATCCCGAAACCGAGACCTATCGGCTGGGTAAGATGCGATTGTCCACCAGCTATCCGCCACTCTACGGCTGGCAGATTGTGTCGGATCAACTCGATGGGTATCTGCGCGACGATTCCGGAGACCCGCGCGGGATCAAACGGCTGATGATGATAGAGGCATCCGTTGCGATTGAGCTGACACCAGCCTTGGCGGACATCTTGCTAGGCCCCGATCCCTTTGTGGCCATGCCCGCATTCGCCCGCGAACCCGACGGCCTGTCCCAGCAACTGGATGCGCTGGCCAAAGAGGTGCTGGGCACCCCCTGCCCCGATTGCTTCAAGATCGAATTGCCTGTGACCGCAGTGGAGGACATCCATGTCCGCCCGGTCGACCCGATTGACTATACCCTGTCCTACCTTAGGAAAGCCCGTCAATGAACCTGCTCTATTCCAACGACAAACAAGGGCAGTACCCGCCCAGCTGGTACGCCGCCACCGCCACTCCGCTGGACCGGTTTGAACCCCTGCGTGGAGAGACCAAAGCGCAGGTCTGCGTGATTGGCGGGGGCTTTACCGGGTTGTCGGCGGCGCTGCATCTGTCCGAGGCGGGCCATGACGTGGCTTTGATCGAGGCGCATCGCGTTGGCTTTGGCGCCTCCGGGCGCAATGGCGGGCAGTTGGGCAGCGGTCAGCGTATGGATCAGGAGGGGTTGGAAAAACTGGTCGGCCGGGACGATGCCGCCAAGCTGTGGGAACAGGCAGAAGACGCCAAAGCTCTGGTCAAGTCACTGGTAAGCAAGCATAATATAGAATGCCATCTGAAGCCTGGCATCGCACATGCCTGTTTCTCGGCCCGTGAAATGCGCGAAGGGCATGCCTATGCGGCGCATCTGCAAAACCGGTATGGCTATGACCAGATCGAAACGATGGACGCGGACGCCTTTCGCGCGCTTGTGCCCTCACCCACCTATCATGGCGGCGAACTGGACATGGGGGCGGCGCATCTGCATCCGCTGTCCTACGCGCTTGGTCTGGCCCGCGCTGCTCAATCTGCCGGTGTTCAGATTTACGAACGCAGCGAGGTGCATCATATCAAACGCGGTGCGCAGCTGATCGTGCAAACCAACAAGGGCCGCGTGGTCTGTGATCATGTGATTCTGGCCTGCAACGGATATCTTGGCGGGCTTGATCGCAAAGTCGCCGCGCGGGTAATGCCGATCAACAATTTTATCATCGCCACCGAACCTTTGGGCGAGGACGCCGCAAAGATTCTGACCCGTGATGTGGCCGTGGCTGACAGCAAATTCGTGGTGAATTACTATCGCCTCAGCCATGACAAACGCCTGCTGTTCGGAGGCGGCGAAAGCTATGGCTACAAATTCCCCAAGGATATCGTGGCCACCGTGCGCAAACCGATGCTCGAGATTTATCCGCACCTCAAGGACACGCGGATCGACTATGCCTGGGGCGGCACATTGGCGATCACTATGAAGCGCATGCCGTATCTCGCGCGGTTGGAAGAAAACATCCTCACCGCCTCGGGCTATTCCGGGCATGGTGTTGGCAATGCCACCCATGCGGGCAAGTTGATGGCCGATCTGATTGGCGGGCAGGCCGAGGGGTTTGACACCATGGCCCGCGTACCCACACCCAGCTTTCCGGGCGGGACCGCGATGCGCGCACCCCTGCTGGCGTTGGCGATGACATGGTACGCCACGCGGGATCGACTGGGGCTCTAGACGCTCTGAACGTGCACAAAATCAAATAGGCAAGGCTTCGCGCGTGGCGACGTGTCGCGAAAGTTTCACTTGGCTTGCTTGATGGCTTGTTTTAGAAAATCCGAAACGGGATTTCAGGAAAGCCGAAGCTATGACCCTCGCCCCCAATGTTTATGACGCCGAACCCATCCCCGAAGCCGCCCGCGCCGAGATTGACCGGATGCTGCAATCGGGTGATCTGTTCCGCTATACCGCGCCCGAAAACGCGCCGGTCGCCCTGTTGGAACAGGAATTCGCGGCCCTGATGGGATCGAAATACGCATTGGCCGTGTCCAGTTGTTCCGCTGCGCTGTTCTTGTCACTGAAGGCTTTGGGCCTGCCCCGCGATGCGCGTGTGCTGATTCCGGGCTTTACCTTCGCCGCCGTACCGTCCTCGGTTGTGCATGCCGATTGCATTCCGGTCTTGTGCGAGGTCGGTGAGAATTACCGTATTGATATTAAAGACTTCGAGGCCAAGCTTGAAACAGATATCAGTGCAGTCATTATCAGCCATATGCGCGGTCATACCTCGGATATGGATGCGATCATGGCGCTGTGTGATGCGCGCGACATCCCGGTGATCGAAGACGCAGCCCATTCGCTGGGAACCACATGGAACGGGCAAAATATCGGCGGGATTGGCCGGGTCGGCTGTTTCTCGTTCCAGTCTTACAAACTGGTCAATGCCGGCGAAGGCGGCATTCTGATCACCGATGACGCAGATCTGGTGGCGCGGGCCGTGATCATGTCCGGCGCTTATGAACACAATTGGTCAAAACATTTCAGTGAATTGGACGACGGCCTTAAAGCAGCATTCGACACATGGCAGAACCAATTGCCACTCTATAACCTGCGCATGTCAAATCTGTCTGCGGCGATCATTCGCCCGCAACTGCCCGAGGTTGCGCGCCGGGTGCGCGACGGGCGCGCGGGCCATGACTATGTAGCCGACCGGCTGAATACCTCGCCCTGGCTGCACGTTCCGCCACCGCTGGCACCGGAAGAACGCGCGCCCGATTCGATCCAGTTCAATCTGGTCGACATGAACGACGATGACACCCGCGCCTTTGCCGCTGCTGCGGCGGAACGAGGGGTGAAGGTACAGGTGTTCGGTCTGAGCACGGACAATGCCCGCGCTTTCTGGAACTGGAAGTTTCTGCCCGGCGATGCGCCCGATCTGCCGCGTACCCGCGCCATGTTGATGCGTGCCTGCGATGTGCGTCTGCCCGCGCGGCTGACCCGCGCCGAGCATGACGTGGTTGCAGACGCCCTGTTGGGCGCGGTGCAGGATGTGATGGAGCAGCCCCGCGCCTACGGGACCTGAGGCGCTTATTCCGCCGCGATCTTGCGCTTGGATTTATTTTTCTTCGGCGACGTGCGGTTGCGCGGTGCCGGGGCTTCGGAATTCTGATCAATAAAGTCCAGAACCAGCGGACGGATGTTGTTCCGCCAGCTGCGCCCGGCAAAGATGCCGTAATGGCCTGCTTCCGGCTCAAGATAGCTGGCTTTCTTGTCATCCGGCAGCCCGGTCAGCAGATCCAGCGCGGCGACGCATTGGCCGGGGGCCGAGATATCGTCCTTGCCGCCCTCAACGGTCTTGACCGCGACATTGGTGATCGCGCCCAGATCAACCTGATGGCCATCAACCACAAATTCATTGCGGGCAATCTCAAGACCTTTGAAAATCCGTTCGACCGTTGAAAGGTAAAACTCGGCGGGCATATCCATCACCGCCAGATATTCATCGTAAAACTTGTTATGCGGATCGTGATCGCTGGCCTCGCCACGCGAAACGCGCGTGATCTGATCGGCAAAGGCCTGGCTATGACGCTCGCCATTCATCGACATGAACGAGGAAAGCTGCAGCAAACCGGGATAGACCAACCGGCCCACGCCCTTATATTTATAGCCCACGCGCTGAATCATCGTCTCTTCCAGCTGGCCCATCGTTACCCGGCGGCCAAAATCGGTCACGTCTGTCGGGGTTGCATCGGGATCAATCGGCCCACCGATCAAGGTCAGTGAACGCGGTTGCGCATCCGGGTCCTGCTCGGCCAGAAAGGCCGTGGCAGCCAGCGTCAGCGGTGCGGGCTGGCAGACCGCAATTACATGCAGGTCCGAGCCCAACTCGCGCATGAAATCGGCCAGGTAAAGCGTGTAATCTTCGACATCGAACTTGCCCGCCGACACGGGGATGTCGCGCGCATTGTGCCAATCGGTGATGTAAACTTCGCAATCGGGTAGCAGCGAGCGCACGGTCGAGCGCAGAAGTGTCGCGTAATGGCCCGACATCGGCGCGATCAGCAGAACCCGCCGTTCCATATCGCCGCGCCCCTGCACATCGAAATGAATGAGATCGCCAAACGGGCGTTCGATCACGGTTTCGATGGTGATCAGGTGGTCGCGCCCGTCTTCGCCAGTGATTGATTCGATTCCCCAGTCAGGCTTGGTTACCATCCGCTGAAAACTACGTTCCGTCACCTCACCCCAGGCGGCCATCCAGGAAATTGCAGGGTTTGGCACCATGCTGAAAATTGGGTAAGATGCCATGGAAAGGGCCGAAGCGCCCAGCCATTGGTTGGTGTTGCGGAGGGTCTCCATCATGTCGTAAGCGATCATGTAGCGCATCTGTCGTCTCCTTCACGGCCCTGGGGCCTGGTTCTATTCGCCGCACTGCCCCTCCAGCCAGACGACGTTATGCTGCATAGCAGAAAGTCTTAAGGGGAATTCGTCAAAATGGCAACGCAAGAGGACACAGAAGTGGCCGATTTTCAGGTTTTGAATGAAAATCTGGCCCGTGTGGAAGAGCTGTCGACGCGTCTAATCAAGGCGTTAACTGCGCGAAATCCCCCGAAAGAAAGTCTGAATGCGCCGTCCCAGGAGCTGTTCGCCAAGGCGGCTGCGTCCTACTGGGGCGAGTTTCTGGACAATCCCGGCAAGCTTTATGAGCAGCAGCTGGAGTATTGGGGCCATTCGGTGCGCAACTTCCTGGAAGCCCAGCAAACCATGCTGCAAGGCAGCGGCCCTGACGAAGACGAAACCCTGAATGATGCTCTGGATGGCGACAAACGCTTTGCCAACCCGATGTGGAAGACCAACCCCTATTTTCGCTGGATCAAGCATCAATACGCCCTGAATTCCGAGGCCATTGCCCAGGCGGTCGAAGAAATCGACGATCTTGGCCCGAAAGAGAAACAACGGCTGAATTTCTTTTCCCAGCAGATCGTCAACATGATGGCACCAACGAATTTTCTGGGCACCAATCCCGATGCTCTGGAGCGCGCGCTGGAAACCGACGGCGAAAGTCTGGTGAGAGGGTTGGAGAATCTTGTGGCCGACCTGGAGGCCAACAAGGGCGAGATGGTTGTGCGTCTGGCCGATGAAAGCGCGTTTGAATTGGGCGTGAATGTTGCCACCACACCGGGCGAAGTGGTGTTTCGCAACGAGTTGATGGAACTCATTCAATATCATCCAACCACCGAACAGGTGCACACCACCCCGATCGTGATCTTTCCACCCTGGATCAACAAGTTCTACATTCTTGATCTCAAGGAGCAGAACAGCCTGATCAAGTGGATTGTCGATCAGGGCTATACGCTTTTCGTGGTGTCCTGGGTGAATGCCGATACCAGCCATGTCGAGATCGGGATGGATGACTATGTTGAAAAAGGCTTCCTGACCGCGATTGAACAGGCCAAGGCGATCACCAGGCAGAAACAGGTCAACGCGGTCGGCTATTGCATTGCCGGCACGACGCTGCACCTGACCTTGTCGTTGATGGCCAAACGCGGCGACAAATCGATAAAATCCGCCACCTTCTTTACCGCGCTCACAGATTTCTCGGAACAGGGTGAATTTGTGCCCTTCCTGCAGGATGACTTCATCGACGGGATCGAGGAAGAAGTGAAACAACAGGGCGTCCTGCGTTCGTTTATCATGTCGCGGACGATGTCGTTCCTGCGCTCAAATGATCTGATCTATCAGCCCGCGATCAAAAGCTACATGATGGGGGAAACGCCGCCCGCGTTCGATCTGCTCTATTGGAATGGCGATGGGTCCAATATGCCAGCGCGGATGGTGACGCAATATCTGCGCGGCCTTTGCCAGCGCAATGCCTTTGTCACCGATGGGCTCGAACTGTGCGGTGAGACGCTGCATATATCAGACGTGAAAATCCCGCTGATGGCCGTGACCTGCGAAAGCGATCACATTGCCGCGTGGAAAGACTGCTATCGCGGCTTCAAACAGACGGGTGCCAAGGACCGTACCTTTATCGTGTCGGAATCCGGGCATATTGCGGGAATCGTCAATCCACCCAGCAAGAAGAAATACGGCTATTACAGCAATGGGGATCTTGGCGGGGATGCCGAAGGCTGGCTGGCCACGGCGACAGAACAATCCGGGTCCTGGTGGCCGGCATGGGAGACCTGGCTGGCCAAACGCTCGGGCAAAATGATCAAGGCGCGAGTGCCCGGTACGGGTGATCACCCGTCACTTTGCCCCGCTCCTGGCACCTATGTGTTGAAGAAAGCCACGATTTAAACCACGGCGATCCCTTGTAAAAAAGGCCAGCTGTGAAATAATTGCTGCAGTGCAGAAAAATCTCTTGCAATGCTGCAGTGCAGCATCTATATATTCATCAATCGAAAAACACAGCGGCTCCCGCTGATCTCACAAGGATGAATAAAATGGCTAAAGCACAAGATATGAACGCCGTCATGAAAGACATCATGGGCGCCTTCCCCGTCGACACCAAAGCGATGGAAGAAGTTTTCAAGAACCAGGCCGCTCTGAACGAAAAGCTGTCGGGTGTTGCACTGGAAGCTGCTGAGAAATCGGCTGAAATCTCCAGCAAATGGACCAAAGAAACCCTGTCGAAACTGAACGACATGACCAAAGCCAAGGCCGACCCGGCCGACTACGCCAAAGCAATGACCGATTTCGCATCGGCCTCTGCCGAAGCTGCTGCCGAAAACATGGCCGCCTTCGCCGAAGTCGCGAAAAAAGTTCAGTCGGAAACTGTTGAGCTGCTGATGGCCGCTGGCAAAGACATCCAGGAAGACACTGCCAAAGCGGTTAAAAAAGCCACTGACGAAGTGACTGCCGCTGCCAAAAAAGCCGGCGCAGCTGTCAAGTAAACGACTTTAGTCTACCCGATCCCTCCCTTACGGGTAGCTATTGCTAAGAGCGAGCCTTGCGGCTCGCTCTTTCCTTTTGTGCAGCATCTGACTAAGCTGCACTGCAGCGTAGGATTTCTGGGAGGACCGCCTCGTGGCTGAGACTGACAAACCACTGCTGATCAAGCGATATGCCAGCCGCAGGTTGTACAACACCGAAACATCGGATTACGTCACCCTTGAGGATATCGCCGAATTTATCCGCTCGGGCCGCGAGGTGCAGATCATTGATCTGAAATCCGGCGATGACCTGACCCGCCAATATCTGCTGCAAATCATCGCCGAGCATGAAAGCCGCGGTGAGAATGTTCTGCCGATCAACGTGTTGACCGATCTGGTACGCAGTTACACCAATCAGGCCCAAAGCATGGTGCCCGATTTCCTGTCGGCCAGTTTTGAGATGCTGCAAAACAGCCAGTCCAAAATGATGGAAAACATGGCCAAAGCGTCGCCTTTAGCCACGATACCCGGCATGGATGCGATCCGCGCCCAGCAAGAGGCCTTTATGAAGGCCATGACCGGCGGGCTTGGGGCGATGGGCACGACCCCCACTTCTGACGCGGCACCCGAGGCCCCCGAAGAACCCGAAGACGAGGGTCTCGATGACATCAAGAAACAGCTTTCCGAATTACAGGACAAGCTGTCCAAGCTGGGCAAATAGGCCCGGATGGTTGACAGCCCTGGACGGATAACCCTCTGGGGGATCGAAGTGTTCATGGCCGCCGCCGATGAACGCTCGATCTCGGCAGCGGCCAAACGTCTGGGCGCCAGTCCGTCGGCCGTCAGCCAGCAACTTACCAATCTGGAAGGCGCCGTCGGGGCCACATTGCTGCAACGCAATGCACGGCCCATCCGCCTGACCCCTGCGGGCGAAATCATGCATCGTCGTGCCCAGACCATTCTGAACGAGGCCGCACAGGCGCGGGCCGAACTGGCCATGGCCGATCTGTCCACACTCACCCGCTTTCGTCTGGGCATGATCGAAGACCTCGAGGCCGACGTGACCCCCCAACTGCTGACCCATATGGCGGGCGAGCTGAAGACCTGTCAGTTCCTGCTGGAAACCGGGGCCAGCCACCATCTTTATGATCAGCTGGACGCCCGCGCATTGGACGTGATCGTGGCCGCCGAACTGGGCGGCGAAAGCGACTGGGTCGAAGTGCACCCCCTGATGCGTGAAGGCTTTGTTGTGGCTGCGCCCAAGGGCGTGATCCATCGCGACGGCGATGTGCCCCGGCAACTCAAACGCATGCCGATGGTGCAATATACACAGCGCCACTACATGGGCCGTCTGGTGAATGCGCATCTGGCCCGCCAGAACCTGACCCTGACGCATCGGTTTGAAATTGATAGCTATCACGCGATTCTGGCGCTGGTAAGTCAGGGCACCGGCTGGACCATCCTGCCGCCTTTGGCGCTGATGCGCGCACGTCGCTTTGCCGATCAGATCGACGTGCTGGACCTGCCGTTTGAACCGTTGTCGCGCACCATTTCCCTGACCGCCCGCAAAGAGATATTGCAGGACATGCCTGCCCGCGTGGCCGAAACCCTGCGCCCGATCCTGCAAAAGACGATCGTCGAACCCGCGATTGCCGAACATCCGTTTCTGGCGGGGCGCCTAAAGGTGTTCTGACGGATGCTTTATTGAAGCATGAAGGGCTCCCTCACCGGTCTTTCCTTGAATAGGTCCAATCTTTGACCCTCCCCGTGTGATTTTGGGATATGGACGCGCATTTGGTTCCCACCACGCACCGTCCAAGTGATCTTCATTGCAATAGCTTTCATGTTCGCTAACCTGTTACATTCCAACATCGCGTTAGTAGAAAGGGGTGAATCTGGTGGCGACAGACCGCAAACCAATACCGCCCCGAGTGGACGTGATCATCGTCGGTGCCGGCTTTGCGGGAATGTATTTGCTAAAGTTGATGCGTGACCGTGGATTTAAGGCTGTGGTGTTGGAACAGGGCGACGGTGTGGGCGGCACGTGGTATTGGAATCGATATCCCGGCGCGCGCTGCGATGTCGAGTCGATGCAATACAGCCATAAATACTTGCCGGAACTCGAACAGGA
>Ga0316205_10004678_pt1 | contig 11807 bp, 7 predicted proteins | sample 3monthpyrite_MG_FD_204941 | JGI IMG/M metagenome (GOLD analysis project Ga0316205, IMG submission 204941) | Microbial mat bacterial communities from mineral coupon in-situ incubated in ocean water Damariscotta River, Maine, United States -... | ecosystem: Environmental > Aquatic > Marine >... | reverse complement strand
ACGCTCGAAGACTGGACCGATGTGATGTACACCGCGATGGAAATGCACCCGCTGGCGTGGATCTATTTTGTCAGTTTTGTCATCATGGGTACCTTCGTGATTATTAACCTGTTTATTGCGGTGGTGCTGAATAATCTGGAAGAGGCGAAGATTGAACGCCTTGAGCAGTTACAGCCGCCGGTATCTCGTGATGAACTGTTACGTGAACTGCGTCAGACACAGCAGTCGCTGGAGCGATTACACCAGCGTATCGAGAAGCAGGGTGAGTCAGTCAAATATTAATCAAGGCTCGGAACGAAACCTAAACAGAGATCGGTGCGTCGGGCTCATGGTATTGAGGAATTTCAATATAGAAGGTTGATCCTTTTCCCTCTTCGCTCTCGAAACCGATCTTGCCATTATGTTCTTCGATAATGGTTTTGCTAATACACAGCCCCAGTCCGGTGCCGCCTTTCGTTTTTGTATCGGAAGCATCGGCCTGGGAGAAGCGTTCAAAAATTTTTCCTCGAAATGCCTGCGGAATGCCATCACCATGGTCTGTGACGAGAATTCGAAAGCACTGTTTTTCTTTTTGTAAAATAATTTGCACTTCACTGTTTTGTGAAGAGAATTTTGCTGCGTTAGATAAGAGGTTTGCCAGCACCTGTAAGATGCGCCCGCCATCGCCATATACCATGGCAACCTGTTCGCTTGCTGTTATTGCATAAGTGATCTGGTGGCTCCTTGCAAATTCCCTGTTTTCCTCGACGGCCTGGTTGAGCAAATGATTTAAGCAGACGGGCTCCATGTGATATTCCATCTTGCCTGTTGTGAGCTTTTCGATATCCAGTAAGTCATTGACTAGCCTGATTTGGCGTTCACAGTTTTGATAAGCAATGTTGACCATATCCTTGATTGTTTTTGGCATCTCTCCCATGGCGCCTGAGGCGATTAAGCCAAGCGCACCTTTGATTGAGGTGAGCGGTGTTCGGAGTTCATGACTGACAGTGGAGACAAATTCACTTTTCAAAGTTTCTGCTTGCTTGCGCTCACTGATGTCGTGAATGATGCCAATGAATAGGCGTTTATCTGCTTGCTTCATCCTCGAGACATTTAGCTCTATTGGAAAGGTGCTGCCGTCCTTTTTATAGCCATAGATTTCCCGTGCCTGATTGATGATGCGAGTTTCATGAAGCGTTGAATTTTTCAGGTAGACGGTGTGCATTGCCCTGTCTTCAGGTGGCAGCAGCATCGAAATGTTTTTTCCAATGAGTTCTGAGGATGTGTAGTCAAATATTTTCTCGGCCGCGGGGTTGGCGTCGTGAATAATGCCGCGCTCATCAATCGTGATAATCCCTTCTGCAGAGTTGTCTACAATGGCGCGGATGTGAGCTGCATCGGCCAGGGCTTGCTGGGTAGCGACCGCTAATGCGGCAGTGCGCTCAGATACGGTGTTTTCGATGATCATCGTGCGTTTGGCTGAGGTAATCAGTAGCGCGGTTATCAGGAATGTCGTGATCAGCGCGCTAGCCAGCATGAACCATTTTTGAGCGCTGATCTGGGCGCTGAAGGTGGGGTCAGTCGGGGTGGCGATGACGCTCCATTTTTTGGTGCCAAAGGTGAACGGGTACTCGACATGCAAGGCACTTTTTGCCGCTTCAAATGATAACGGGCTGGTCTGGGATGGCGGTTTATGATGTGATAGCAGTGAATAGAGCAGGCCCTTCCCTGAAGGTGCTTCTTCGTCATATAGATAGAGGTTGATACCGTTGGAAAAGTGCGGTGAAGCAGGGTTTGAGTGGCTCTGAAAATCAGTCATCAGGCTTGATAACTGCACAACACCGAGTATAAAGCCTTTGATCCGGTTTTTCTGTATATCAGTCTTACCATTGGTTTTTTGGATCTTTGATATGGGGACGAATAACAGTATCCCTGCATTGTCTTTTTTTAGTTGTACTAGTGTGATTCTTTCAGAGGCGACGGCCTTTCCGAGGGCCTGTGATTTTTTTATTGCGGCGAGCCGCTCAGGATTCGAGCCAAGGTCGAAGCCAAGCGCAGCTTCATTTCCCTGGTATGGCTCGAGATAATATATCGGGTAATAAGCTTCTCTTGAATCGGCGCGGATCAGCGTGCCATTGGTATCTTTCTCAGTAAACTGAAATGAACTAAAACCATCATTCCAGGCATTCTCTTCGAATGCAGGGCGTTCTGCCGCGGGTACAAATGGAACCCATTCAACTGCCTGGAAATGATTATTCTGTGTTATCAGTTCGCGTGTAAATATTTTGAATTCAGATCTGTCGACAAATGTGCTGCTATTATAAAAGGCGCTGATGGAGTGCAGCAGCGCAACTTTCTCTTTTGAGCGATATTCTATTGCGGCCGCGCGCTGTTTCGAATCTTTCTGGAAGTTGGCATAAGCGGCATCAAAATCAGCATTGTGTGCCAACTCGTATAACAAAAAGGCGCTGATGATACCGATAAATAGCACGGCCAAAGCGGGGCTGTTATGTTTTACAGTGAACAATTATCTCATCCTTGATATTGCATGTTTAAAGGGGGCTGTTCTAACTTCGTTTGATCCCTCATGAAACGTGCTGGCTTCATATCCTATCGGCCATATTGTCTTCTCTTTTAAGATTTATAGTATTTCTCTCGCTTATCTTGAATTTTCATGTGTTATCTTTTTTGGTAAAGTGTGGGTCGAGAGGTTAATTTCCTGTATTAACAGGTGTCTTTTTCTTCCGAAGTGTGAGTGTCAATATGCTAGATGCGGGTAGAAGCGTCGCGGTGAGCGCGTTTAGGCGTTATGATTAGCTTTATTATGTGTAATTTATGTTTGATTTTTTTAAGAAATTGTTAGGAGTTCCCATGGCAACAGCAAGTGCAAGACATATTCTGGTAGATAGCGAAGAGGAATGTAATTCGCTTAAGGCACAGATCGAGGCAGGTTCAGATTTCGCCGATGTAGCGAAAGAGCATTCGAAATGCCCATCTGGTGGCCGCGGTGGTGATCTTGGCACTTTTGGGCCAGGACAGATGGTGAAAGAGTTTAACGATGTTGTATTCAATGATGCGGTTGGTGTGGTGCATGGCCCGGTTCAGACGCAGTTTGGTTACCATCTGTTAGAGGTGACGGAACGTTCTGAGTAGCGTTCATTCGTTGCGTTGATGACAAAGCAGCCACCGCCATTTAGACGGTGGCTGTTTTCTTTGTGCCGTACCGGTTTTATGGATTAGAGAAATGCGAATAACAGATGAAATGATGGCATCGCTCGACAGCGCTGAAGCGTGGGTGCACTGGGGTGTCGATTACTTTGAGCAGCACGGCATCTATTTTGGTCATGGCACTGACAATGCGCTGGATGAAGCGGCCTGGCTGGTGCTCTTTGCGTTAGAGATGCCGCTGGATGTTTCATTGAATGATGCGCCGCAGCCGCTTGCTGAAGCGCAGCGCCGTGCCATTGCTAATCTGTTCCAACAACGTGTTGAGACGCGCAAACCCGCCGCTTATCTCACGCACGAAGCGTGGTTCTGTGGGCTACGGTTTTATGTCGATGAGCGGGTGCTGGTGCCGCGTTCACCGATTGGTGAGTTGATTATGAGTGGTTTTGCACCGTGGTGGCCATCTCAACGCCCTGTTAATCGGGTGCTGGATATTGGTACTGGCAGTGGTTGCATTGCGATTGCCTGTGCGCACGCCTTTCCCGATGCGGTGGTTGATGCGGCTGATATCTCGCCCGATGCGCTGGCGGTGACACAACAGAATATTGAACTGCATAAATTGGACGCGCGCGTGAATGCGGTCGAGTCTGATCTTTTCAGTGCGCTTGATGGCAAGCAGTATGACATCATCGTCAGTAATCCGCCGTATGTGGATGCCGAAGATATCGCCTCGATGCCGCAGGAGTTTCATCACGAACCGCAGCTCGGTTTAGTGGCGGGGATAGATGGGCTCGATTTTGCGATCCGTATATTGCAGGATGCCCCTCGTTACCTTTCTGAGGATGGCATCTTGATTGTTGAGGTAGGTAATAGTGACGCTGCACTGGCAGCGCGTTTTCCCACGGTGCCTTTTATGTGGCTGGAGTTTGAATATGGCGGCCACGGTGTCTTTCTGCTGACGGCGCAGGAGTTGGTTGAGTATCACGAGCTGTTTTCGGCGGCGTGATCGCGCACTATTTTCGTTCTTTTAAACAGGATGGTGAATCTCGCCAGATAGTTTCATGGGCACTGTATGACTGGGCCAACTCCGCCTATGCGACGGTAGTGATCGCCGGTTTTTTTCCGATTTTCTTTAAGCAGTACTGGGGCGCAGACCTGAGCGCCGCTGAGAGCACCTATCAACTCGGTATTGCCAATGCGGTATCGAGCCTGGTGATCATGGTGTTTGCACCGCTGTTGGGTGCGATTGCTGACCGCGGCTCCGCACGTAAAAAGTTCCTGCTCTTTTTTGCGCTGATGGGGATTGTGATGAGTGGTGGGCTGTTTTTTATTGAGCAGGGTGAGTGGGCACTTGCGGCGATTATTTATGTGCTTGCCTCAATCGGTTTTATGGGCGGCAATCTCTTTTATGACTCGCTCATTGTGCAGGTGGCTGCGGAGAAAAAGTTCGACGTGGTGTCGGCGTTAGGTTATGGATTGGGTTATTTAGGCGGCGGGATACTATTTTCTGTGATGGTCGCAATGACTTTATGGCCAGCTGTGTTTGGGCTAAATGACGCCAGTGAAGCGGTGCGGGTTTCATTTGTCTGTGTCGCGCTATGGTGGGGGCTATTTTCAATTCCATTGTGGCTATTTGTAAAAGAACCGAAGGCTGATCGCAATGAGTCGAGCTGGCAGATTGTCTGTGGCGGTTGGCGGCAGTTGCGTCAAACACTGCGCGAAATTCGTCAGCTAAAAGTGGTGATGCTGTTTTTGCTGGCTTACTGGCTCTATATTGATGGTGTTGACACCATTGTTCGTATGGCGGTTGATTACGGGCTGTCGATTGGCTTCGATTCTAATAGCCTGATTGTTGCGTTGTTGATCACTCAGTTTGTCGGTTTTCCAGCCGCGATAGTTTTCGGCAAGCTTGGCCAGCGTTATGGCGCTAAAACCGGTATTTTTATCGCGATAGGCGTCTACATCGGAATTACCGTTTGGGCCTCGATGATTGAACAGGAGATCGAGTTTTACGGTCTCGCGATTATGATCGGACTGGTGCAGGGCGGAATTCAGTCCCTTAGTCGTTCACTCTATGCGCGCCTGATTCCAGCGGATAAGTCGGCCGAATTTTTTGGTTTTTACAATATGTTGGGGAAATTTGCTGCGGTCGCTGGGCCGCTGATGATGGGCTGGATAGCCGTTGCAACGGATAGTCACCGCCTCGCAGTATTATCACTATTAATCCTCTTTGCTGCGGGGGCTGTGTTGTTGTGGTTTGTGGATGAAGGGCATGAGAAAGTATCTGTAAGTCGCATCGATGCGATGAAGTGAATAGCGCAGTAACACGCTTAAGTATCATAGGGTTACGGTCGGGAATTGTGGTTAAAATTCGCTGTGGGGAAGCAATTCCCCTATAATGCTCTATTGCCCGCAACGCGTTATTTCTTTTGTTTCAGTTTTGTTAGGCGGGTCAGGAGCTTAGTATGGATCAGTCGCTGGTTTTTGATATCGAATTAATTCGTCGCTATGACAAGAGCGGCCCGCGTTACACCTCGTATCCTACTGCGGTGAAGTTTGATGAGGGCTTTGCAGAGGCGGAGTATCACGCAGTGGCGGCCCGCAGTAATCAGGCTGGTGGCCCATTATCGCTCTATTTTCATATTCCATTTTGTGACACGCTCTGTTTTTACTGCGCGTGTAATAAGATTGCGACCAAAAACCGTAAGCATGCAATCCCTTATCTGGCGTCGCTGTTCAAAGAGATTGAGATGCAGGGTGCGCTGTTTGATAAATCGCGTAAGGTTGATCAGCTGCACTGGGGTGGTGGTACGCCAACGTTTATCAGTCATGAACAGATGACAGCGTTGATGGCGAAGACGCGCGAGCATTTTAATCTGCACGATGACGATAGCGGTGAGTATTCAATTGAGATCGATCCGCGTGAAGTGAAAAACGATACGATTAAATTGTTGCGTGAACTCGGTTTTAATCGCATGAGTCTCGGTGTGCAGGATTTTGACCCCAGGGTGCAGCAGGCGGTTAATCGTATTCAGACCGAAGAGCAGACCTTTGCGGTGCTGGATCAGGCGAAGGCAGAGGGCTTTAAATCAGTCAGCGTTGATCTTATTTATGGCCTGCCGTTCCAGACGCTGGAAGGGTTTGCCAGGACTGTTGACAAGGTGATTGCGGCGGGACCGGATCGTCTTTCTGTTTTTAACTACGCGCATCTGCCGGAGATGTTTAAGCCGCAGCGTCGCATCCTTGATGCCGATCTGCCATCGGCGACTGAAAAGTTAGAAATCCTGCAGATGACCAATGAGCGCCTGAAGCAGGCGGGTTATGTCTATATTGGCATGGATCACTTTGCCAAGCCGGATGATGAGCTGGCGGTGGCGCAGCGTGAGGGCAGTCTTTATCGTAATTTTCAGGGCTACTCAACTCATGCCGAGTGTGATCTGGTTGCGATGGGCGTGACCTCAATCGGCATGGTGGCGAACACCTATAGCCAGAATGTGAAAACAATCGAAGAGTACACGGCGTTAATCGATGCCGGTAAGCTGCCGGTCTATCGCGGCATTGAACTGAATGATGATGACATCCTACGCCGCGAAGTGATTACCAAGTTGATCTGTCAGTTTGAACTCGATATGGCATCCATCGCAACACAGTTCAATATCGACTTTGCTGAGTACTTTGCGCTGGAGATGGAAGAGATTCGCCAGATTGAGACTGATGGATTGCTGACCATTGATGGCGATATCATTAGCGTGTTGCCGGCCGGACGTCTGTTGATACGTAATGTCTGCATGGTCTTTGATCGTTACCTGCGTGAGCAGACTGAGCAGCGTTTCTCCAAAGTCATCTAATGTGTCGATCCCAATTGTATTGTTGTATTGGTTCAGAGCTTGATTGATCTAAGGAACCTCTGATTTAATTGCATTGTATGTCATTGCGAGCGCGCCCAAAGGAAGTGCCCTTGGGGTAAAGCGCGGCAATCTCGACGCTATGAGAATCATCGAGTGATGAGATTGCTTCGTCGCTTCGCTTCTCGCAATGACAATTAATCAGAGATTCCCTAATCTAAGAGCCTTATGAAAGCCGCCTTTAAGGTGGCTTTTTTATTGCGCTATTTTGTGGTGGCTCAATAAATGCATGATGAGCGAGGTTAAGCAGGTTCGCGCCTGTTTCTGTTTCGACTGCAATGAAAAAGGCTACCTTTAAAGAGATCGGTGGAATGAATAAAACAATCTGTGCCTGCTGTTTGAGTCTATTAATAGCGCTATTAACTGCGAGAGCGGCTCTCGCTGGTGACTTTGTAGCATGCGAGGAGGGGATATCAGTACTGGATGAGAAGACCTATGAGATTTTGGCGGATGTTGATATCTCGGATGGCGATGTACTTGTCTACCGGCAATTACTTGCCGGGTGTGTTGAAATGTATTCTTCTTATTCGGCGGGAAAACGAGATGATTTTTTGCGGCTGCTCAATATTCTGATGGGACGGGTCGATGTGGTCTATACACGGGTGTCGTCGGAAGGGCTATACCTTCCCGAGGGAGCATCACGGCGAGCTGAGGTGCGGGCAGCGCGTATTTTAGCGATTAAGCGATCGATGCAGCGGCAATATATTGCGATGTTGAGTCAGCATTCCCCGCTTGATAAGGGCTGGGGGAACGCCTTTGTTAGCAAGCTGTTTATTGGCTATGAAAGTGTCGATGTTGATGGGCTTGCGCGTTATGGCGGAGGACGATTTGGGGTTAACATTTATGCCCAGTTAGGCGAGACTCTGGCGCATAAGGCTGGCTGGGGGGCGCATGTTTTTGGTGATGCAGAGTTGACGAGCAGTGCGGAGAACTCTGAAGGCCTTGTGAATGATATCTATGAAATCGAGGCCAATCTGTTTATGCCGTATGGGATGGCCGGTGGTCGCCAGGGGCGTTGGGCTGCGGGGCCAGTCGCGGGCATGAAAATGAAAAAGCTCAGTGGTGTGAGTGTCTCGCGTTGGGAGTATATGGCAGGGCTAAGACTCGCGCGAAGTGCGGATCTTTTTATCGATGGGCGCTATGGCAAGTCGGAAGGCGTAGCCGGTAAGCGAATCGAAGTGTTAGCCCAGCTGCCAGTGGCGGAAGTGCTTAACGGCGATGTGATTGTGGGTGGTTCACTGAATTTAAGTACTGATGATGGCGCAAGTAGTGGTGATGTGATGCAAGTGTATCTGCTTTGGCAGGTTGATTTTATTGATGTCTTGAATGTTTATTGATTGTTCTGTTTGTCAATGTATTAATATTATTTGTACGTTTAAGCGTTAAATTCACATGAAAATATAAATGCTCTTTGTGACATGATCGGCAGCGAATTAATTTGTTGAGGGTTACAGTTTTCCAGCCATTGTCCGTTCTGGTAAGCATCTCTGTCTGAAAATAATTTTGATTTGATCGTGTCCGCAAGTAAGGCAACAGGCCGCAAATCATCACTAAGGGTTATCGTTATGTTGTTGGTATGTTTTGCTACAAGTCTAACGCGATGCTTTCGCATTTTTCTTTGTATAGGCCTTTCAGTTTTGATTTCAGCCTGTGGTGGGAGTGGTGGTGGCGCTCCAGTAACTAACCCACCGCCAGTAAGTCCTCCAACTAGTACAGTTAGTGGCACGATCACTGTTGCACCCGGTGCGGTTGTCGATAGCGATGTGAATGACCCGGTCCCTGTCAGGATATCTAATGATTCTGTTGTGACGGCACAGTCGCTACCCAATCCGGTTACACTGGGCGGATACCTGAATATTGCTGGTACAGGCTATAGTGGTGACTCCTTTTTCTCAGGTGATCCCGTTGATTTTTATAGTATCGGACTAGTAGCAGGGCAGACGATTACATTAACCATGGCGGAAGCGCCACTTACTACGGTCGATCTTGATCTATATCTTCTAAACGCAGCAGGAGACACCGTTGTTGATTTTTCCGATAGCACTACCAGTGCCGTTGAGGCATTAACGGTTCCCTCTACGGGTAACTATTTTATCGTGGTCGATGCCTTTGACGGTTATTCGAACTACACCTTACGCGTCGGCGTGGGCATTACACAGGCGAAGACACATACGGCGGGCAGATTGGTCTTATCGGATGCATTCGTGCCGGGTGAGATGATTGTCAAATTTCGTGATGGTACAGCAGGAACTGCGGCGGCTGCGTCGCCCGCATTGCGTGCCTCTTCAATGGGACTTCAGATGAAGGCGGGGGGTGATACACGCCGTGCAATGTTGATGAGCCTTGGGGATAAACAGCGTCGTCAGGCAACTTTCAATGCACTGGGAATACCTACTGCAAACAAGCACCGCTTCAAGTTTAAGAGTGAGGAGGATCAGCTCAAATATGAAACGCTGATGGCGATCAAGGCGCTGCGTAATCGGGCTGATGTCCTTTATGCAGAACCCAATTACATCCGTACTGCCAGTGCAGTGCCAACCGATCCTCTCTATAGCTCACAGTGGCACTACCCGTTGATTAACCTTCCTGCCGCATGGGATAAGGAGAAGGGTGATCCGGGCGTGACTGTCGCGATCATAGATACAGGTGTCTTGATGAATCACCCTGATCTGCTGGGGCAGTTTTCAGCTGATGGTGGTTATGACTTTATCTCTAACGACTTTATATCGGGGGATGGGCAGCCGGGGATCGACAGTGACCCCAATGATACCGGTGATAGTGTTGGCGTCGGGAGTAGTTCATTTCATGGTACACACGTGGCGGGGACGGTGGCAGCTGCCACAACCTTTTTTCCCGCACCGGGAGTTCGTGGTGGTGCCGGGGTTGCGCCGGGTGTGAAACTGATGCCCGTGAGGGTGCTGGGGCGAGGTGGGGTAGGGGGGCATTATGACATCATGCAGGGGGTGCGTTATGCGGCTGGGCTTTCAAATGATTCCGGGGTGACACTCAATGCGTCTCAGCGAGCAGACGTTATCAATTTGAGTCTTGGTGGTGGGGGCTATTCGCAGGCAGAGCAGGATATCTATACTTTGGTACGTGCTGCCGGTGTGGTGGTGGTGGCGGCAGCTGGCAATGCTAACAGCAGTGCGCTTTCCTATCCGGCCTCTTATGCAGGCGTGATCTCTGTTTCATCCGTCGATCGGAATAAACAGAAGGCGTACTATTCCAACTTTGGTGCGGCAGTCGATGTTGCCGCTCCTGGAGGAGATGCGAGGGGGGATGCCGATGGGGATAATTTCAAGGATGGCGTATTGAGTACGCATGGTGATGATTCAGGCGCAGCACTGGATTACAAATATAATGACATGCAGGGGACATCGATGGCCTCCCCACATATGGCCGGTGTCGTAGCGTTGATGAAATCGGCTTATAGTGGTTTGACTCCCGATGTGGTTGATAGCCTGTTATTGAGTGGTGCGATTGTTGAAGATATCGGCACGGCTGGACGTGATGATCTCTTTGGGCATGGCCTGATTGACGCCAACAAGGCGGTAATCGAAGCGATAACCCTTGGTAGTGGCACGCCGCCGCCTCCTTCACCTGCCCTGCTTGCAGTATCACCGAGTGGGCTTAATCTGGGTGACTCTGCAGTAACGGGCCTGCTTTATGTGAAAAACAGTGGTGGAGGCGCGTTAAATATTACTACTGTCAGTGACGATGCCGCCTGGTTGACAGTGAGCGCTGAAACGGTGGATGCTGACTTGCTTGGCTTCTACCGTGTGACGATAGACAAGAGCGGCCTTACGCTTGGTGTTTATCAGGCAGAGATTACTTTTACCTCTTCTGTCAATAGTGTTGTTGTGCCAGTGACTATGCAGGTGGTGGCGCAGGCGATAAATGGCGATGCCGGTTATCAATATGTGTTGTTGATTGATGCGGCTGATTTTAGTGTGCTGGATCAATGGGACGGTGATGTAGAGGGAGGGAGTTACTCGTATCGGTTTGATAACGTTCCTTTCCCTGCGGGTCGTCAATACTATGTGATTGGGGGCACGGATATCAATAATGACGGGAATATTTGCGAGCCGGGTGAGGCGTGTGGTGCTTATTTCTCATTGAGCAATTTTAGCGTGATTGATGCCGCTGGCCCACATACAGGGTTAGATTTTGTGAGTGGCTTTGACGCGGGTGTTGGTGCTAGTGCAAGTGCGCTGTTTAAAGAGGGTGGTATTACGCTTAAGCGCAAGCAGGTTCAATCTCCAATTAAAGGGGTTTTGCGAAATAAATGAAAATAATAAAACCTTTTTTTTGGGTAGTTGCAATGGTGAGTGTTGCTGCCTGTGCTGATAATCATAAAATGGTCGCTCAGTCAGCGATTACCGTTGATGTGCTTCAGGGCGGCATTCAGTGCGGTGGGAATGCTGTTGATGTGAATGCGCGTTGGATAGAGAGTGCGACCGAGCTTGAATCGTTTAGTCGGCAGCGCAATCTTGCCATCGTTGATGTCGACTTTGCTAAATCGATGGTATTGCTTGTTGAGATGGGTGAGAAGCCAACTCTGGGGTATCGTTTGGGATTGGCCCAATCAGAGGCGCAGGTGATTGAAGGGCGTGCTGAGCTTATCCTTGAGTGGCAGGAACCACCGAGGGATATGATGGTGGGGCAGATGATGACCAGTCCCTGTATATTGTTGAAGTTGCCGCGAGATCATTATCAGGAAGTGCGGGTAAAAGACCACCTGGGAAATCAAAAGGTGAC